>Ga0187851_10000895_pt1 | contig 29482 bp, 30 predicted proteins | sample June2016WEW_6_10_FD_132997 | JGI IMG/M metagenome (GOLD analysis project Ga0187851, IMG submission 132997) | Peatland microbial communities from SPRUCE experiment site at the Marcell Experimental Forest, Minnesota, USA - June2016WEW_6_10 | ecosystem: Environmental > Terrestrial > Soil >...
GGATTAAATTGCAAATAAGATACCATCCACCAACCTATATCATTAGTTTTGACCATCTTGAATCAATAATTTTATCAACTTTAAAACATTTTAATTGATGTTTATGATGATGATGAGAGTTAAAGTTGATGGAATTGAATTCAGGATTTTTTTAAACATTACACGTGGTCACGAAAAGGCCAGAACATTACTTTTTTTACATAGCCATCCTTCGGGAGGTTTAACATAACTGTTTATTTATGAATTAATCTCCATTTCAAAAATCACATTTTATAAATCATTATTTTTTTTTAATTTTTCATAAAACTTCTAAAAAAAAATTTATACACGAGAACATTAAATAAAAAAAAAGAATTTTGGAAATAAAAAAAAAAAGATTATAATGATATTATTTTTTTATTATAACCATAAATAATTTTTTCAATTAATCTTACTAATATTTGAAAATAAAAAGTTTTATTTATAAATTATTTTTAATTTTTTTAATATAATAAGGATAGGTTTTCCTTTAATTTATGGATTTCTTCTTTTTCATCCGATTCTAAGTTTTTATATTCCTCCATTATATCCGCTATTAAACATTCTACCATATCTCTACCAAAATTTTCTTTGATTACCATTCTCAAAACTGCTATATCCTCTGCGTTTTTAGGTAACGTGTAAGCAGGTATTATCCACCCTTTCTCTCTAAGTTTCTCTGATAATTGGAAAACTGTGAAATCAGCATCCTTTAACTTCACAGTAACAAGTGGAAACGTCACGTTTTTATTAATTACTTCAAATTTACCGGTTTTCAATAATTCATTTGCTAAATATTTAGCGTTTTCGCTCATAATATCCATTATATCTCTGTAACCATCAAAACCTAATCTTATGAAGTTATAATATTGTGCAATGATGGTGCTACTACCCTTGGAGAAATTAAGGCTATAATTAGCCATATTACCGCCTAAATAATTAATGTTAAAAACAAGATCATCTGGTATATCAACTTTATCCTTAAAAATCAGCCATCCAACACCGGGGTAAACCAAACCATATTTATGACCGGATACATTAATGGATTTAACTTGTTCTAACCTGAAATCCCATAAAAGATTAGGATAAAGGAATGGAGCGATAAATCCTCCACTGGCACCGTCAACATGAATCGGTATATCCCAACCTTTATCATCCCTGATTTTGATTAACACGTCATTAATATCTTTTATAGGATCCATCTGACCTGTAAAAGTGGTTCCTATAACTGCACCAACTGCTATGGTGTTTTCATCAATTTCCTCTGCTACATCATCAGCGGTTATAGTATACAAATCCTCTTGTAATGGAATCAACTTCAATTCCACATCAAAGTAACGGGCGAATTTCTCCCATACAGTATGAACATCTGCACCCATCACAATGTTAGGTTTATCACTATCTTTACCCTCAGCTTTTCTACGCTCTCTCCACGTCCATTTATGGGCTAATAACCCTAACATTATAGCTTCTGATGACCCAATAGTAGCTGTTCCCATGGAAATACATTCTTCAGGCGCGTTAAATAATCTAGCTAGCATGTTAATGCTTCTTTCCTGTATTTTCTCTGTTTGTGGATATTCATCATTATCCACATAATTTTTGTCAATAGATTCCATTATCAATTTATCAGCTTGAGGTTCCATCCAAGTTGTTACAAAACTTGCTAAATTCAACGCAGGATTACCATCTAAATTCAATTCATCATGTATTAATTGATAAGCAGCAGATGCAGGCATTCCTTCCTTGGGCAGTTCAAATTTTGGTATACTTTTATCAAAATATCTGCTTCCATAAGGAGTTGTATTATTATTATGTTCCTTTTCAGATTTTTTTAGTTTATCTAAATTTTTTTTCTCCGATAACATTCAATTCACACCTCCAAATAATCATATCCTTTTTTTTAACTTTATATACAACATGGAGATTAATTGCTTCTTTTTTATTTTTATTCTATCTTTTTTTTTTAAGCTAAAAGACCTTAAATAAAACGATGCAAAAATTCCATTCAAAAATTTTTTACTAACATTTAACATATTAAAGGGTTTTTTGCATTATACTTTTGCTAAAATTTAATATTAACCTCAAATTCATTATTAAAAAAAATATTCAAAATTATTTCTTGTAATCTAAAAAAAAATAAAAAAGAGATTTATATAAATTATTTTTTTATCTTAATAGATAATGATTAACACGAAAATTGATTTACTACTTAAATCTCAAATTTAGCCTAAAATAAAAAATTTAATTAATGAGAAATTATTTAATGAATTTAATAAGTTAAAATATATTTTAACATATTTTTTTTTAATAGATAAAGAAATCTTTGATAATAGAGTAATTATTTCATATATAGTCAATTCTTTGTAAAACTTTTTATATAGTACAGTTATGTAATATTAATTATAACATCCATTTTTAGGGGAGAATATGGAATAAGTATTTAACATAGAAACCCCGAATAAAGATGGTTTACTAATTATCAGTTCACGGAGTAAAAGATAGTATATGAAATATAAAATAATAGCTTCTATTATTATTTTAATAATACTAGGATCTACTTATGTTATACTCAGCACGTCTAATGGTGATATCGAGCCGTTAGGCAGGCTTAGTTTTGTTAAAATATCAAATCCTGACATGTATACTGGAAGCCCACATTCTAATCTCTTAGCCCAATATGCAGAGGAGAGAGGATCAAATACAGCATTAGTTGTACACTTAGCGGGTCATACAAACGGTTATCCTTGTTATCAGAATGGTAATGTTTTTATAGAAGAACTAGGATTTCAAGATAGTGAATCAAATTATGCTGAGAATAATTCATATACCTGGCTAATTGAAAGCTCATTGCAAATGTTAATATTCGGAGTTCCAGATGGTAGGTTTAGATATGTTTCGGATGGTATGGTTTTCAACAATATAAGCAGTGCTATGAATTATTTGAATGAGAGAGCTCAAGCGCATGGACAAGTTGGAAAAGTAGTAATGGTATGGCATGGAACTGTTAGGGGTGGAAATCCTAATTTTAATTTAGGATGTGGAGCTCCATTATACTTCAATATATGTTGGTATGAATATGGAAGATTGGCAGCATATTATTATATGGTAACAGGTATTTTATTCATTTATTTCAATAGTCCATACACGTGGTATGAATTAACGAATGCTCAACAACTTCAAAATGCATATAACAGCGGACAGCTTGATCTGCAATATGCACCATACGAGGATTAAAAATAAATAAATAACTAAAAAAAAGATAATTTTTTAAGTATTTTGAAATTTATTATGACTATTTTTTTTTTAATGCTTTACATTCCAAATAAAAATTAAACTCAATAATTATTTTTTTTTTATTTTATTAAAATTTAAAAGAAAGTTTTATTAATCTTCATTAGTATAACTAATTTAAATGAAATGAATCACTAATGAATCTTGGTTTGGTAAAAAGACAGTTGGACGGGTTTTAAGCCCGATTACTTGGCAAGGATAGGTTGTTACACTACTCTTAATACTAATTATAATATTAGAATATTTCTTATTCCATAAAACCATTATTAGTATAATAATTCTTATAATACTATCACCGGGTTATTTATAATTGCTGTTTTGACAAATGAAAAACCTGATATTAAATATGAGAAATTTTTTATTCTATCAATAAATAAGTATTTCCTAAAAGTTTAGGGATGGAAATTTAAAATGAGATTTTTAGATAAATTAAAAAGTGCTAAATCATGGTATAATAAAGGTACTAAACTTTTGATACAAGGTAACTATAAAGAAGCTCTGAATTGTTTTAATAATGCTGTTGAAGTTGATCCTGAATATGATTTTGCATGGAATAGTAAAGGATTAATCCATGAGAAATTTGAGGAATATCAAAAGGCTTTAGAATCATTTAATAAAGCATTGGAGATTGATCCAAAATTTGTAATGGTTTGGATTAACAGGGGAATCACTTTAGGTAAACTTGAGAAATATGATGAAGCTATTAAAAGTTTTAATAAAGCATTAGAATTATATCCGAATCAAGTTCTAGCATTAAGTAACAAAGGAATAGCACTTGGAAAACTTGGAAAATACGATGAAGCTTTAAATTATTTTAATAAGGCTATAGAATTAGATTCAGAATATAAACCTGCATTAGAAGCTAAAGAAAGTTTACTAAAAAAAATGAATAAATAAAAATCGGATTTTGTTAATGAATTATTATCCTACTTCTATTTTTTTTGAATCAAACTTATATTAATATGTTAAACTAAGATGAAATCAATAATATAACAGTTTAATGGTAAACAATTATATATTAAGCATTATTGTAAAGTGATTATTTATGGACATCACATTAATATCAACCATTTACTCTCTAGAGCCGGTAATGGCTTCTATCACCCATCTTTCACCTAAAAAGCTAGTTTTATTAAGAGAAGAAGATGCTCCTGATAAAAAGATGAAAGCAGAAAGTATGCTCCAAGAAACAGTGGTTAAAGTTATAGATGTGGAAGCACGGATCACTAGTATATATGATGTAGTACAAATTGCTAAAGACACCGTGGAAGTAATTGTAAAAAGAAGCTGCAAATGGACGTAGAATTATCGTGAACATTAGTGGAGGGCGTAAACCACAAGCATTAGGTGCTCTCTTCGGTTGCTATGCTCGTCATGAAGAAGTGGATAAGATTGTATACATCACTGAGGAAGACCATGATATCATTGATTTACCCATCCTAAACTTCGGAATTTCCATAACTAAAAGATTAATTCTAGAGGAAGTACTGAAAGGAGTAACTTCCGTTAACAAACTATTCATCAAAGTGGGTATTAGCAGAGGGATGACTTACAATCATATTATAGAATTAAGGGATATGTGATTCATTCATCAAAACCGATTGGAAATCACTTCAGCAGGAGAATTGGCAATTATCTGATTATTTTTTTTCAAAACTTAAAATAATTTTAATAAGTTTATAAAAAAATATTGGAATACAATACTACTACGGCTTAACAAATAACACTATGACACAATGCGCAGAAACTATCCACAAAGTAACCATATAAAAAAAAATATAATTATTTGAATTATATTATTATTTTTTATCCATTATTTTTTTTTCGAGAAATTTTTTCATAGGACCAATATAGTAATCATCCCATCCTTGGTCAATATCTTCTACTTCTTCATCTGGAACATCAATATGTTCTAGTTCTAAAATTGTTTCATGATCTTGTATTTGGAGTGTGAAAGTGATTATTGATGGTTTGGGCCAGTCTCCACTAAACCATTCCTGAACCAACTTTTTTTCTTTTACTACTTCAATGTTTTTTCCATGGATATCTCCATCCCACAGCTTGAATTCAGTACCAACATTTGAATCCATTTTAATTGGTCGACCACCCCATTCATCAATGATTTTAGGATCAACTAAAGCATTCCATACATTTTTTATAGGAGCAGATATTTTATACTCTTTTTTAAAACTTCCCATTAAAAACACCATCCATTAATTTTATATAATTAATTATAAACAATTTTTAATAAAGTTCTTAATTATTCCTTCTTAATAAGAAAATTTTGATTTATAAAATATTCATTTTTATGTAAAAAAATTAAATTATCTCAATAAATTAGTTACATATTATTATATGTTCAACTTAGATTTTAATTTTTTTTATAAATTCCATTTTGTTTTTATACAAAAAATTATTACAATATTTTTTTTTATAATGATAAATGATAATAAAATTTATAATAAAATATTATAATATAAAACTTGAAATTATATAAAAAAAAACTATTTTATATGCAATTTGATTATTCTTAATATTAATTTAATGTTAAAAATCGAATTCAAATAACCGGTAAATCACCTTGTATTAGACTTGAATTAACTAAATCTATTTATTAAAGAAATAAAATGAAAATTTCACTGTAAAATATTATCAAAAGACGAAATAAACATTAATGCATAAAAAAAAATATATATTTTTAATTTTTTTAGAAGAAGTGTATTTATCATGATTATATTAAATATTATTGATTCAAATTTAATTAATAATACTCTAATTTTTCTAAATTATTTACCATTAATATTTATTATTTGGTTAATTTATATTTGGATTAAAAAGGATGATGAATACATGGATATTGTTTTATATAGTATATATGCAGTCATTATAGGATTTATAATAAATATGTTCCTAGGATACTATATTCTATTTAATGTAGCTTTCATTTTAAGCATAGCATTAATGTTAACGTATTTCAAAGAAACTAGGAAATCCGGAATGATATTACTAATTTTAGGATTAACCGATATTATTATTAATATTTATTTAAATAATATTGATCAACAAAAAATTATAGGATCAATAATAGTAGCATCAATTACTACAATAATTATTTACTATTCAAAAAAATATTTAATTGAATTAAATCAGATTATAAAAGCAGCATACTATGTTTTAAAATGAATTCGAAAATCTTCTTTTAATTAAAGTTTAATTCAATAAAGGATATAATGAATTCAGTTCCACCATTCATATTAACTTCTAATTCGCCATCAATTTGACCAGTCAATAAATTCACTAGTTGTAATCCTAAACTATCAGTATTTTTATAATCCATTTTCCCTGAAAGACCGATTCCATTATCTTTCACAATTAATTGAAGTTTATCATGATAATGATGGAATTTAATTTTAATATCACCAGATCTACCATCAGGGAAGCCGTGTTTCAAACTATTAGATAATAATTCATTTACAATCAAACCCAATGGAATGGCAGTGTCAACATCAACCATAATATTTTCAACTTTTATATCAAATTTAACGTGACTTGCATTACAATTATAAGTATGGAAAAGATCATTAGATAGTTTCACAATGTATTCACCAAAATCTATGCTCTTAAAATTATCAGATTGGTATAAACGCTCATGAATCAAGGCCATTGACTTAGCTCGTGCCTGACTCTCCTTGAAAAATTCTAAATCATTCTGATCATGAATGTATTGGGATTGTAGATTAAGCAATCCGGAAATCACCATTAAATTATTTTTCACTCGATGATGAATTTCCTTAATAAGCAATTTTTTTTCCTCTAAAGATTTCTTAATTAACTCTTCAGAATTTTTACGTTCAATAGCATATTTAATACTACGAATCAGTAATCTACCATCAATCTGACCTTTAATTAAGTAATCCTGTGCACCCTCCCCAATAGCTTTAACAGCAAAATCCTCATCAGCCAATCCAGTAAGAATTACGATAGGTAATTGAGGTGAATGCATTTTAATAGTAAAGAAAGTATCCATTCCTTGACTATCTAAAAGTCCCAGATCAAGAAGCATGGCATCAAAATTATCTTTTAAAAGATTTTTTAAAGCTAAATCTAATCGGTTAGTATGCACCAAATTAAATTTAGTACCAACAACCTCTTTAAGCATTTCATCAATAATTAAAAGATCACCAGGATTATCTTCAACTAATAGAATATTCATGGAAAATTCCTCCACTCATATTATAAATTACACGTATAAATTTTATTCTATGTACATCATATACTTATAATGATTAATAAAAAATTGTTTATCTAAATATATAAATTGAATTTAACTCTTTACAGAATAATTTTAATAATAAGATATTTTTAGCTTATTTTTAACAATAAAATAATAACAAAAAATATGGGATAAGTTAATAATATATATTTTAGATTCAAAATTTAAGATTTTTTTAACTTAATATTTATAGAAATTTAAAATTACAGGAGTAAATTATAAAATGACAGTAAAAATCAATGAAAATTATTTATTACTTAAAAGCAATTACATTTTCGCAGAAATAACTAAGCGCATTGAAAATTATCAAACAGAAAATCCTCAAGCAAATATAATAAAAATGGGCATAGGGGATGTCACTAAACCCTTAGCTAAAGCTGTTATCCGTGAATTCCAAAACGCTGTAAAAGAAATGAGTCAAATTGAAACCTTCCATGGATACGGACCTGAGCAAGGTTATGAATTCCTAATAAATGAGATCATTAAAAATGATTACAAACCCCTAGGCATAGAATTAAATGAAAATGAAGTTTTCATAAGTGACGGAGCAAAATGTGACACTGGGAATATACAGGAAATATTCAGCTTAGATAACAAAGTAGCAGTTACTGATCCAGTATATCCAGTCTATGTAGATAGTAATGTAATGGCGGGACGAACAGGACCCATGAGTGATGATGGACATTACCAAAATCTAATTTATTTACCCAGCACTGAAGAAAATGAATTCGTACCCAAACTACCATCATCAAAAGTAGATTTAATATATTTATGCTACCCGAACAATCCCACAGGCACCACTTTAAATAAAGAACAATTAAGAGAATGGGTCGATTACGCAAAAGATAATAAATCAATTATACTATTTGATGCTGCTTATGAAGCATATATACAAGAAAAAAATATACCACATAGTATCTATGAAATAAATGGTGCAAAAGAAGTAGCTATTGAATTTCGCAGCTTCTCAAAAAACGCGGGATTTACAGGAACACGATGTGCTTACACCGTAGTGCCAGAAGAATTAATAGGATACGATACTCAGGGTCACACTCATCCATTAAATCCCCTATGGAACCGTCGTCAAACAACCAAGTTTAATGGTGTATCCTATCCCGTGCAAAAAGCAGCATTGGCTGTTTACTCATCGGAAGGAAAAAATGAGATTAAAGAATCAATAAATTATTACATGAAAAACGCACTCATCATACGTGAAAGTTTAAAAAATATAGGATTAAATGTTTATGGCGGAGTTAATTCCCCATATATCTGGACTAAAACTCCTAAAAACATGAATTCCTGGGATTTCTTTGATTTACTTCTTAATCAAGCATATATCGTAGGTACCCCTGGGGTAGGTTTTGGCCCTAGTGGTGAAGGTTACCTCAGACTCACCGCATTCAATACTCTAGGAAATACCAAAGAAGCCATGAATCGGATTTCAAACCTTTCTTTTTAAAAATAATATATATATATATATATATACTCTGAAGAGATTTTAAAATGAGTTAAATAATATGGATAATGATACAAAAACTGAGATAATTTGTGATGCAATTAAAATTGCAAAGTCAGTTACATCACAATGGCCAGGAGAAGATTTTCGTATTATCAAAATTTCTGATGAGACTCTTATTTATATAAAAGATTTTCGTCGTTCATATGGAATTTTAAGGGGAAAAATTTTACGTGGATTAAAGAAAAATCACACATTTCCTAATGAGGCTTTTTCAGATGAATATATGAATGAAAGTATTGATCAATTAATCAGTGAAATTTTAAAGTTAGGAATAAAAGAAGTTGAATTAAATCCCCTTATGGCGGATATTTTGGAAAAACCTTTCCAAGAAATTATAGTATTTCTATTTTTAGAGGGAATAGAGTTAGATATTGAACATTCAACAATAGAATTAGGAAATATTGTTTTGAAAAAGATGACCAAGGAAATTGCTGAAAATTTAGATGAACATGAAAAGCGAATACTTTTTTCAACTAAAGATTATATTGGTAAAATTTATTCCGAATTTAAAACTTTTTCCGAACCAAAATGGGCAATTGAACAAGCTGAAAAAGAAACATCAAAAGTTCTAGACTTAATAGGTTATGCTATACCATTTATATACTCCAATGTTCATAAAATCTCTGTTGGATTTCAAGGACAAGTTTTAACTAATAGTCCGGGAAGTATCATATGTTATAATCCAGAGTATGGAGTACGCTACTGGGCTGACAATTTAAAACATACTCAAAGTAATTTCCAAATCAATAACTACAATTTGAAAATAATGGAAGATAATGGCATCTTTAAACTTGCTGATATTTTAAAAAAACCTAAAAACAAAAAAACTCAATTTGAACATACCATTCTCTTGAGCATCCATTGGTTTAGGATTTCTCAAGTTCAAAATGATATAAAAAATGAATTCCTTAGCCTAATCATATGTATGGAAATATTTTTAACTCCCCATACACTGGAAATCCCCATTACTAAATTTATATCTGAATCAATTGGAATGATTCTCAGACCACCGGAAAATAGAGTTTCCATCATGAAGAAAATTAAGAAGTTTTATGGCTTAAGAAGTGACATTGTTCATGGAAGAAGTACAAAAGTTGATCCAGAAGACATTAATGAGCTCAGAAACACTTTAAAAGAATTAATTCAACGCATGATCTACTTTGAACAATTCTTTGATAAAAAAAGTAATTTATTAGAATCAATAGAATGTTATAAAACTTCAGGTGAAATGTATAATCCAGAATTATGGAGTAAAAAATAAGCGTTTAGATAATAAAAATCAGGAATTTATTTGACAGAAGCTAAATCAATCTTAAAAAAAAAATTTAGAATAAAATATAAAAAACTCTAAAAAAATTTTTTATTTCATTTCTTTGAGGGCTAATTCAATGTCTGACGCGTTAACTGTTACTCTACCTGCGTGTTTTGCGAGCTTAACAGCCTGTCTAGCGACATCTTCACCCCATTGTTCTAAAATTTTTTCTAAAGCTTCTTCTGCACCAGCACTGACTCTTTGTCCGCCGGCATTTTTTATTAATCTTCCTATTGGAGCTATTGGTAATTCACCCATATTAATCACTATTATAATTAAATACTCCATGCTATTTAAATATTACGAATTTTATAAGAGTTTTCTCTCTAATACCATCATTTCAATCTCAAATATTTTATGATTAAGCATTTAAACAATAAATTCTAATTATTTTATTTATGAAATATTTTTTTTATAATATATTGAAATCCATTATTTTTCTTAAAAAAAAGAATTAATTATTATTTAAAAATTTATATTTAAATAGATGTTAAATGAATAGATGTTAATTTACTGATAAGTAACATTTTATAAATGAGAAAAAAATATTAATTTTTTGTATCTCAACAATCCCTAAAATTAAATTAAAAATTATTACTCATAAAAACAATAAAAAAAGAGCAAGTATAAATTAATAGATTAAAATTTATAAATAAAATAACAAGAAGGGGTATAAATAATGGTTTTTAATGGAAAATATGACAATGAAAGTTGGATTGATTATAAAAAAGAACTTAAAGTTTTTTTAAAGGATTGCTTTGATCATCATGATTGTAACGGTGCATTAGATTCAGATCTAATGGAAAAAGTTGAAGATGCTCTTAATATAATAATTGGATTCTCTGGACAATATTCAAATGATCAAGAATGGACTAAGTTACATAAATATTTAAATTTCCTTTATGTAGGAATCCCCCAAGATATAGAAAATGCTAAAGCAGATTTTTATCAATTATATCAAAATGAAACACCTGAAAATACAGGATAAACTATGATAGTACAAATTTAATTATTATAACTTCATTTTATTAAAATTAATAAATTTATTTTTTTTTTATTTTCAAATAAACAAAATATCATTTTTACAAATTCCTATAATCACTCAAAAAAACAAATCATGATTAATAATTCATGTCAAAATGTCGTAAAATGTAAATAGTTTTTGAATTAATAAATAATATCAATAAACATAGGGTGTGATGAATTGACTTATGAAAAAAAACTTAAAAATATGAGTATTGAAGGGCTCCACCTAGAATGTGTGACATTTAATGATGTAATTACAAGTAATTCTAATAACGGTAAGTTATCAACTCCTGAAGAGAAAACTCAAGCCAACTCCTTAGCAATAGAATCCATTAAAAGAATGGAAAACGATAGTAATTCAATTGAACTTCTACGAACTTGTACAGCAACTCTTCAAAACATTATTAAAGAATCATCAGATAAATACAGTGACATCCCCAAACAGATACTTAAATGGGAACCAAGATAAAATATCCCTATAATCATGAAAATAAATTAATAATTATCAATAAAACAGATATACTTTTAACGGTAAATATTACCTTTCTAAGGTTATTAGACAGTTTAGCTCATTTTTTTTTAAATTATAAAAAAAATAAATAAAATAAAATAAATTTTAAGTAAAATTTTTTTATATATTAAAACTATTTTTTAAACCTCGGAAATAACTTCAATGCATTATCACTCATGATATCGGATATATCATTAGCATTAAAGCCCTTATATTCTCTTATACCCTTAATAGTTGTTGGCACTGCAGGTTCTGTTGCCCAAACATAATCACTTCCAAATATGATTTGTGAAGTATCCACAAGTGTTTGAAGGCATGCAAAAGCATGAGGTGAAGCTGAAAGAGCCGTATCATAATAAAATCTTTTTAAATAAACCTCAGGACCATCCGGCATATTCTCTTTAAAATTTAAATATAAATTAAGCTGATCTGGAAAATTTTCTCTTAACTTAGGAATAAGATGAGTGAATAAATTTGCACCATCTGCAATATAGGGAGCTACACCACCTAAACCTTCAAATAAAGAAGATAAAACACTTAATCTCGCAGCTGTATAAGGAACTGTACCACCAGCATGTGAGAGAATAAATCTAATGTCAGGATATTTTTTAGTCACACCATTTACTATCATAGAGAAAACAGTTCTTGTAGTATCAAAACAAACATCCATCATAGCTTCAGGAAATCCTAAATTTGATTCTTCAAAGCCCGGAGGCGTAGCAGGATGAATAAACACAACCGCTTTTCTACGGTTAAGCTCGATAAATAACTTATCAAAACGTGAATCTCCCAAATAATACCCATCATAATTAGTTAAAAGCACTACACCATCCAGTTTCAATTCATCAAATGCGTATTCAAGTTCTTCTAAAGCAGCATCAATATCTGGAAGAGGTAAAGTTGCGAAAGCACCGAATCTATCCGGATGATCATTAATTAATCCAATACATGTATCATTCGTTTGTCTAGATAACATTTTTGCAAGTTCCAAGTTTTTATCTTTAAAATAAACACCCGGCGCGGAAATAGAAAGAATTGATTTAGAAATACCATATTTATTCATAATTTTAAGGGCTTTATTTGCATTCCAACCAGGAAAATTCACCCCTATAGCTTTTTTCACCCCTTCATCCGATAAGCTTTTAACATACTCTTTAGGAACAATATGGTGATGTACATCGATTATTTCAGACTTTTCATCCATTATTTATAACACTCCATTAAGATTTTAATTTTTTAACTTCAATTACCGACCATAACAGGTACTTACATTTCAAAAAAACTTAATTAAAACATGTATTTCACTTTATAATCCACTATCATTTATTGAATTTATTATAATCGCCGAGAAATGCCGATATTGACCTGTCCCAGTATTCATGTATTTCCGTTTCATCACATTCCATAATAAGTTGACTTGTAACATCTGTAATGATAGCTATTATGAGCTGTGCAGCGAATGTAGTGTCAATTTCTTTCTTAATTATTCCCTTATTTTGCTGATTTTCTAATAATGTAATTAATGCTGCCTTTTTTGTATTGTAAGCTTCTCTAGTAAGTTTTTGAATATTCTCATTGTGGCTCGATAGTGACGTGATCTCATAACCTAAATGCAGAATTCCCTTGGATTCAACCATCAAGTCATAATTCTTATCTAAAATCTCTTTAGTATCCAGATCTTCAAATGATAATAATTCTTCAGTTAATTTTACACTAGATTCTGAAATAGATTTTAGAATGTCTTCCTTACTCTGAACATATTTGTATAATGTAGGCTTGCTCAATCCAGCTTCTTCTGCGATTTCATCAATTTTTGAATCATGATATCCTTTTTTTGAGAAAACTTTTAAAGCAGCTTCTATAATTTTCATTCTGACGATATCTTTGTATTCTGGGAGAACTTTTGGCATACTAGATCACATTTAATATTTAATAGTAATGTTATTTATAATTAACTCAGAGTTAATTTTAATTAACTTAAAGTTAATAATCAATCATATATAACTCCATAATATAAATAAAAAAAATTGATTTATAAATAAAAAAATATTTAAAACTAATCTATCACATAATTCCAGGGTATTTCCTTACATTCAAAACCAGATGCACCAGGATGACCTCCACCACCATATTTCAAAGCTATTTTAGATACATCAACTTCTTCTGAACGCAAACTAACCTTATAATCCTTACCATCATAGACATACATTATTAATAATGGTTTCTTCTTTATGCTATCAAATATTTCAGAACCCACATGTCCAATATTAACAACCACAGCTTCATAACCTTCAAAAAAAGTATAATATGCAAAAGATTTCACATAATCCTTATTTCTTTCAGTTTTATACTTTTCAACAATCATACCTTCCTTTTTTACAGATAATGGATTATTAAAAAGAATTTCCCAATCCAGGCTTAATGGATGTAAATCATAAAGTTCCGCTCCACTACAAAAAAGTTTAGTTTCCTGACCATATCTCCACTGCCAAGTATCTCTATCTCCTATATAACGAATAGGCATAGGAACTTGTTCAAAAGAGACATTATATAAATATATATAAGTTAAAACACATCCAGAATACTCAACATTCCTTAATCCCTGTAAATTATGAGGATAATTAATATATTTTTCAATAGCAGTAATATGATGATCAATCCAGAAAATATTAGATGTAATATCCAATAACTTATCCATCACCTCAAGTTCAATAGAATAATCAACAATAAATACATCCTCATCCTCTTCTATCAACTTCAAAGGGAAATCCATACCATAATTAATTTCTATATAATCTTCAATATTGTTCTCAAGGGTGTGATGGAATATATATGCAATTACATGAGCAGCACATTTCCCATCCGCATCATTATGATAAAATATTTTCATTTATTTTCAACTCTTCATTTAAAATGTTTCAGATAATTATATTTACAATTCCAATAACTATTATTATTGATTATAAAAGTTTTAAGTTTTATTGAGGTCGATATTTTATGGAATTCAGAGATTTAATCCAAAAACGATATAGTGTACGTAACTATAAATCCGAACCAATAGAAGATGAAAAATTACAAATAATACTTGAAGCAGCACGTTTAGCACCAACAGCACATAATAAGCAGCCATTCCAATTATTAGTGATAAAAACACATGGTAAAGAAGAAGAATTAAAGCGTATTTACCCAGCAGAATTTTTTTCCAAAGCACCACTCATAATATGCGCCTGTGCCTTACCTGAAGAAGGATGGATACGTAACGATGGGAAAAACTACACTGAAGTAGACACTACTATAGCTATGGATTATCTGATTCTAGCCGCCACAAACCTAGGTTTAGGAACCTGTTGGATAGCAAGGTTTAACCTTAAAGCAGCCCGTGAAATATTAAATATTCCAGAAAACGTACTGCCACTCATATTCTCCCCATTAGGTTATCCCAATGATGAACCAAGACTAAAACAAAGGAAGAGAATAGATGAATTAGTACGATACGAAAAATGGTAGAACATGGAACTATTAAAAACATTTTCTATTAAACCCATTAATACTCATCTTTATGAGGTTGCTTTTCTTCATGAGTCTTACTCTAATGAGAATGGTCTCTGTGAATGTTATCAAAGATTAGAATTTTTAGGTGACGCAGTATTAGATCTAGTAGTATCTGAATTCTTATATAACATGGATTCCAATTTAACCGAAGGTCAATTAACTCAAATGCGTTCTAATTATGTATGTAAGAATGCACTTTACACTTATTCAATGGAATTAGGATTAGATAAATACATTAAATTAGGTTCTAATCCAGAATTAATCAGAAGAGAAATTGATTCAGTTATTAGTGATGTATTTGAATCCTTTATTGGAGCTTTATATCTAGATTTAGGTCTGGAAACCGTAAAAGACTTTGTCTCTAAAACCGTTATTACCCATGTTAACAATAAAGACGTTTTTCTTCATGATTATAAATCAGAATTAAAACTAATATGTGATAAAGATTATCGTGAAATAATTTATCGGTTAATAAGAGAAGAAGGCGAACCACATGATAAAACTTTCACCATGGCTGTACTAATTAAAGGTAAAAATTATGGTATAGGCACTGGTGGAAGTAAAAAAGAAGCAGAACAAAACGCTGCAAAAATCGCATTAACTAAAATTATATAATAAAAAATAAGTATTATAACTAACATTTATTCCTAAAATATTTACTAAATCACATTATAGTAATACTTTTATTAAAATATTTTTTAATTAAAAAATTTTGCTAACGTACCGTTAAGGGTACTTTAAGGGATCTGAAAAATCATTAATAAACGTTATTTTAATGTAATCGGATTCATAAATCCCCAATACCCAAAATTTTTTTATTCAACTTTTCACATTCAATAGTAATACTTTTTATAATTATTTCCCAAAAAATATTTTTTTAAAAAATTTATTCTTATAACATAATTAATTTTTTTTCAATCATCTAATTGTAAATGTATCTTTAAATTTTTAATCTCCTCTCTTATTTCTAGTATCTCCTGATCTTTTCTCATACTTGCATGAATTTTACAAATATAAGCGAGAACCTTAATCCATTTAATCTTTAACTCTTCATTTTGAACATTTTTTATTTTATCATTTTTAATTCTATCAGATAAATAATTTATTTGATCCTGCAAAATATCCAAATTCTCATCATCAACCATCTATAAAATCCTCCTATAATTAAATAAATAATTCTAAAAAAACTTTTCTAAAAAATAAATGTCATTGGTTTACAGCTTGGTTGGCGTAAACAGGCCCGTCAAAACTAACTGCAATAGCCGGTCATCCACAAAAAACCTTTAAATTTAATTAAACATCATCCAAAGACCCCCACCAAAGTTTCATAAATAAAACTTTTCAAATTCATAACTCAACCAAACATCCCATGTACCGGGATACCCATCACTAGAATCAATGGAAATTTACCAAGGGCACGACCTCGCTATTGGAAAAAACAAGAAAAATGATTATTACTGCTGTGAAACCATCGGCGTAACCCATGACCCTTACCAAATATGGATCCTTGACTGGTACCGTGACCAAATCAGCTTCCCCCAACAAGTCAAAATAGTAAAAAAACTATACCACGGCCCCATCACACCCATATGGCAAGGCATAAACTGGAATGTAACAAAAATTGGAATTGAATCAAACGCCTACCAAGTAGCACTAGCACAACAAGTACTAGACACTGGAAACTACCCTATAAAAGAAATCACTAACATCAAAGATAAGAAAACAAGAATAACCGCCGGCAGCGTAGATTATGAAAACAAATTAATAATGGTACCCGTAGACCATCCACACTACGATAAATTTCTAAATGAATACGTTTCATTCGATGAAGGCGAACATGATGATATGCTAGACGCAGACGACATAGCACGGAGACTAATCCTAATAAAAGAAGACAACCCCTATGTAGAAATAGGCACATGGTAAAAAAAATAATATTTTAAATTTGAAATTATAAAACAAAAAGCTATGAATTGCAACGTTAATATTAAAAACTTATTAAATTTAACAATAAAAAAACTTTATGAAAATTGATAGTTTAATTTTTAAAATTATGTATAAAATATTTATTTTTCTTTTATCATAAAAAGTGAATTTTTAGTTTCACTTAACATAATCAACTATTAAAAAAAAATAAAATTAATATTAAAAGGAAGTGGAGAAGACGAGGATAAAAAAACACTCATTAAAAAAAAATTCTTTATAATTCAATATAAATTTACTAATATTTTATTCCATCAAACAATGTTTCAAAAAATATTTTTCTTTCTTTAGTCTTTGTCCGGATGATGAATTCAACTGTAAATGTAAAATGAGCAGAGAGAAAGTCTAAAATATATTCTGGGGGTAAATCTTTCAATAATTTGTTCTTAATTCCATCTTCTATTAATTTAACCACATTTTTTCCAAAATCACTGAATTTAGATTCAATATCTTCCGTATGATATGGTGATGGATTAAATTGCATCATAAATCTAAATTTATCAGGATTATTCACTCCCCATTCAACAGTTTCGATCCAAAACCTTTCTAAAGAGTCATAACTCACTGAATATTCTATAAGATCAAGAAAGTTTACCATACTTTCTTCTTTTATAGAGATGTATAATTTACTAATTAAATCAACCTTATTTTCAAAATATAAATAGATAGTGCCTGTTGCAACGTCAGCTTCTTTAGAAATTAGAGCAGTTGATGTATTATCTATACCCTTTTCGACAAATAGCTTCAATGCCGCTTCAAGAATTCTCTTTTTTTTATCTTCTTCAACCATTTTTAACCACAATTTCTTATAATAATTATTCCATTTTTTTTTAAATTTATTATTATAGTTATAATATAATATTATTAAACTTTTGAATTTCTACCTATGGAATACTTTATGACTTCATCTGAAAGTTAAATGCTTCTTCTGCAACTTTCATCACATCTTTAATAGGAACTCCCGTTTCATCAGAAATTTTACTCACATCTTCATATTCAGGACTGCTTTTTATAATTTCATTACCAATTTTCCCTACCTTTATCCTGACTTGATATTTATATCCATCAATATTGACTTCAACAGGAATTATTTCACGTTCTGCAATGTCTCTATGAGCATAATCAATCACACGAATTCCTAAGGTACCTGTTTCCCTCATAATAACTTCAACTAATGCATCACAGTCTTTTGGTCTGGATATGACTCTTAAAAGTTGGCCTGGCCTATTCTTTTTCATTATAATTGGAATCATACTCACATCAAGAGCGCCTTCATCCTGAAGACGGCTAAATAAATGGCCCATAACCTCACCAGTCACAGTATCGAGGTTTGTTTCCAGCAAAGAAACACTATCCGAATTTACAGTTGTCTCCGCTATCATAACTCTTAAAACATTAGGGGAACCCAAATCTAGTTTACCCGCCCCATAACCTGTTATTTTGATAGTTGTTGCAGGGTAAAATTCACAGAACTCATCCACCATATTCACAAGGAGCGCAGCACCTGTTGGTGTGGTAAGCTCCTTTGCAACTGGCCCACCAAATGTTGGAACATTCTTCAAAATTTCAACCGTTGCAGGAGCAGGTACAGTAAGCATACCATGCATAGTTTTCACAGACCCACCCCCAAGAGCAACAGGAAGACAATAAACCTTCTGTTTGTGAAGCTTTAGTTCATGAAACGCATATATTGCCCCCGTGATATCTGCAACTGCATCTGCCGCCCCCACCTCATGGAAATGCACCTTCTCAAGTGTTGTACCATGCACATGGGCTTCAGCCTCTGCAAGTGTCATGAAAACCTTTTTAACTGATTCCTTAATTTCAGGAGTCATTTTAGGGTGTTCAATTTGATCAAATTTCTTTATAAGCTCCGTATATTTTACAGGTTTCTTATCCTTACATTGAATATTAGCAAATGTTGCTGAAATTCCCGATCGTTTAACCTTCTCTATATTGATATTTATATCACCAAAATGAGAAGCATAATATTGCATAATATCTATTAACTCATCTTTATTGGCACCCATATCAAGGAATGCACCTACAATCATGTTCCCTGCTATTCCAGAACCTCGAGGATCAATAATTACCGTCATTTTTATCATATACTCCATATATTAAAGTGACTTTTTATAATATTCTACGGGCAACAGGTACAATTGCTTTTGCAATTTTAACTTTATATTTAAATCCTCTTCCGCCCATTTCTTTTGAAACATTATCTAAAAGCACAGGAATATTCAGTTTTTGAGTACATGCCTCTCTACATTTCCCACAATCTGTACAAAGCCCTGCATGAGTTTCATCACCACCGCTCATAATGCCCCCTAATTGAAATAAATAAAGCATAGAACTTTGAAATCCTTCTTTAAACATATACTTATGATTATAAAATTCAAAACATCTTGGAATATCAACTCCACTAGGACATGGCAAGCAATAGCCACATCCAGTGCAGTCAACTTTCATAAGATCTTCATAAACTTCTTTAACTTCCTCATAAAGTTTTAATTCATCTTCAGTGAGTGTATTTGGCAAAGTTTCATTAGCAACTTTAATATTCTCTTTAATATGTTCTTCTTCACCCATTCCAGAAAGAACACATACAACTTCAGGATGATTCAAAACCCATCTTAAAGCCCAGTCTGCTGGACTCCTTTTAACTTCAGATTTATCCCATATTTGAAGTGTCTCTTCAGGGACTTTTCCAGCAAGTAATCCACCTTTCAAAGGTTCCATTACAAATACACTTAATCCTTTAGAATGAGCATACTTTAAACCTTCAGTACCTGCCTGATTATACTCATCTAAATAATTATACTGAATTAAACAGGCATCCCAATCATATGTATCAATAATTTCTTTAAATGAGTTAACATTATCATGGAATGAAAAACCGATATTTCTTATCTTGCCCTTCGCTTTAGCATCCTCTAAAAATTCTAGAGCTCCCATCTCTTTTAGATTCTCAAAAGTACTCTTACTAATACCATGAATAAGATAATAATCAATATAATCAGTTTGAAGTTTTTTAAGCTGTATTTCTAGATACTTCTCTACATCCTCATATTTTTTTACGAACAATGCAGGCAGTTTTGTGCTGAGCTTTACTTTTTCCCGGTATCCACCCTGTAATATTTCTCCTAAAAAAGATTCACTTGATCCATAAATATATGCAGTATCAATGAAGTTCACACCATTGTCTATTGCATAATAAATCTGTTCTCTGGCACGTTCTTTATCAATTCTACCAGTTTTTGTGGGAAGTCTCATTGCACCGAATCCAAGTGCTGAAATTTCATCACCATTTTTAGTTTTTCTCATCTGCATATTATCACCCTATAATCATCATAATCAACTGTTAATTACATGTAGATTTAATTTTTCAATTTTAGAATACTTTTTTAAATTATAAAAATTTTTAATAATTGAATGACTAATCATCCATATGAATGAATAATCATTCATTACTTATAAATGTTTTTGTTCAATCTAAATTTATTATAATAATAGGTTTCTAGATTTTTAAGATTTAAATAATAGTTATCTTAACTTCTTATGTTATATTGTATAACTCATGGATTGCTCTTTAGACATTTTATGTTATTATGCAAACCAAGAAAGCGTGGAAAGACCATTATAATTTGGATTCTACCGATATTTCGGTGGACTTGAACTCTAAAATTCACCAAAACAAAAAAAAATACTAGAAGATAAAGCAGTTCAATGATATTATAGCAAATCTAAAGGTTATTTATCTGTATTTCAAGTTAAATATAGCTGTAGGTTACAAAACACTCCATCCTCTGTGTTTTATTCTTCATACAGTTTGTGCGTATGATTCCAAACTATTCAAACCCATTATGAACGAGCTACGCAGAACATTTACTCAGAAAGAATATACATTAATCTACGATTGAAGATATTAAAATTATAATAACTGCAGATTAGGAATATAACCCCCAATAGAAGGTGGGGAACTAGACTAACGCCATTATAATAGAATAAACTGGTTAATTTAATAATTTTTTTTATGTTCATTTTATGATATTCATAGAAATGTTTAAATAATAATTTCATTAAAATATGAATTACACTAAAATATGATTCAGTAAAATATGAATTTCATTAAAATAGGAAATATTAAAATATGCTTAATATTTTAAACATGAATTTATGGGGGATATATTAGATGACAGAAATAAAAAAGGGTAAATATTTTTTTGGTACAGTCAAACTAGGTGAACGAGGACAGATTGTTATTCCAAAAGAAGCTAGAGTTGTATTTGATATGAAACCGGGAGATAATTTGGTGTTAGTTGGAGATGAGGAAAAAGGAATCGCAATTGTAAAAGCGGATATAGTGAAGGATCTTGCCCTGAAAATTTTGGAGAACATGAATAACTTTGATGATATTGTTAAATCTGATCTAAAAAAATGAACAAACTACTATTTAGAAAATCAATTACGAGGTAGATAAACCAAAAAAAAATTAGTAAAAAAATCATTTAGATAAAATAAATCAAATAAATGCTTTATTTGTTTAGATTACGATTAAAGGTAGCTATGCTTCTGTTTAAACATCAAAAAAAAGATTCAAAAAAGGTTTATAAAAAACATTTGGGGGAAATAAATGAGTCAAAATAATATCATTCTTGTTAATAATAATGAAGAAAATGGTGGTGATGACTGTGGAGTATAAATGGACAGCTCTATTAATCGTTCTAATATCAACTATTATGGTTATGATAAATATGACTATCGTTCTTATTTCTCTTCCAGCAATCTTTAACGGTATTCATATTAATCCAGAGAATTCATTTCAATATCTATTATGGATATTAATGGGCTATGGACTGGTGGTTGCTACTTTATTGTTAAGTTTCGGCCGGCTTTCAGATATGTATGGTAGAATAAAGATGTTCAGGTTAGGTTATTTAATATTTACCATCGGATCCATCCTATTATTCCTAACACCATCCACTGGAAACGCTGGTGCATTAGAAATAGTAATTTTCAGATTAATACAAGGTGTAGGAGCAGCATTTATCCTTGCAAATAGTGCAGCCATAATCAGAGACGTATTCCCACCAAATGAGATGGGAAAAGCAATGGGTTTCAACATTGTAGGATTAACATCAGCACAATTTGCAGGCTTAATTTTAGGAGGATTATTAGCCATATTCAATTGGAGGTATATATTCCTGATTAGCGTACCATTCGGAGTTATTGGAACCATTTGGTCATTCAAACTTAAAGAACTATCCATCAAAGCAGTGAAAACAAAAATTGATATATGGGGAAACATTACATTCATTTCAGCCATCACCCTCCTACTAATAGGAGTAACCTATGGATTACTACCCTACGGCAGCAACCCTATGGGATGGGAGAACCCTTGGGTCATAACTTCAATAATATCCGGATTAGTGATATTGATTCTGTTCATCTTCATTGAAAACCGGGTTAAATCACCTATGTTTAGAGTTAGTCTATTCAAAAATAAGATGTTCGCATATTCTAACGCAGCGGGTTTATTAGCTGCCCTAACTCAGGGAGGTGTAATGTTCATGATCATATTACTATTACAGGGTATCTGGCTACCTCTTCATGGTTACAGTTACGCATCCACTCCATTCTGGGCAGGAATTTATATGATACCCCTCATATTAGGGACAGCAATCATGGGGCCAATTTCAGGTGCTTTATCTGATAAATATGGACCCCGTGAGATAGCCACTGGTGGAATGATAATTAGTGCAGTAGGTTTCATTTTATTAGCGGCACTTCCATATAATTTTACCTACATAGAATTTGGGTTAGTCTTATTTATGATGGGAATTGGAACTGGAATGTTCGTTGCTCCAAATAACTCTACTATTATGAATTCTGTCCCACCACAAGATAGAGGTGTAGCTTCAGGGATGATGTTCACCTTAAAGAACACTGCTACAACAGCAAGTATGGCTATATTCTTCACCATAATCGTAGTAGGATTAACTCAAAGATTACCAGACGCTTTAACTACTTCATTAGCTAATATAGGGGCGTCTCAATTAACACCCATCATAAGTAACATTCCACCAACTGCAGCTTTATTTTCAGCCTTCCTAGGTTTTAATCCAATTAATAATATATTGACAGCTTTACCAGCACCGCTTATAGCCTTTATACCACATTCAATCTTCAATACTCTAACTAGTACTACTTGGTTTCCAGCAACACTTGCAAATGCATTCATACCATCACTACATATATCATTTTATATTGGAGCAGTATTCTGCATCATAGCAGCATTACTATCCGTACTACGTGGTGGAAAATATATACATGAAGATGAAGAGCTTAAAACAGGTTCAGAAGCCGATTTAAAACCGCAAGAATTAGAGGATATTCCTTTAAATGAAAAATAATTATGAATCAACAACTCCTCTGGATTTTAAATATAGTTTATAGAGTATCAGATGGATAAGAGAAAACTCAAAATCATGAAAAGGTGAAGTATTTTATGAAAAAAAATATGATTATAGGAATTTTAGTGATAGTAATAATGTTTCTGGTTATAGGTGTACTGGGTTTCACAAGCTCTTAGTTCCATAAACACTAATACAACCTATAATGATGGATCTGTAATGTTCAGTTACCCTTCAAATATGACGCAACCAACATACAATGCTAAGAATAATAATAATTCGAGTAATATTTGGAATTATACTATTTTAACAGATAATACTACTAATATGCTCCTAGGTAAAACCTCAGAAATTCCTAGTCCACAAATATCTAGCATTATTATGTGTACATATCTTCAAACAGGTTATGGGGAACTAATATCAAATGTCACAGTAGTTACTAATCCTAATGGAGTTCAACTCTACCAGTATGAATACGAGTCTAATTACACCAACGTAATCTATTATTATATGGACCTTCATTAACAAGGATAACACAAATGTCTACGACATAAGTGTCTATGGTAATGATACAACTCAATCACAAAAAATTGCAAACAAAATATTTAATTCAATTAAACTAACCTAAAAATAAAGCCAGATTTGTATGGAGATTTGTACTTAAAATATTTTGGTAGATGTTAATAATAAGTGATTTGAAGGTGAATTAAATGTATAAGAAAATTTTGTTACCCATTGATGGGTCAGATAATTCCAATCGAGCAACAGAACATGCTATAAATATTGCTGATGTCAATAATAGTGATATTATTGTATTATTTGTTGTGGAACCTTATTATCCTAAAATTCCTCTTTTAATTTCAACTTTACCCACTCCAGGTGAAAATTATTATAAAGAAGTTGAGGATGAAGGAGAAAAAATAATTAATGATTTTAAAAAAAATTTAGAAGAAAATCAGTGCAAAGGTAAATGTAAAAATACTCATATAACGTCATTAATTAAGGAGGGTAAAGCTTATATTGAGATTTTTAATACAATAGATGAAGAAAAAGTTGATTTAGTGATAATGGGGGCTTCTGGTCGACATAGCACATTGGATCGATTTATGTTAGGAAGCGTTACCGAAAGAGTAATAAGAGAAGCTCGAGTTCCAGTTATGGTGATACCCTAAAAATGTTTGATTTATAACTAGAATTTAGTTCAAATGAATTAAAGTACAATATTAAGCTAAGATTACTAGTATGGATATCAAAGAAAATAATCAGATAATTGTATAGATGATGATTAATACAAATTCAGTTTCCACTGGTAGGTTATATTAAAATTAATTTATAGGTTCTATAATGCTTATATTGACTATACAAATTCAATTATATTATCTTAAATTCTAAAATAAATCTGTTTTTTTTATGCAAACTAGCTAGGGTTTAAGAGTATTCAAAATTTATTTCTTTATTCTTTAAATCTATCTCATAAATCCGGATAATGCTGATAATATACGTTTTGTAATACTTTTTGGATTACCATTTTCATTACTATTGACCAACTTCATTTCACCGATTTTGGTCATGTTAGGTATTATGGGTAAGTTCTTTCCATAAATTATTTGATTATTTAAAAATTGTATATCATCTGGACCACCTTTACTAGTTTTATTAATCATTGATCCATTATCGAATGATGCCCAAATTTGGAGTATTGTGTTATTTGCATTTGTTTCTACATCGTGAATTATTACATCGCGTCTGTTGAATCCCCAAGGATCTGTGCCTTCTATCTTGGCAGCTGCAATAATGGGGTTACTGTTAAATTCAGTGTAATTTCCTTCCTTATAATATTGCGGTGCATTGGGTACACAGATGAATTCTCCATCTTGCATTTTAAACAATTTATTTAATATAGTTCCTTGGTAGCAGATTACAAATCCGACATAATTGTCTGGACTTTTGATTAAAAAGTGTCCTACGCCCATTTTAGTTATGATGGATTGAGCTTTTTTCATAGAATTCTGGTTTATTTTTTCATTTTCCATTATTTGACCAGCAAGTGACATTAATTTTTGGTTATTCTTTGAGCCATTACCTCCAGTAGCGACAATCCAAGCATCACTAGTTATTACAGTATGGTAGAAGAGACCGTTAGAGACTTTGTATTGTATTTCCGCGTTTTTTCCATAGAAGCTTTTTTGTGTAATTATTATTTCAGCAGGAAATATTGCATCTCTCCTAAATGCTACTACATTATGATTACTTGTAATCTGTATTATAACTGAACAACAACCCTCATCTAAATCATTATTTATGTTTATTATGGGCTGTTCCATTCTATTGTTTACATTTAAATTATTGCTAATATTGCTGTGACAATTAGTACGAGCATTGTTACGGGCTGATACAGTTTTAAATCCAACAGAACAGATTACAACCAAACCAAATGATAACAGAAATAATTTAAACAAATATTTATTAATAAAAACTACCCCTCCCAAAATTAACAAACCAAAAAAATAGTATTAGTCCCATTCAGATTTTATTTTGTATTAGGGCTTTTTATGCTCTTTTTTCAATATTTTTTACTCTACACCATTAATCCAAGTTAGTATTAATTTATTCCTTAATCCATGGATTTTTTTATTTTATTTATAGTCATTTTAATAATATTTTTTTTATTTTTATTGTAAAAATTTGTTGAAAATAATATAATTAATTATGTTACATATTTCATTCTATTTATATTTAAATTCTGAGTAAATGATAATAATAATTATATATGTATACTACATGTTATATTCATTTAATATGAACATTTATTCTTTAATAACAGTCTATTAATGTTTTCAGTGCTTTTCTATGTCTTTTTTATTCTTCTCGATATTCACTTATACTGGGTTAGATCGTTTAAACTTTTTTTATATCATATCTTTAATTATTGTAAGTTATTGATTAACGATAGTTAATTTTATATATATAGCATCAAACAATTAATATATAACTATTCTTATATATTCAAATTTAACCCTAAAATTTTCTTAAAAACCTAAAAAGAGCTTTGAAATTTTTAGGCAGATAAGGTGGGCTAATAGATTTATTGCCTGTAATAAATAAGTCATTTGATGTTCATAATCGTGTTGTTTAAGATAAAAACACGTTAATACTCTTTAAATAATATAAATCAAATTTGAATAATATTTTAATGAAGGATTAATTGTAATAGATAGATGAGGGAGTTTTCACTGTTTTTTTTTGAAGTACTGAAATAATTAAATGCTTATAAAAATAGAAAAAGAGGATTTTATGAGATGGGACTTTTCGGAAATATCAAAGTTTTTTTTAAATGAGGATAAAGGAAAATTATTAGTAGAAGGCAATTTTGGCTTAGAAAAAGAGGGTCAAAGAGTTCTATCCACTGGTGATCTTGCTCTGACTCCCCACCCTATAGTATTTGGGGATAAAATCAAAAATCCCCATATTACTACTGACTTTTCTGAAAGTCAGATTGAAATGATAACAAAACCCTTTAATTCAGTTGAAAAAGTGTATGAAGCATTAAATACAATAAACCTTAACATTGAGAAAGGTTTAGATGATGAGCTTTTATGGCCGCTCAGTATGCCTCCAAAGCTTCCAGTTGAAGAGACAATTCCTATTGCTTCTTTTCCGGGTTCTAAGAATGGAAAAAATATGGAAATATATAGAAAGGGACTGGCACTACGATACGGTAAAAAAATGCAGATGATATCAGGAATTCACTACAATTTTTCTTTTGGCGAGGAAATGATTAATTATTTATATAAAAAATTTGGAAATAAAAATGATAAACGTTTATTTATTGATGAAATACATTTCGGACTTGCAAGAAACTTTTTACGCTACAGTTGGATCTTAATTTATCTTTTTGGCGCATCACCATTCTGCCATCCTAGTTACTATCCAGTTATAAAAAAGGAACTTATGATAATTCAAAAATGTTGTCCTAATTATGTAGATATTATTGAAAATTACATTCAATGTGCAATATCTCTACGTGTAAGTAGGTTTGGATATTCAAATCGTCTTCAAAATGCGGATATATACTTTAATAGTTTGGAGGAGTATTCTACAAAGCTTCATAGAATGTTGTCAACTAGGGATGAAAAATTTTCAAGTCTGGGTATTTATAGGAATGGTTCTCAAATTCAACTCAATGGGAATGTTTTGCAAAAAGAAAGTGAATTTTATTCTTTAATTAGATTAAAGCAGCCTCCTATTAAAGGGGAAACATCATTGGATGCACTGGAGAATAGGGGTGTAAAATATGTGGAAGTTAGGATTTTAGATTTAAACCCTTTTGAGAAGCTGGGTTTAAGCATTGAGGAGATGAGATTCCTTCATGTTTTCATGATATTTTGCCTGTTTGAACAAAGCCCTCCCATCACTAACGATGAATATAGCATAATAAACTTAAATCAGAATTTAGTGTCACTTATTGGAAGGAAAAAATGTTTAAGGCTTAAAAAATATGATGGAGGTGAAATTAGTCTGAAATCATGGGGAGAAGAGATATTTGAAAGACTTAGAACTATAGCAGATTTAATGTACATAGACACTGAAGATAATAGATATCATGAATGTGTAGAAAAAGAGTATAGAAAGCTTTTTGATATATCATTATTACCCTCTGAAAAGATTAATATTGAAATGGGAGAGTATAATGAAAGTTTTTTAGAGTTTGGAAAAAGATGGGCTAATAATAATTCACTAAAAAATAATATTTTCATAGATCATTTAGTTAATAATTAATAAGGAGATGACCAGTTTTTATGCTAAAAGGCTATGAAAGACTTGAACTTTCAACTCAAATTATTATAAAGGAAGCTTTAAAAAGGAATGTTGAGGTTGAAGTACTTGATTGGGATGATAATTTCATTCGTTTAAAAAAAGGAAACAGAATCGAATATATTAAGCAGGCAACAAGAACCTCCGCAGATAAATATATAGTACCCTTAATCATAAAAAACAAGATACTAACAAAGCTAATTCTTAAAGAGCATGACATTAATGTACCTGCAAGTGTAACGGTAAATCATATAGATGAAGCTTTAAACAAATATTCTGACTTTATAAGTATGGATATTGTGATAAAACCTAAATCAGCTAAATGTGGAAATGGAGTTTCAATACTTAAGGATTTAAAATCAAAAAATGATTATATTAGAGCAATTAAAGAAGCATTAAACTATGATAGATCTGTAATGATTGAAGAATTCATGCATGGGAAGGAATATAGATTCCTAGTAATTAATGATGAAGTTGTGGCAGTAATGCATAGAGTTCCAGCAAATGTTGTGGGAGATGGAGTACACGACATCAAAGATTTGGTTAATGAAAAAAATAGAAATCCCATGAGAGGTAAAGGGCATATAACCCCACTTGAAAAGATTAACATAGGTCCAGTTGAAGATAATAACTTAGCTTCTCAAATAAAGGACATTCTTTACGTTCCAAATAATGGGGAGATTGTATATCTCAGGGAAAATTCCAATATAAGTACTGGTGGTGAAAGTATTGATTTTACAGATGATGTACTGGAACAGTATAA
>Ga0187851_10000897_pt1 | contig 29440 bp, 27 predicted proteins | sample June2016WEW_6_10_FD_132997 | JGI IMG/M metagenome (GOLD analysis project Ga0187851, IMG submission 132997) | Peatland microbial communities from SPRUCE experiment site at the Marcell Experimental Forest, Minnesota, USA - June2016WEW_6_10 | ecosystem: Environmental > Terrestrial > Soil >...
AGTCGCCCACCGGGTGTGTGCGATGCCGACGTGTCCCGCGAGCGGTTCTGAGTCCAACGAGTCCTGCAGAACTTTCACCTTCCCGAGGGCGCGACGGCGCTCCAATCGGTCATCGGCACCCAGCACCGCGATGCCCGCGGAGTCGTAACCCCGATATTCCAAGCGTCTCAAACCCTCCATGAGAATGGGCACGCCGTTGCGCTCCGCGACCACACCGACGATTCCGCACATAGGGGTTGGGCTCCGCCCGAGATTAGAAGGGTGCTTAGTTTGCCCCAGCGCGCCACGAAATTCAGGCACACCCCTCGCCAAATAAGCACTATTAGTGATTGGCCTGTATTATTTGATTAACGATATTAGTAAATATATAGTACAGGTAAATGGACGATAGCGACGCCAAAAAGTTTCAAAAGGACCTAAATGGGGGCCTGGTGAGCCTGGTATTGCTCGCCGTGCTCGATCGCAGCGCAGAGGATCTTTATGGATACGAAATCGCCAAGCGTTTGGCGAGTGCGCATGACGGCGCGCCCATCTTCAAGGAAGGGACCATTTATCCCGTTTTACGGGCGCTGTCCGCAGGGGGCCTTCTAACCAGCCGGATCGTTCCCTCCTATTCGGGGCCGCCCCGCAGGTACTACCGGATCACCGAGCAGGGCCGCGCAGTCCTCGCCGCATGGAAAACCATCTGGCAGAGCACACGCGGCTTCGTCGACCGCTTCATCGAATGAGGATCGCATCATGAACCGCAGCGCGCCGCGCTCCATCGATCAGTACCTCCGACAGCTCCGGGAACACTTGGCCGGGGAAGATCCGGCGTTGATCCAGGACGCGCGGTATGACGCCGAGGAATATCTGCGTGCCGAAGTTGCCGCGCATCCCGAAAAAGCCGAGGCAGACATCCTGGAGATCATCGCCTCCACATACGGCGCGCCGGACGAAGTGGCCGCTGCTTACAGGGACACCGAATTCAAGGTGAAAGCTGCCATGACCACCCCGGTGCACACCGGAAGGATTTTGGTCCCGGGTTGCCGGCATGTTGACGGACCGGCGAACCGGGTCGACGCTGCTTTATCTGTTCTTGATGTTGCCGTTGGGAATCGCGTACTTCGTCATCGCCGTCGGCGGGCTCTCGATCAGTATCTCGCTGATCTTCTCGCCGCTCGTCGGCGTGGTCCAGCGACTGGGATTTCTAGCTGGAGTCGATCACGTGCACGTGCACGTCAGCCCGCAGTGGCTGGGCACAACCTGGGCGCTGCCCTTCCTGTTCGTTGCCGGCGTGCTGCTGCTCACCCTGTTGATGCACGTCTTTCGCGGGACGGGGCAATTGCATGCACGGTACGCGAAGGCACTATTGGTGGCGCGACCGTAGCGGGAGACCTTGGCGCGACGCGGCAGGGAGCCGTGATTTCGGGTGGTCAAAAAGCCGCCTATGGCTGAGGCGACGCCGGGAGCTAGCGGCAAGTTCGCATTCGAGTAAGTAGCCACGTTGGCGCTGCGATCGTCCGAGGTTACGGATTTGAGCACATGGGACCCCGCGCGTCACGCGAGCTTGCGCCAATAAGCGGTAAGGGGCTGCCGAAATTCCAGCGGCGCTGTTGCCGTCGCGATCCGTGGGGCCGGACCCGGGAATGATGAGGACCACGGGTCCACCCCCGGCGGAAGGCGAAAGCATGGTGCCCTTTAGCGGGCCCAACGGGCCTGGTGCCTCGACAGCCGTCTCGGCGGGAGCCGCGCCAAAAGACACGGCGTCTGCAAAGCCCCAGATCACTATTGCCAGAAGATGTTTGACGCGATGCATAGGCCTCATCGTGAACCGCTTTGACCGCCGCCCGATGCCTAATGTAACGTCATTCAACACTGATAATCCTTCTCCAGGCGAGCCATGAACACGACCATTGCGCCCATCTTCAGTCCCGCCTTCATCGGGAATCCCTATCCGACTTACCGACATCATCTGGAAGGGCCCGCCGTGCAGCTCCTCGATCCGGCCCGCGGTTTCTGGGGCGTCTTTCGTCATTTGCATTGTTTGACGATGTTCCGCGACCCGCGGCTCTCTTCCGTACGCCCTGCAAGCGCCATCGTCAGAGCTCCTGACGATCAGATGCCCGAGTTTGACGACCTTGTGACGCACATGCGGCGGTGGCTTTTGCTGCGCGATCCTCCGGCGCACAGTTCATTGCGACGAGCCCTCAACAAGGGATTCACGCCGGCAATAGTGAGCGGACTGCGGCCACGCATCGAGGCCATCGTTGCACGTCTTCTCGACCGAATGGAAGACAGGGGCACGGCCGATATCGTGCAGGATCTCGCGTATCCGCTGCCGGTCACGGCGATCTCGGATCTGCTCGGGGTGCCTGAATCTGAGCATGGTCGCTGCGTCGAGCTCACCAACGTAGTGTCCGTATGGTTTGCAAGTGTCGTCAGGACTCCGGAGACGGCTCGGCCCGCACAGGCCGCCATCCTCGAGCTCGTCGAAATCTTCAAGGGCGTGATTGCGGCCCGCAAGAGTAATGCTGAAGGCCTGCTCGGTCTTTTGGTCGAGCTTGGGTCCGCAGAGTCCGGCCTCGGCTGGGACGAGATTTACGCGCAGTGCGTCATGTTGCTCTTCGGTGGACACGAAACGACGCGTCACTGGATCGGCAACTGCGTGCACACCTTCCTGAGTCATCCCGAATCATTCGATGCCGTCCGAAGCAACCCCGAGCTGTTACGCGCTGCGATGGAGGAGGTCCTGCGCTACGAAAGCCCGGTGCAGATGTTCGGGCGCGGCGTGATCGCCGACATCGAACTGGACGGCACGCGTGTCCCCAAGGGCAGTACGCTACTGCTGGTGATTGCGGCAGCTCACCGCGACGCGGAGCAGTATGCGGATCCTGATCGATTCGACATCCACCGGGCGCACAATCGCCATCTCGCATTCGGCGGCGACGCGCACGTCTGCCTTGGAAGCACTCTGGCGCGCTTGGAGGGACACATCGCACTGCGAGAGCTCACTCGACGCTTTCCGCGCTTACAGCCGGACGGACCCGGCTCCCAGTGGAGTCCGCTGGTTGGCTTCAGGGGACTGGGTGAATTGCGCGTGAGCCTTTGATGGATTCAATTCCGCACCGAGACGGGGCCGTTGACAGCAACAGCCGGAGCAAGGATGCCCAGTGGCGGCCTAGTCTGGATACGCTGCCACGTGCGCCTCCGCGACTGCTTCCTCGAGCGGGCGCCCGACGCGATAGCCGTCGAGATTGTGCGGTCGCTCGACACCCGGCTGCAGCCGCGGACAAGCTTCGGGCGCTCCGATGACGGTACGCACAGGTAAACGCTCGGCGTAAATAGGCAACGCGTAATCCTCGTCATCGTCGGCGACACCCTTGGCGCGTATCTTCGCCGACGCCCGCTCGATGTCCATCATGACCACGGTCGTCGCATTGATTTCCTTCTCCGTGCTCGCGCGCAGCTGCGCGGTCCGGCCCGGGAAGAAGCGGTCCACCATCATGAGGAGCGCCCGTCGTTTCTCCTCCGGATCCTCGACCAATCGGGCGTGTCCGAAGGCCATCACCGAGCGATAGTCCGCGGAGTGATTGAAGCCGCAGCGCGCCAGGACGAGAGAATCGAGGTGTGTCACCGTGAGGCATGTCGGCTCGCCTTCGGAAAGATTGCGCAACATCCGGCTCGAATTGCTGCCATGCCAATACAGACGGCTACCCTCGCGCCAGAACAGCGTGGGTGTGCAGTAGGGATTCCCATCCACGACGTAGGAAACATGGCACATGGCCGCAGCGTCCAGCACCGCGTGAACGGTCGTGTGGTCGTAGAAGCCGCGGTCGGGCCGCCGCTTCACCCGGTTCACGCCATCGACGGGGTAACTGGTCGCTATCTTCTCCGACATTGCTGCACTCCTAGTTTGACAATCGCTCGTAGCGCTGAGTCTTGTAGCATGCCAAAGCGTCGGCACGATCCGTTAAGTTTACTGCTCCGTTGACACGGCCCTCGGCGAGACCTCGCCACATGGGCTAAAGTGCTGCCCAGGGAGGCGATGATAAGACCTCTCCAGGATAAACTGCCGGTGACTGAGCGCTCTCATTCGGTGTTTTTGAGCTACGCCTCACAGGATGCGGAGGGTGCGCAGAAGCTTTGCGCGGCGCTCCGTGCGCTGGGCATCGAGGTGTTTCTCGACCAGAGCGAGCTTCGCGGCGGGGACGTGTGGGATCAAAAGATCAGGCACGAAATCAATGACTGCGCGCTATTCATTCCCCTCATCTCGGCCAACACGGCCTCGCGGCATGAAGGCTATTTTCGCCTCGAGTGGGATCTTGCCGATCAGCGTACGCACAGGATGGCTCGCAACCGGGTTTTCATCGTGCCGGTCTGTCTGGACACCACTCCCGAGGCCGGCGCGGATGTTCCGGAGTCGTTTCGACGGGTGCAGTGGACGCGACTGCCCGGCGGCGACACGCCCGCAGCTTTTGTCGAACGAATCGGGCGCCTCCTGTCTCCTGAGCTTGCGCCCGCAAGCACCCCAGTCGATGCGCCGCCGGCTATCCGGGAGCCGGCGCGCGGCAGCTGGTCACCGAAGCCGCTGCTGCTCGCGATCGTTGCCGTCGTCGTCTGCGGGGCGCTGGCGTACGTGATGGTTGATCGGCTGGGGGCGTTTCGGCGCCCAGCCGCTTCAGCCCTGACCTCCGCTTCGCCGGCGAGTGTGCAGCAGCCTGCCCCTGCCGCCTTCACGCCACCACCGCACTCGATTGCGGTACTGCCGTTCGTGAACATGAGCGGGGACAAGGACCAGGAGTACTTCTCCGACGGGCTGACGGAGGAGCTGCTCAACTCTCTCGCCGCCATCAACGGGTTGCAGGTTGCGGCCCGCACCTCGGCGTTCTCGTTCAAAGGCAAAGATACTGACATCGGCACGATTGCCCGCAAACTGAACGTCGGTGCAATCCTCGAAGGGAGTGTCCGGCGCTCCGCGCACACCGTTCGTGTTACCGCGCAGTTGATCGACGCCGTTACGGGCTTTCACCTCTGGTCGAAGACGTATGACCGGGACCTGGGTGATGTGCTGAAGCTCCAGACGCAGATCGCGACCGCCGTGGCCGACGCACTCAAGGTGACACTCCTCGCCGACACCGCGACCAGGATCGAGCTGGGCGGGACGCGCAACCCCGCGGCGTTCGATGCCTATCTTCGCGCGACCAAAGCCGAGGACACGGGCGGAGCCAAAAACTATCTGAGCGCGACTGCCGCCTACACGGACGCCATCCAACTCGACCCGAACTACGCCCTCGCGTTCGCGGGACGATCGTTCGTCCAGTCCCTTTACGCAGGCCAGAACGCAGCGCGCCCGATGGTTCGCCAGTACTTCGACAAGGCGCTTGCCGATGCGCATCAGGCGATCGCGCTCGCGCCGAACCTGGCCGAAGGCCACTTGGCTCTCGGCTTTTACCTGGCAAACGGAGCCCTGGATTTCAAGCAGGCGCTCGAGGAGTTCGGGCGTGCCCGCGAACTCGGGCACGGCGCCGCGAATATCTTGAGAATCAGCGGTCTGTTCGCCGTCCTGACCGGGCGAACCGAAGCAGGTCTCGCTGACCTGCGGCGCGCTGTCACGCTCGACCCGCTGAGCCCACTCACTCATCACCTGCTCGGTTTCGGTTTGTATCTGGCGCACCGATATGAGGAAGCGCGTGCGGCGAACGCCCAAGCCATCAGCCTCGATCCCGATCTGTTGCGCGCCTATGAATTCCGCGGCTTGGCCGACTACCAGCTCGGTGATCTCGAGGACGCGCGCGTCACCTGCGAGGCGCGACCGAATTACTGGGGAACTCAGTGGTGTCTTGCCTTGACCTACCAGAAGCTGGAACGGCACGCCGATGCACAGGCTGCGGTTGCAAAAATCGAAGCGATGCAGGGCGATACCACGGCGTACCAATACTCGACGATATATGCGCAATGGGGCGACGCTGCAAAAGCGCTCGAATGGCTGGAAACTGCGGTGCGCCTGCGCGACCCGGGGCTGTCGCTTCTCCGCACGGACCCCCTCATGGATCCTCTTCGCAACGAGCCGCGCTATCAGGCGATCGAGGAGGACTTGAAGTTTCCCGAACTGAGTGCGGACGACGACTAGTGCCCGCCATCCTTGCGCTGCAGGAAGAATGTTTCCACCCGCTTCGCCGCATCGGGCGCCAACCCCTCGTTCTTGAACAGCTCCAGCCCATGCGCCTCGCGCAGGCTCAACCCATCGATGCCGATGAGCGAGCGCTTGTTGACCTGATTGGCGTACCAGGAGTTGGCGAGTATGTCATCCGCGAGCCGCGACAGTTCCTCATCGAAGCGCCCGTCGGGGAAGCAGAAATTGGCGAGATGCATGGCCATCGCCTCCGCTCCCGTGTAGCTCCTGCAGGTCAGCATCATCTCGCTCGCCTTTGCTCTGCCGATGCGATGCGGCAGCCTCAACGAAAGCCCCCACACCGGCGTGAGCCCCCAGCGCGCGTAGACGTCGGAGAATCGCGCGGACTCCGCGGCGACGATCAGGTCCGCGGCCAGCGCGAGCTCGAGCGCACCTGTGGAGCAATGCCCCTGCACCGCGGAGATGACCGGCTGCGGCAGATCGGAGAGCTTCTGGATGACCTCCGAATGAAAGTGCGGTTTGGCATGCGCGCGGACGTGCTCGAGCACCTCGTGCATGTCGTAGCCTGCGGAGAAACTGGACCCGGCGCCGCGCAGAATCACGAGACCGATGGTGCGGGTCTCCCGGGCGATCGCGTCGACGTGCTCCTCCAGATCTTCGAACAGGTCCTTGGACAGTGCGTTGAACTTATCCGGACGATTCAGCGTCAGGATCGCGGCGCCGTTCTTATTCTCCCGCAGGACCAGGTTGTTCATAATGAGGCTCCTCCCGTCGATTCCACCACCCGCCACCGAGCGACTGAAACAGTCCGACGGTGTCGGAAAATCGGTTGGCTTGCGCTTGGCTCACCGCCAATTCTGCCTGGGCGAGCGTCAGCTCCGCGTTGACTACAGCCACCGGGCTGATGGTGCCGAGCTGTCGCTGGCGCTGCGCCAGCTCCCAGGTGCGCCGCGCCGCGCGCTCCGCGTCGACGCTCGCGCGCAGCGCATCTGCATCCGCAGCCAGTGCCCGCAATGTATCCGCGACATTCTGACATGCGAGGATGACGGCGGCGCGATACTGCGCGCCGGCCTGATCCAGCACGGCGTCGGCGGCTCGTTTCTTGTGCAGCAGCGCACCGGCATCGAACAGCGTCTGAGTCAACGAGGCGCCGGCGTCCCAAAATCCGGTGTACGGTGAGAACAACCGGCCCACCGTCAATGCACTCGAGCCCAAGTCGGCGTTGATCGCGAACTGCGGCAGCATGTCGGCGATCGCGACGCCGACCGCGGCGGACGCGGCATGCAAGTTCTCCTCCGCCTGCCGCACGTCGGGGCGCTGCTCGATGAGCTTCGAGGGCACGCTCACCGGCAGATCTTCGGGGAGCGTCAGCCGGTCGAGTGTGAAGGTCTCGGAGGGTTCCTCCGCCGGCAGTCTTCCGAGCAGGGCGGTCAATGCATCGCGGGCCTGTCCCAACTGCTTCTGCAGCGGCGGCAGCGTCTGCGCTATCAGTGCTTCCGCCGATTGTTGCGCCAGCACGTCCAGGTCGCTCGCGGTGCCGAGCGCACGCTCTTTCTGCGCGACTTCGGTGAGGTGATGCTGCAATTCGAGCAGCCGATCGGTGCTCTTGATCTGGCCTCGGAGCGACGCCTCGGTGATGGCCGTCACCGCGACATTGCTGGTCAAGGTGAGGTACGTGGCCTCGAGCTGGAAGCGGGTACTCTGTTCCTGCGCCTCGGCCATTTCCACCGCGCGCCGCACGCCGCCGAACACGTCGGGCATGTAGGTCAGGGTGAGCTGTGCCGTGTAGAGGCTATAGGTCGAGTTCGCCGTGTTCGCGGGCGCGGTCAACGTGCCCACCGGATATTCGGAGCGGTCCCCGCCGAAGCTTCCTTGTACATTCGGAAAGAAGCTGGTCTTCTGCGCCAGATAGAGCTCGTGCGCCTGCTTGAGCGCCGCCTGCGCGGCCCCAACGTCCGGGTTACCCTTGAGAGCCCGCTCGATGAGCAGATCGAGCTGCGGGGACTTGAACAACGTCCACCACTCGCCGGGAATATCCATGCCCGCAACGAATCGCTGGGCGTTGCCGGCGGGTCCCTCGGCCGCCGCGGTCGTGTTGACGGATGAGGCTGCTCCATAGCCGGGATCGGCGGGCGGCGTGGGAGGCTTGTAGTTCGGTCCGACGGCACAGGCGGTGATGCCCGCGGCGACAGCCGTGCCGATCCCTATGGCGCGGAAGAATCTCATTGGCCCCACCGCGCCTGCCCGTGACGGCGCTCCGCCCAGTGCTCGATGATGTGATACATCGAGGGCAGGACGAACAGCGTGAGGATGGTGGAAATCGCGAGGCCCCCGACGACCACGGTGGCGATGCCTCGCTGCACGTCGCTGCCCACGCCGGTGTGAATCGCGGCAGGCAACATGCCGAGGGTCGCGACCGTTGCCGTCATCAGCACGGGGCGCAGCCTTTCGGTGGCGCCCTGCATGATGGCCTCATGCAGGTCGAGACCGGACTTACGCATGCGGTTCAAATTCGACACCATGATGATGCCGTTTTGAACCGCAACGCCGAACAGGGCGATGAATCCCACGCCGCTCGCCACGTTGAGGTTCTGGCCGGTGATGTGCAGCGAGATCAGGCCGCCCAGGGTGGCGAGCGGTACTACGCCGAGAATCAGCAGCGCCTGGCGGAAGGATTTGAGCCCGACGGTGAGGAAAATCAGCATCATGCCCATCACCAAACCCAGGATCACCAGGAGTCGTGCCTCCGCCCGGCGCTGATTCTCGAACTGGCCGCCCCATTCCAGGCGGATCTTGTTGCGGTCGAAGCGCACGCGCGCGTCGATTTTTTTCTGCGCTTCCTCGAGATAGGAGGTCAGGTCCCGATCGCGGTTGTCGATGCGGATGGTGAGGTTGCGCTGGCCGTTCTCGCGAGTCACCGTGCTCTCTCCCGAGCGTTCGCGAATGTCGGCCAGTTGGGACAGGGGCACCTGAATGCCGCCGGAGCTGTTCACCAGGAGATTCCCGAGCGCATCCGGTGAGTTTCGGGTGTCCTCCGTGTAGCGGACCGTCAGTGGATAGGTGCGCTCGCCGACATACACGGTGGAGACGGGCGCCTGGCCAACACCCGTCTGAATGACGTTCTGCACATCGGTCATGTTCACACCGTAGCGCGCCGCCTTCTCGTGATCCAGCTTCACCTCGATCTGCGGAATTGGCGGCTCCTGGAACACCGATGCACTCGAGGTCCCCTGGATCGAATAGAGCACGTCCACGATCTCCCCGCCGATGCGGCGCAGCTCATCGAGATCGTCGCCGTAGATCTTGATAACCAGCGGACTGTGCGCGCCGCCGATCATGTCGTTCACGCCGTCGATGATGGGTTGGCTGATGCCGATCGAAAAGCCGGGCAGATCCTTCGCGAGGTTCGTCGCCAGTTTGTCGACGAATTGCTTCTTGGACTCGCCGGCGGGCCAGGTGTCGTAGGGTTTCAGTCCCACCGGCGCTTCGATGTGCGACATGGTCCAGGGGTCGGTGCCGTCGTCATTGCGCCCGGTCTGGGTCACGACGTATGACACTTCTGGATACTTCAAGATGGCGCGGCGCAACTCGCTCGCCATGTCGCTCGCCTTGTTCAGCGCCAATCCGGTCGGCATTTGTACCTGAAGCCACAGCGCGCCTTCGTCGAGATCGGGCAGGAAGTCGCGGCCGACGGTCGCTCCCAGGCCGACCACCGCGAGCAGCGCGAAAATCACCACGCCGTAAATGATCTGCGGCTGGTCGAGGCACATGGCCAGAATCCGGTCGTACCGCACCGTCAGCCGCTCGAGCCAGCGGTTGTGGTAGACGTGGCCGGGCTTGCGAAAGGCGATGTAGGCGAGCCCCGGCACAAGGGCGAGCGCCGTCAGCAATGCCCCGAAGAGCGCATAGCCCATGGTGTAGGCCATCGGCGTGAACAGCTTGGCCTCGGCGCGCTCGAAGGAGAAGAGCGGCAGGTAGGCGGTGATGATGATGAGGCTCGCGAAGAATATCGGGCGGGTGACCTGGAGCGTGGCAGCCTTGGCTTCGCTCTCGCTCAGCTCCTCGTTGGGCAGCGCCTCGCGCCGCCGCAATACCGCCTCGGTCACGACGATGGCGCCGTCGACCAGGATGCCGAAGTCGATGGCGCCCAGCGACAACAGGTTCGCGGACACATGGGTGAGGTTCAACAGCGAGAACACCGATACCAGCGCCAGCGGAATGCTCACCGCCACCACGACCGCGCTCTTGGGACTGCCGAGGAACAGGATCAAGATCAGGAAAACGAGCGTGATGCCCTCGAGGATGGTCTGGCCGACCTTGTGGATGGTGGCGTGCACCAGATCATCCCGGTCGATGTACGGCACGATCCGCACGTCGCTTGCCTTGAGCCTGGCGTTCAGCTCCTTGACCTTCTCGTGAACGCCGCGCAAGGTCTGCGAAGGGTTCTGGTACTTGAGCATCAAGACGATGCCTTCGATCGTATCGGGGTTGGAGTCCTTGCCGAGGATGCCCTCGCGCTCCTGGTGGCTCAAAGTGGTACGGCCGAGATCGCGCACCAGCACCGGAATGCCGTTCACCTGCGTGACGACGATGGAGCCGATCTCCCCGAGATCGTGGATCAAGCCGACGCCGCGGATCACGTAGCTCTGATCGCCGCGCGATACCCGCCCGCCGCCGGCGTTGGTGTTGTTGTTGTTGATGGCATTGATCACGTCGGTGATGCCGAGGGAGTAATGCGTCAGCTGCTTCGGGTCTAGGTTCAACTGGTACTCCGTGGTGAAGCCGCCGAAGTTCGTGTCGTCGACCACTCCCGGAACGGACTTGAGTGCCGGAATCACCGTCCAGCGCTGGATCTCCGACAGCTCCTGGAGGTTCTTGGTGTTGGATTCCAACGTGTAGCGGTAGATCTCGCCGCCAGGGCCCGCCACGGGATCGAGCGACGGCGTCGCCCCCGCGGGCAGCACCGCCTGATTGATGCGTTCCGTCAACCGCTGCCGTGCCCAGTAGTCTTCGTGGCCGTCGCGAAACAGCACCGTGATCAGCGACAGGCCGAAAGTGCTGGAAGAGCGCATCAGCAGGAGCCCGGGGGTGCCGTTGATTTCGCGTTCCAAGGGCACGGTGATGAGCTGCTCCACTTCCTCCGCGGCGAGGCCCGGTATTTGCGTCGTCACCTGCGCTGCCACGTCGCCGAGCTCCGGATATGCCTCGACCGAGAGCGTCTCCCAGGCGTACACGCCGAACGCCGAGAGCAGCACTGCGATGATGATGATCGCGACGCGCCGGTGTAGGCAGAAGCCGACGAACTGATCAATCATTGAGCAGAATTCCGCCCTTGACGACGACTTGATCGCCCGGCGCGAGTCCGGAGCGGATGGCGACGGTCGCCCCATCGCCGAGATCGGGATCGACCGTGCGCCGCTCGAAGGTCCAGGGGGCGGTCGCCACGAACACGCTCGTCCGGTCGTTGTTCATCAGGAGCGCGGAGCTCGGCACCACGATTTCGTTCCTGTCGGGGCCCATCACCGTGACCGTCGCGAACATGTTCGGCTTGAGCGTGTAGTCGCCGTTCGCGAATGCGATGCGCAGCTTGTTGCGCCGGGAGTCGGGCTCGATTACGTCGGAGACGAAGAGCACCTTGCCCCGAAGCACCTGGTCCGGATAGGCGGACAGGGTGACCTCGGCACTCTGATCTTTGTGGACGGCACTCACGTCCTTCTCCGGAACCAGGGCAGTCACCCACACCGTGCTCAGATCTGCGATGGTCATGAGCGTCTGTGTCGGGTCGTTGATCATGTCCCCCGGCGCCACCGACAAAGCAGTGATGCTGCCGTTCATGGAGGCGGCCAAGACCAGCAGATGGGAGCGGTCGGCGGACGCGCCCAGCATCTTGAGCCGGGACTGCGTGCGGGTGTACTCCGCCAGAGCCTGGGCCCGATCACTTCTCGCCTGGTCAAGGTCCTTGTCGGAGGCCGCGCCGATTTCATGCTGACCCACCTGGCGCTGCAGGTTTTTGTCGGCCAGCTTCAGGGAGTCCGCCGCCTTGGCGTCGTCATCGTAGGCCTGCCCTAGATCGGGCGAGTCGATGATGGCCAGCACCTGACCCTTCTTGACCCGGTCCCCCAGCGACACCTTGAGGGACGTCAATCGGCCGGAGAGCGGCGTAAGCACCGCCGCGGTCCGCGCGGGATCGGATTCCACCACGGCCGGTAGCGCGAGCTTCGCGTTCACGGACCGCGCCGTTGCCGGCTGCAGGCTCAGGGCCTGGCGCAGGGCGGATCCCTCCGGCACCACGATCCGGTCTCCCTGACGCACCATCAGCGCCGCCGGCTCATCGCTCTTGCCGGCGCCGCCGAATAATCCAAAGCCGCGCGTGAGCAACGCGGCCAAAAACAGGATGCCGAGCGCGATGCCGCCCCACAGGAAGGCCTTGCCCCGGAAAGACGGCTCGTGATCGTGAATCGGCATGACATTCCCCCTCGACGGCGCTCGCGATGCTAAGCGGTTTGGGTTATCCTGTCTAGGGGGATAGGATATATGACGGAGATGTTACAAATGCACAAGTTTCCCGAGATCGCGACCCGGCTGAAGCGGGCCCAAGGCCACCTGGCCGGCGTCATCGAGATGATGGAAGCGGGCCGGCCGTGCATGGAACTCACGCAGCAACTGCACGCGGTCGAAAGGGCGATCGCGAACGCCAAGAAGGAACTGATCAAAGATCACATCCACCATTGCGTGGAGGAGACCTCGGAGTCCATGCCGCGTGAAATCAGGGCCCTGATCAAGGAATTTCAGGGGGTTACGAAATACCTCTAGGCTTGCAACTTAACGGGCGTTGCCGTGTTCTAGCTGCTTACCATGAGGAGTGTGGCCGATGACCCTGAGTGATGAGCTGAGCAAGCTCTCGGAACTGCGCTCGTCCGGGAGCCTTTCGGAGGAAGAATTCACAAGGGCCAAGGAGCGCCTGCTGCAGGCGGGTCCCGCGCACTCCAACGACCCGATGGTGTCCGCCGTGAACTCCTTCAGGCGCAGCCGCACCGACCGATGGTTCGGCGGAGTATGCGGCGGCATGGCTCGGTCGAGCGGGATGGCCGCCTGGGTATGGCGGCTGATATTTGCGGCGCTGTTCATCTGCGCCGGCGCGGGTCTGCTCTTGTACCTGTTGCTGTGGATCTTCGTGCCGAGCGAGTGACCGACCGGCACTTCGCAAACCGGAGCGCTATTTTTTGGGCGTTTCGAGCCCCCGCGCGACCGCTGCCGCATGCTCTTCGGCCGATTTCTTGGCAGGCCGCGTCCAGGTGTCGGACGTGATCTGTGCTGCGCGGGTCAGGGTGAGTTTCGCGTCAGGCGCGGAGGCGGTGATGGTGGACCCCGCGCCGATGGTGGCGCCGGCGCCGACACGGACCGGCGCGACCAGCATGCTGCCCGAGCCGATGAAGGCGCCGTCTTCGATGACCGTGGGCCACTTGTTGGCGCCATCGTAGTTGCAGGTGATGCTGCCGGCGCCGATGTTCACGTCGCTCCCGACGCGCGAATCGCCGACGTAGGTGAGATGGTTGGCCTTGCTGCCGGAGCCGATCTCGCTCTTCTTGATCTCGACGAAATTTCCGATGTGCACGCCGCGATGCAGAACGGCCTCCGGCCGCAGGCGCGCGAACGGTCCGATGCGGCAATGCTCGCCGATCACGGCGTTCTCGATCACGGTATTCGCGAACACCTCGGTGTCGGCGCCGATGCGCGCGTTCTGGATGACGCAATTCGGGCCGATCCGCACGCGCGTGCCGAGATGCACCTTGCCGATCAGCACGGCGTTCACGTCGATGTACACGTCGCGCTCGACTTCGATATCTCCGCGGATGTCGATGCGCGCGGGGTCCGCGAGCGTCGCACCCGCGAGCATCAGATTACGCGCGCAAGCCTTGCGGTAGTGCGCCTCCACCTCGGACAGCTGCACCTTGTCGTTGACGCCCAGCACCTCATCGGGGTCCGTGCCCAGCAGCGCGTCGACGCGATGTCTGTCGTTCACGGCCAGGGCGATCACGTCGGTGAGGTAGTACTCGCGCTGCGAATTGTCTCTGCCCAACCCGAGCAGCCACTCGCGCAGCAGTCCGGCCGGCGCGGCCATGAGACCGGTATTCACCTCGCGGACGGCGAGCTCCACGGCGCTCGCGTCCTTGTGCTCGACGATGGCGCTGACCTGGCCGCGGGCATCGCGCACGATGCGTCCATAGCCCGTGGCGTCGTCGAGATTGACCGAGAGCACGGCGAGAGCGCCACCGGCCGCGAGATCGACGAGTTTCTTGAGGGACGCGGCACCGATGAGGGGCACATCGCCGTACAGCACGAGCACCGTGTGCTCGTCGGGGATCATGGACATGGCCTGCATCACCGCATGCCCCGTGCCGAGCTGCTCGGCCTGCAGCACCCAGTCCACGTCTTCGTGCCTCAGCGCATCCTGCACCTGGGCGCCGCCATAACCGTACACGACGCAGATATTGGCGGGTGCGAGTGAGCGCGCGGTGCGGATCACGTGCTGCAGCAGGGGCTGCCCGGCCAAAGGCTGAAGCACCTTGGGCAGATCGGAATTCATGCGCTTGCCCTGTCCCGCTGCGAGTATGACGACGGTAAGCGGCATGAAAGCTCCTTCTATGAGGGCTGCTAGCGTTTCTTGCGTAGTCGTTCGATCGCTCGCAATTGTGCCACGGCGCGAGCCAGCTCGGCCTGCGCCTGGGCCAGGTCCAAATCCTCCCCGCGAGCCCTCAGGGCCTCCTCGGCCCGCTGTTTGGCAGCCTGCGCCTCGGCCTCGTCCAAATCCTTGGCGCGAGCCGCCGTATCGGCCAGTACAGTGACGGCATGCGGCTGCACCTCGAGAATGCCGCCGCCGACGTAAAACACCTGCTCTTCCGCGCCCTCGGCATGCACCCGCACCTCGCCCGGCTTGAGCGTGGTGATCAGCGGGGCGTGCCGCGGCGCGATGCCGAGATCGCCCAAGGTGCCCGGCGCGAACACCATGCTGGCTTCGCCGGAGAACATCTCTCCCTCGGCGCTGACGATGTCGACGTGAATGGTGTGGGCCATGGGTGCGTCTACGACAAGGTCTTGGCTTTCTCGGCCGCTTCTTCGATGCTGCCGATCATGTAGAACGCCTGCTCCGGCAGATGGTCGTACTCGCCGGCGATGATGGCCTTGAAGCCGCGGATGGTGTCCTTCAGCGAAACGATCTTGCCGTCCTGGCCGGTGAACACCTTGGCGACGTTGAAGGGCTGCGACAGAAAGCGCTGGATCTTGCGCGCCCGGTACACGGTGAGCTTGTCCTCTTCGGAGAGCTCGTCCATGCCGAGGATCGCGATGATGTCCTGCAGTTCCTTGTAGCGTTGCAGCACGGCTTGCACGCCGCGCGCCGTCTCGTAGTGCTCCTCGCCGACGACCAGGGGGTCGAGCTGGCGGCTGGTGGAATCGAGCGGATCGACCGCCGGATAGATGCCGAGCGAGGCGATCTGGCGCGACAACACGACGGTCGCGTCCAAGTGCGCGAACGTGGTGGCCGGCGACGGGTCGGTCAAATCGTCCGCAGGGACATACACCGCCTGGATGGAGGTGATCGAACCGGTCTTGGTGGAGGTGATGCGCTCCTGCAGCACGCCCATCTCTTCGGCAAGTGTCGGCTGGTAACCGACCGCGGAAGGCATGCGGCCGAGCAGCGCCGACACCTCGGTGCCCGCGAGGGTGTAGCGATAGATGTTGTCGACGAAGAACAGCACGTCGCGGCCTTTGCCCGAGGCCTGCTTCTCGTCGCGGAAATACTCCGCCATGGTCAAGCCGGTCAGCGCCACGCGCAGACGGTTGCCGGGCGGCTCGTTCATCTGGCCGTACACCATGGCCACCTTGGAATTCGCCAGGTTGTCCTTGTCGATGACGCCCGACTCGATCATCTCGTGGTAGAAGTCGTTGCCCTCGCGGGTGCGCTCGCCGACGCCCGCGAACACCGAGAGGCCGCTGTATTGCTTCGCGATGTTGTTGATGAGCTCGAGCATGTTGACCGTCTTGCCGACGCCGGCGCCGCCGAAGAGTCCCACTTTGCCGCCCTTGGCGAACGGCACCAACAGGTCGATGACTTTGATGCCCGTGACAAGAAGATCCTGACCGCCGGCCTGCTCGTCGTAAGCGGGAGCGGGACGGTGGATCGGCAGCGTCTCTGAGCTCTGGATCGGTCCCTTCTCGTCCTGCGGCTTGCCGAGCACGTCCATGATGCGCCCCAAGGTGCCGGTCCCGACCGGGACGCTGATGCCTTTGCCCGTACCGGTGACCGACAGGCCGCGGCGCAGGCCCTCCGAGGGGCCCATCGCGATTGCCCGGACGACACCGTCGCCCAACTGCTGCTGCACTTCGAGCGTCAGATCGACATCATCGAGCTTGAGCGCGTCATAGATCTCGGGGATCTGATCGCGTGGAAACTCCACGTCGATGACCGCACCGATGATTTGCACGATTTTGCCGCTGGACATGATTTGAATTCCTCTTGGCCTTATACCGCTGCCGCGCCACCGACGATCTCCGAAAGCTCCTTCGTGATCGCGGCCTGGCGGGCCTTGTTGTAAATGAGCTGCAGCTCGTCGATGAGCGTGCCCGCGTTATCGGAGGCGCTCTTCATGGCCACCATGCGTGCCGCCATCTCGGAGGCCACGTTCTCGACCGCCCCCTGGAACACCTGCGACTCGATGTATCGCATCAGCAATCCGTCCAGGATCTCGACGGCGTCCGGCTCGTAGATGTAATCCCAACGCTCCTGCAGCTCGCCCTTGTCAAGGGTCTGCAGCGGCAGGAGCTGCGAGACGGTGCCCTTCTGCGTCATGGTGTTCACGAACACGTTGTGGATCAGCAGCAGCTGATCGATCTTTTCCTCGCGGTACAGATCCAGCATGACCTTGATCGGTCCGATCAAATCCTTGGCGTGCGGACGATCACCCAAGTGCGTGGCGGAAGCCGACAGCTCCACGCCGGACAGGCGGCGGAAGAATTGCAGCGCCTTCAGGCCGATCGTGCAGACGTAGATCTTCGCATTCTTGGCCCGCGCCTCTCGGATGGGGACGAGCGCGGACTTGAACAGGTTCAAGTTGAGCGCGCCGGCAAGTCCCCGGTCCGTGCTCACCACGATGATGCCGACGGCGCGCACCGGTCGCTCCAGCGTGAACGGGTGCTTGAAATCCAGATTCACCTGGCGCAGGTGCCCGACGATCTTCTTGATCTTTTCGGCGTAAGGCCGGGCCGCCCGCATGCGTTCCTGTGCCCTGCGCATCTTGCTCGCCGCGACCATCTCCATGGCCTTGGTGATTTTTTGCGTGTTCTTGATGCTCGCGATCTTGCCGCGAATTTCCTTAGCGCCTGCCATAGCCTCTGCTCACTTGATGGTGCTCGTACGCCATGCGCGTCTACAGTGTCGAGAAGAACTCGCCGCAGCACTTCTTGAGCGAGGCCTCGTTTTCCTTGGTCAGATCGGGCTTCGCATTGATGCTCTTCAACAGCTCGGCGTAGCTGCCGCGCGCGAAGGACTGCAATCCCGCTTCGGCTTCGACCACCTTGCGCCGGTCCACCTTATCGAAGTAGCCGTTGTTCGCCGCGTACAGCGACAGCGCCATTTCGGCCACCGACATTGGGGCGTATTGCTTCTGTTTCATGAGCTCGGTGACGCGAGCGCCGCGATCGAGCTGCTTGCGGGTGGCCTCGTCGAGATCGGAGGCGAATTGCGAGAACGCCGCGAGCTCGCGGTATTGCGCGAGCGCCAGGCGCACGCCGCCGCCGAGCTTCTTGATGATGTTGGTCTGCGCGGCGCCGCCGACGCGCGATACCGAAATGCCGGCGTTGATCGCGGGACGCATGCCGGCGTTGAACAGGTCGGTCTCCAGGAAGATCTGCCCGTCGGTGATCGAGATCACGTTGGTGGGCACGAAGGCAGTCACGTCGCCCGCCTGGGTCTCGATGATGGGCAGTCCCGTGAGCGACCCCGTCTTGCCTTTGACCCGCCCTTTGGTGATCTTCTCCACGTATTCCTCGTTGACCCGCGCGGATCGCTCGAGCAGGCGCGAATGCAGGTAGAACACGTCGCCGGGATAGGCTTCGCGGCCCGGCGGACGGCGCAGCAGCAGCGAGATCTGCCGGTAGGCGACGGCCTGTTTCGACAAGTCGTCATAGACGATCAGCGCGTCCTCGCCGTTGTCCATGAAGTACTCGCCCATGGCGCAGCCGCCGTAGGGCGCGAGGTACTGCATGGCGGCGGGTGTGGAGGCGGAGGCGGCCACGATGATGGTGTGCGCCATCGCGCCGTGCTCCTCGAGCTTCCTCACCACGTTGGCGATCGAGCTTTGTTTCTGGCCGATGGCGACATAGACGCACTTAACGCCCGTGCTCTTCTGATTGATGATGGTGTCGATCGCCACCGCCGTCTTGCCGGTCTGGCGGTCGCCGATGATCAACTCGCGTTGACCGCGGCCGATCGGCACCATGGAGTCGATCGCCTTGAGCCCGGTCTGCACCGGTTGGGACACGCTCTTGCGGAAAATCACGCCCGGCGCGACGCGCTCTAGCGGCGACTTCTGTTTCGCATCGATGGGACCCTTGCCGTCGATCGGCGTGCCGAGCGCATCCACGACGCGGCCGAGCAATTCGGTTCCCACCGGCACTTCGAGGATGCGGCCGGTGGTCTTCACCTGCTGACCTTCCGAGATGTGCTTGTAGTCGCCGAGCACCACGGCACCGACCGAATCCCGCTCCAGATTCAGCGCGAGTCCGAAGGTGTTGCCCTCGAATTCGAGCATTTCGCCGTAGCGCGCATCCGCGAGGCCATGGATGCGGACGATGCCGTCGGTCACGCTGGTCACCGTGCCGACATTGCGCGCTTCGGTGGCCGACTGGAACTTCTCGATGCGCGCCTTGATCAGGTCGCTGATTTCCGATGCCTTGATGGACATATCCGATCCTCTTGCTGCGGGCCTGCCGGGCCCCGCGCCTAAACTTCAGTGCTAATCAGTCAATTCCGTTCTGAGACGCTCGAGGCGCCCTTTCAGCGAGCCATCGATGACGAGATCGCCCGCGCGAATCACCGCGCCGCCCAAAAGCCCCGCGTCCACGGTGTTCTTTATGTGCACCTTGGCTTTCAAGCGCTTATCGAGCGCCTGCTTGAGCTTCTCGGCCTGCGCGGCGTCGAGCGGCACCGCCGAGACGACTTCGACGTCGACGGTGTTCTCCGCCTGGGAGCGCAGGAACTCGAAATGCGCCGCGATCTCCGGCAGCAGCAGCAGCCGGTCATTCTCCGCGAGCACGCGCACGAAATTCTTGACGCCCGGATTGAGCCGCTCGCCGAGCACGTCGTTGACCAGCGAGGCGTGATCCGCCGCGGTCAATTCCGGATTCTTGATCAACTCCGCGACACGCGGATCGGCAACCACCTGGGTGGCGAGGGCGAGCCCCTGCGACCAGTCGGCGAACGCCTTCGCGTCGCGTGCGTACTCGAACGCTGCCTTGGCGTAAGGTCGTGCGATGGTCGCTCGCTCAGCCACGCGCGACCTCGGCGGCCAGCTTGTCGAGCAGCTCGGCGTGCGTCTTCGGATCGATTTCGCGCCCGAGCAGGCGCGAGGCGCCCTCGACTGCCAAAAGGCCGACTTCCCGACGCAAGCCCTCGCGGGCGCGCGTGCTCTCGAGCGCTGCATCCTCGTGGGCTTTAGCCACCAGCCGCTGGGCTTCGGACGCCGCAGTGCCTTTTGCCTCTTCGACCATCTCGTTTGAGCGTTTGCCGGCCTGATCGAGAATCTGAGCGGCCTTGGTGCGCGCCTCCTTCACGATGGCCTCGGCGCGCTGGTCGGCCTGGACCAAATCGGCCTTGCCCTTCTCGGCGGCCGCAAGTCCCGCGGCGATCTTGCGCGAGCGTTCCTCCATCGCGTCGATGATCTTCGGCCACACGAACTTCATCGTGACCCAGATGAGCGCGATGAACACGACCATCTGCACGATCAGCGTGAGATTGATGTTCACGTTCGACTCCTTGCCGGCTTACGCGGTGCGGTCGGGCTCTAGCCGCAGGCTAGTGCGTAAGACCGGCGGTGAACGGATTGGCGAAGGTGAAGAACAGCGCGAAGCCGATGCCGATCATGGCGACCGCGTCGACGAGCGCCGCGACGATGAACATCTTCACCTGAAGCATCGGAGTGAGCTCCGGCTGGCGGGCGGAGCCCTCGAGAAAGCGGCCACCCAAGATTCCGAACCCGATGGCGGTGCCGAGCGCGCCCATGCCGAAGATGATGCCGACGGCGAGCACGGTCATGGCCTGAACGTGTGCAATGTTATCCATTCAATCCTCCTAGACGAAAACAACAAAGAGATCTGGTAATCCGACTCGGTTACTAATGCTTTTCCTGCGCCATCGACAGATAGACGATCGTCAGCACCATGAAAATGAATGCCTGCAGAATGCCTATCAAAAAATCGAACACGGTCCACAACGCCGCCAGCAGAACCTGCAGGACCAGGAAGAACCACCCGGTTGCGGTCGACAGCTGATGGAAGCCGCTCAGCGACAATGTCGCCAGCAACAGGAAGATCATCTCGCCGGCGAACAGGTTGCCGTACAAGCGCAGCGAGAGAGACAGAGGTCGCGCCAGGAGCGGCACGATCTCGAGCAGCAGATTGGCGGGAACCAGCAGTACCTTGACGACCGGATTCTTGGCGCTGAACGGCTGCAGCGTGAGTTCCCCGAGAAACCCGCCGAGCCCCTTCACCTTGATGCTGTAGTAGATGATCAGAACGAAAACCGTCAACGACATGGCGAACGTGACGTTGAGGTCGGTGCTCGGCACGACTTTCAGGTGGCCTGCGCCCGCGCTGCGCGCCACGAGAGGCAGCAGGTCCACCGGCAACACGTCCATGAAGTTGAACAAAAACACCCAGCAAAATATGGTGAGGCCCAAGGGTGCGAGAAGCTTGTTGGTCCCGTGAAATGTGTCTTTCACCTGGCCATCGACGAACTCGACCAAAATTTCCACGAAATTTTGGAATTTGCCGGGCACGCCCGCCGTGGCGGTGCGCGCGGCCAGATAGAACGCGCCTACGAAAAGCAGGCCGAGCGCCAGCGAAATAAGCACGCTGTCCCAGTTGATGACGGATAGGTCCAGAATCCCCTTCGGCGCCTTGTTGGTCAGGTACGTCAGGTGGTGAAGGATGTACTCGTTCGCGGTGGTGGGCTGTTCTGCTGCCATTTACTGTCTTTGCGCTCGCTTAACGTCTCGCCTCGAAGTCAACTCTGTCCTTGGGGCCGGTTCGGTCCGATCCAAGGTCATTCCCGGCTTTCGCGTTTGCGCGTGCGTCCCGTGTCCCGCCCAGCGGGGGCAGGAGGTTCGCCAACGCAACCCAGAACACCAGAAAGGTGGCCGCATACGTGCCAAGCATCGCGAGCGGGACCACCTTCATCGTCTTCAGCACCACGATGAACAGCACGATCATCACCAAAACCTTCGCCGTCTCGCCGACGAAAAACGTTCCCAGCGCCCGCTGCGGGTCCACGGCGGAGCGGCCGCCGACTCCGAGAAACGCCATCGCGAGGCTCGCCACGGTGCTGATTCCGCCTCCCAACGCCGCGGACAGCGCGGCATGCGCATCGGCGATCAACCAGGCCGCGAGTGCGCAAATCGCGGTCACGGCGGCCTGGCCCAGTACGACGCTGAGGGCCAGCCGCCGCGCTAGGGCCAAGTCGATCGCGATCACATTAGATCCCACACATGGAGCGACGCCTGCATTCCCGGGTCCGTCATCCGGAACGCGAGCCATTCGCTTTTAATTTGCCATATCGCCTTGGACGCCCGAGGAAGCCTTCGAGAGTCCGACGCGAGGCCCGGCGGCCTTGGCCCAAATAAGCCGGCGCATTATAGGGGCCCTTTTGCAGTGCTTCAAGTTATTGGATGCGCGCGTTTTAGGTGCGCGTCATTGGATATGCGCGAGGATCCCTTCGAGCTCATCGAGGCTGTTGTAGCTCACGACCAATTTGCCTTTTCCCGACGTGCTGTGCTGGAAGGCGACCTTGGCGCCCAATTTGTCGGCGAGCTCGAGCTCCAGGCGGCGGATGTCGGGATCCGGCGAGGTCTCGGGCGCGCTGCCCGCTTTCGGCGCCGAAAGGAGCCGCCGCACCAGCGATTCGGTGTCCCGAACCGATAGCGACTTCCTGGCTACCAGGCCGGCGACCTCGATTTGCTGCCGGCGGGCGGTCAGGGACAGCAACGCGCGGGCATGTCCCATCTCGATGCGACGCTGTTCCAAAAGCTCCTTCACCTCATCCGCGAGCTCCATCAGCCGCAGCAAATTGCTCACCGCCGCCCGGGAGCGGCCCACCGCCTCGGCCGCCTCCTGATGCGTGAGCCCGAATTCCTCGATGAGCCGCGACAGCGCGCGCGCCTCTTCCAGCGGATTCAAGTCCTCGCGCTGGATGTTTTCGATGAGCGCCATGGCCAGGGTGGCCTCGTCCGGCACGTCGCGGATGACCACCGATATCTCGGCAAGGCCGGCCATTTGGGCCGCGCGCCAGCGGCGTTCGCCGGCAATGATCTCGTAGCGCTGTGATTCGCCCGGATTTCGGCCGGGAAGCGGCCGGACCAAAATGGGCTGTACGAGTCCCTGTGCCTTGATGGAATCGGCGAGCTCTTGCAGCGACTCGGGTCGCATGTCGGTGCGCGGCTGGTATTTGCCCCGTTGCAGCAGATCGAGCGGCAGGCTCGCGATCCGGTCGCCTGCGGGTTGCGGCGCCGCGGTTTGGGCGTCGGGCACCGCGCTGCCGCGTGCGAACAACGGAGAAAGCTCCGCGAGTCCTCGACCCAAGGCCGGTTTTTTGACCGTCATACTGGAAATCCTCGAAGGCCGCCCGCCCGAACCCGCGCAATCCGACAGCGATTATACGGACGTCACGGGCGCTTCAGGTGTCTCGGGCGAATCGGCGGCGGAAGATGACGGCGGCGTGCCGTCGGGGTCCGGCGCTGCGGCAGGATACGAGCCGGACATGGGGGGCTCCTGCCCGCTCGGCGCCTCCGCCGGCGCTTCGGGCATTGACTGCGGCTCGGACGTGGGCGGCCCCGCGCGCGTCGCATGCGCCTCGGGCGTCACCGGCACCTCGGACGTCGCCGGCGCATCCGCCGCCTCGTTTGCATCCAGCGCATCGATCGCGTCCGGCGACTCGTCGCGCCGGATCATCTCGCCGGCGAGCGCCAGGTAGGCGAGCGCGCCGCGCGACTCCTTGTCGTGGAACAGCGCGGGCTTGCCGAAGCTCGGGGCCTCGGCGAGACGGATGTTGCGGGGGATCAGGGTGCGGAACACCTTGTTGCCGAAGTGCTCGATCAGCTGCGCGGACACGGCGTTCGCCAGGTTGTTGCGCGGATCGAACATGGTGCGCAGCAGCCCTTCGATCTCCAGGTTTGAATTGATGCTGGTCTTGATCTGTTCGATGGTCTGCACCAGCGCGCTCAAGCCCTCGAGCGCGTAGTACTCGCACTGCATGGGCACCATCACGGAATCGGCGGCCACGAGCGCATTCACTGTCAGCATGTTGAGCGCGGGGGGGCAATCGATCAGGATCACATCGAATTCATCGCGCAGCGGCTTCAACGCATTGCGCAATTTGAATTCCCGGCCGGCGATCATGGTGAGCAGCCGCACTTCCGCCGCGGTCAGCTCCTGGTTCGCCGGCATGAGCTTGAAACCGCCGTATTCCACCAGCACCAGCGCGTCCGCGGCGGTGCAGTCGCCGAGCAACACGTCGCAGCTGGTCCAGGCCTGGGTGTTCTTGTCGATGCCGCAGCCCATGGTGGCATTGCCCTGCGGATCCAGATCGATCAGCAGCACGCGCCGCTTGGTCGCGGTGAGCGACGCTGCGAGGTTCACGGCCGTGGTGGTCTTGCCGACACCGCCCTTCTGGTTTGCGACTGCGATGACCCGTTTCATGTGGTGTTCGGTTTCGGCTTGGCCGGCGATCGATGACCGGCAGCGGAGAGTTCCACAAGATGGCGCTCGTCGTCCAGCCCCGGGAGCGCGATCCGATGCACGGCGGTCACCCGGAATGACTTCGGCAGTGCGGCAATCTCCTGATCCGGGCGCCTGCCTTTCATCGCCAGAAGCCGCCCGTCCCGCGCGCATAAATGTCCCGCGTGGGCGACGAAGTCGGCCAACGACGACAGTGCGCGCGCGATCACGACATCGAACGGCGACGCCGGCCGATAGAGCTCCGCGCGCGTGTTGGCGAACTCGACGTTGGCCAGCTTCAGCCGCTGCGCCGTCTGTTCCACATAGCGTGCCTTCTTGCCGGTGGCCTCGATCAACGTGAAGCGCCGAGCGGGATTCACGATGGCGAGCGGCAGTCCGGGAAAGCCGGCGCCGGTGCCCACATCCGCGATGCGCGCACCCCGCAAGTAAGGCTGCACGCTCAGGCTGTCGAGCACATGCTTGGTGAGCATGCCGGGCCGGTCGCGGATCGCGGTGAGGTTGAATTCGGCATTCGCGCGCTCCAGCTCGTCGATGAGCTGCAGCAACGCGTCGGCCTGCGCGGTCTCGAGGGTCAAATCGAAACTGCGCGCGCCCTCGCGCAATGAGTCGAGCTCTTCGCTTCTATTCACGGCCGCCTTCGCGCACCGGAGTCTGGTCGATGAGGGCGATCGAAACCGCGGGCCGCGCAGAATCCTCCGGCAGGGTCAGCCGGGCGTCGAGCTCCGTGGTGCCGTCTTTCATCTGGCAACGATCGGCGGCCGCGGTGCCGGGGATGCCGGTACGCTGCCACTCGGCGCAGGCCGCCGCGAACTGCGCCGACGCGGACTGCGCCGATAGACTCACCGAGGCCTCGATGCGATTCAGCCGATCAGCGGAGAAGCAAAGGGAGTAATCCTCGACCCGCCGCCCGAACAATCGCGGCGGCGCGGTTCCCTGCAGCGTGTAGCATTCCCGGTCTTCCCGTCCGGCGGCCACGCTCGCCGAATCATGGAACACCACGACCTCGTCGAGCCGAAACGGCACATCCCGGAGGAGCGTCCCAAAAGGCAGCATCATCAGTACGTGCCAATCGTCGGTGGGCGCCGTCGTCGCTGCAGCGGAGGCTCGGAGTGCGGCTTTCGGGCCCGAATTCGACGACGCGCACGCGGCGAGCATGGCCGCCAAGCATGCCGCCGCCGCGGCGAGTGTCGACGCACAACCGCGATGTGCGCGAGCCATGCGCCTCAAGCCGCAGCGAGGCGATGCTCGATCTCGGCCAATTCCGGTGCTGCATCGGCGGGTACTGCCGGCATCTCGCCCGCGTGGCGCAGCGCCTCCAGAGCGATGGTGCGCATCTGCGAGCAGGGGTGCGAGAAATGCACGCGCCAATCGGAAACCAATTCGGGTTCCAGTCCCTCGTACTCGCGATTGTTCAGGATCGAGTCGAGCACCATGGCGCAAACCGCAAGCTCTTGAACGCGCGACCAGGACAGGGTCGGGGACGAGCATCCTTCCGCGAAACACCGACGCAGGTACGACGGAGGATCCGCGCTCGCGATCTCGTCGAGCATGTCGCCCACGTCGCAAGATTGTAATAGGTGCTCGAAGCTGGCCATCGTATCCATTATCCTCGCGGGCCATATGACCCGCATCTTTCTTGCGCCGCTGATCGCGGCATCGCTCCTGCTTGCTTGCCCCGCCGATGCTGCGCCGCCCACGACCCGGGGCAATCTGATCTACGACGGAATTCCGGATCGGCCGCCGGGCGGCGCCCTCGACGCGTCCGACACGCTGGATGCCTATCTGAGTGCGCGACAGGCGACTCCCCTGGGTTTCACCCCGAAAGGCCAGCTCCTGATCGTCACGCGCTTTGGCGAGAGCGATCAGCTGCATCTCGTCGATCGCCCATTGGGCGAGAGGCGCCAGATCACCTTCCTGCGCGAGCCTATCACGCAGGCGGCATTCTCGCCCGATCCGAATCGCAACGCCTTCATCTACGAGCGCGATACCGCGGGCGACAGTAACACGCAAATCTATTACCAGCGCGCCGGCGACGCCGTTGCGCGGCGCCTCACCGATGGGAAGTCGGTGAACGGAGCAGCGCTCTGGTCCAATGCCGGGCGGGAAATCGCGTTCTTCACGACGGCACGCTCCGGGATTTCGTACGATATCGACATCGTCGACCCGGAATCCGGCGCACTGCCGCATCTCGCGGTGACCGGCGACGGCGCAGCCTGGTATCCGCTCGATTGGTCGACCGACGATCGCAAGCTCTTGGTCGAGAAGCACGTGTCCGCTCAGGAGGACTACCTGTATATCGTCGACCTGGGCAGCGGCCAGAGGCGCGAGGTGGATCCCTCGCCCTCCAAGGTGGCGATCTCCGGGGCCAGGTTCTCGCGCGACGGCACGGGCGTCTACATCCTGTCGGATCGCGACAGCGACGTTGCCAAGGTCCGCTACATCAATATATTCACAGGCGAGAAGAACGACATCTCGGCGCGCAGCCCGTGGGATGTCGAGCGCTTTGCGCTCTCCAATGACGGGCATTACCTGGCGTATGTGACCAACGAGGGCGGCCTCGGCAAGCTCGATCTGGTCGACCTCCGAACGCACCAGGACCTGACACCCCCGCGGCTGCCGTTCACCGGCGTCATCGACTCGCTCATTTTCGACCGCGACGGCAAGCGCCTGGCATTCGGCCTGTCGGCGGCCAATCAGCCGCGCGACGCGTATGTGCTCGACATCGATACAAACCGCCTCGAGGCATGGACCGCGAGCGAAGCGGGCCCGCTGGACAAGAGCAAATTCATCGTGCCGCACCTGTCGCAATTTCCGACCTTCGACCGGACCGACGGCAAGTCGCGCGAGATACCCCTGTACTTGTACGAACCCACGGGCGCAGGTCCGCATCCCGTGCTGCTCGTGTTGCACGACGAGCCGGATTCGCAGTTTCGCCCGGGGTTTGATCCTTGGATCCAATACGTCGTGAACGAGCTGGGTTACGCGGTGGTCGCACCCAATGTTCGCGGCTCCAGAGGTTATGGGAAAAATTACTTCGCTTTGGACAAGGGGATGCTGCGCGAGGATGCGGTCAAGGACGTGGGCGCGCTCCTGGTGTGGCTCGGCCTCGACCCGAAATTCGATGCCAAGCACATCGTGGCATCGGGCGGTTATCTGGCGCTCGCAACGCTCGTGAACTACGGCGAGCGGCTGCGAGGCGCCGTCGACTTCGCCGGCATCACGGACTACGTCGGCCTCATGAGCACGACTGCGCCCTATCTGCAGAGCCAGCAACGCGCAGATTTCGGCGACGAGCGCGATGTGGACACGCGCGCGTACTTGCGGCGCATCTCGCCGCTGACCGGCGCGGACCGCATCGTGCGCCCGGTGTTCGAGGTGCATGGTAAGAACGACCCGCGCGTACCGATTTCCCAATCCGACGAGCTCGCGAACCGGCTGCGCAGTCGCGGAGGAACGGTGTGGTTCCTAAAAGCGAACGACGAAGGACGCGGGTTCGCCAGGCGGGAAAATCTCGACGCCTACTACCGCACCTTGACAGAATTCCTGACCAGCGTGCGCTAGGCGGCGTGATCGTGCTTCTTGAGATAAACCAGGAGGAGCGATAGTGCGGCGGGCGTCAAACCGGGAATGCGCGCCGCCTGCCCGAGCGTCTGCGGCCGCACCGAATCGAGCGATTCGCGCGCTTCGGTCGACAAACCGCCCACGCTCGAATAATCGATGTCGTCGGGCAGCCGCATGTCCTCGTGCCGTTGTTGCCGGTCGATTTCCTGGTCCTGGCGCTTCAGATAACCGAAGTACTTCGCCTGCACGTCGACTTGGTTCTTGACCTGCTGGGCCATCCGCTCGTCGCTGCGCCAAGCGCCGCCGTCGCCTTGCGCGACATCCTCGGGCAGATCGTCATAGGCGAGTTCCGGACGGCGCAACAGCTCGAAGGCTCTGACCTCCCGCTGCAGCGGCTGCTTGAGCTTCGCGATCAGGGCAGCGTTGACCTTGTCCGGCCGCACCAGCACGGCGGACAAGCGGCCGATCTCGGCCTCGACCGCTTCGCGCTTGCGAACGAAGAACTCCCAGCGTTCATCGTCCACCAGGCCGAGTTCGCGGCCGCGCGCGGTGAGGCGCAGATCCGCGTTGTCCTCGCGCAGCGAGAGCCGGTACTCGGCGCGGCTGGTGAACATGCGATAGGGCTCCGGAGCGCCGCGGGTGATGAGATCGTCGACCAGCACGCCGAGATAGGCGTCGCTTCGTTTCGGGCACCAGGGGTCGCGCCCGGCCGCAGCCAGCGCCGCGTTCGCGCCTGCCAGCAGGCCTTGTGCGGCGGCTTCTTCGTAGCCCGTGGTGCCGTTGATCTGGCCCGCGAGGAACAATCCGCCGATGAGCTTGCTCTCCAAGCTGGCCTTGAGCCCTCGCGGATCGAAGAAATCGTATTCGATCGCATAGCCCGGCCGGGTAATGTGCGCCCGCTCGAAGCCGCGGATGGTGCGCACGAACTCATACTGCACATCGAACGGCAGGCTCGTGGAAATGCCGTTGGGATAAATCTCGTGCGTGTCGAGCCCTTCGGGCTCGATGAAGATCTGATGCGAGGTCCGGTCCGCGAAACGCATCACCTTGTCCTCGACCGACGGACAGTAACGCGGTCCCGTGCCCTCGATCAGGCCGGTGAACATCGGTGAACGGGCGCTGGCGCCGCGAATAATGTCGTGGGTGCGCTCGTTCGTCGCGGTGATATGGCAGGGAATTTGCCGCGGATGCGCTGCGCGAGTCCCGAGGTAGGAGAACACCGGGCGCGGCTCGTCGCTCCACTGTTCGCGCAATCCCGAAAAATCGATGCTGCGCCCGTCGATGCGCGGCGGGGTGCCGGTCTTCAATCGGCCGACCCGCAAGGGAAGCTCGCGCAGCCGCGCAGCGAGCGAGTTGGACGGTGGATCGCCGGCCCGACCGCCCGCATGGCTGTCGAGTCCGATATGAATCCGGCCGCCCAGGAACGTTCCAACCGTGAGCACGGTTGAGCGTGCGCGAAATTCGACCCCGCTCGCGGTGACGCACCCGGCCGCGCGCTCGCCGTGCATCCTGAGATCCGCGACCTCTTGCTGAAAAATCTCCAGGCGCGGCTGAGTCTCGAGCATCCGCCGGATGGCGCGTTTGTAAAGCTGGCGGTCCGCCTGCGCTCGCGTGGCGCGGACGGCCGGCCCCTTGCTCGCGTTCAAAGTTCGAAACTGAATGCCGGCTTGGTCGGCCGCGAGCGCCATTGCGCCCCCCAGCGCGTCGATCTCCTTGACCAGATGCCCCTTGCCGATGCCGCCGATGGCGGGGTTGCAG
>Ga0187851_10000898_pt1 | contig 29426 bp, 33 predicted proteins | sample June2016WEW_6_10_FD_132997 | JGI IMG/M metagenome (GOLD analysis project Ga0187851, IMG submission 132997) | Peatland microbial communities from SPRUCE experiment site at the Marcell Experimental Forest, Minnesota, USA - June2016WEW_6_10 | ecosystem: Environmental > Terrestrial > Soil >...
CAGGCGCTGGGCGATCCCTGGGAGGACGCCGAAAAGCGCTTCGCCGTTGGTACCGTTGTGGAAGTCCCGGTCATCAGCCTGGCGGCTTTCGGCGCGTTTGTGGATTTGGGCGACGGCGTCGAGGGCATGATCCACGTCGGCGACATCAGCCGTGAGAAGCGCCTGAATCATCCGAAAGAAGCGCTCACTCTGGGCCAGACGGTGAAAGCGGCGGTGCTGGAACTGGATAAGCCCAAACGTCGCATCCGCCTGGGGTTGAAGCAACTGGAGCTCACCAGTGCCGATCATTACATCGCCGACCATAAACCGGGCGACGTGGTAAGCGGCCGGGTGATGGACGTGCGCAATGGCCGGGCGCGCGTGGAATTGGGCGAAGGCGTCCACGGCGATTGCGCGGCCGATGCGCGCACCAGCAAGCAGGAAACGGAACAGGCACCGCGCAGCGCGGATATCGGATCATTGAGTGCGATGCTGAGCGCCCGCTGGAAGGGTGGAGGGGCCACAAGCTCCGATTCCGAGCTGAAGGCCGGGCAGATTCGCAGCTTCCGCATCGCTCAGATCGACGCCGCTAACCGCAAAATCGAGCTGGAGCTGGAACAAAAGGAATAAAGGAGTAAAGGGAGTGCGGGAAGTAAAGGGAGCGATCGCATTCCTTTAATCCCCTTACCTTCCTCTAATCCCTTTGTTTTCTTTACTTGAACCGTCGTGACCTTTCCCGCGTACCTTCGTCTATGTCAGTGATTGGAAGGGAATACGCAGGCCGTGGCGGCCCCGGCGATCGAGTTCCAGCGAATGGATGAATCGGCGCTGATCCGGGCGGCTCAGCGAGGCGACGAGCGCGCTTTCGAGGAGCTGGTACGGCAGTACGACCAGAGTGTCCTTCGCCTGGCGCTCAATCTCCTGCGCTCGCCCGAAGACGCCAACGACATCTATCAGGAGACCTTTCTCCGCGTCTATCGAAACCTGCACAAGTTCCGGTACGATTGCAGCTTTCACACATGGCTGTACCGGATTGTGACCAACCTCTGCCTGGATGTCCTGCGTAAGCGGAAGGTCAGGAAGGAGGAAGCGGCGACCATCGCCACGGCCGAGGGCGAGCTGAACCGTATGGATTCGGTGCCTGAGGCAAGAGGGCACGCCGATCCGCAACGCGAGCTCTTCAGCAGCCAGTTGAACTGGCGCATTCGCGAAGCGCTGTCGGGCCTGACGCCACGGGAGCGGGTTGTGTTCGAGATGAGGCATTACGAGGGGATGCGGCTGAAGGCCATTGGAGAAGTGCTGGGGACAACTGAGGAGGCAGCCAAGAACTGCCTGTTCCGCGCGACGCAGAAAATGCGCGCGGCGTTGGGGGATTTCCTATGAAGTGCGAAGAAGCTGCACGAATGCTTCCGCTGTACCTGTATGGCGAGTTAGGGTTCGACGAGGAAGAGCGGCTGGAACTGCATCTTGACGGCTGCGCGACGTGCCGCCGCGAGGTGGAGCACCAGAAGAAGATGAGCGAGCTCCTGGACGCAGCGGGCGTCCGGCTGGATGAGGGAATGCTGACCGCGGCGCGGCTGGAATCGCGGTCGCGGCTGAAGCAGGAGCCGCGAATGCATGGGGGTTGGTGGTCGCATTTCGGCGAGATGTTCTCCATTCGCTTTGCGCCGGCCCCGGTGGTGGCGCAGTCGCTGGGGGCGGTGGCGCTGGTGGCGCTTGGGTTCTTTGGCGCGCGAGTAACTTCGAACGGGATGTTTTCGCGCGGCGGCCCAGGCAATATAGCCGATGTCTTCGATCCTGTCGCATCGCGCGTGCGCTACGTGGAGCCGGGCCGCGGCGGACAGGTGCAGATCGTACTGGAACAAACGCAGCGGCGCACGTTGACCGGGCGGGCGGAGGATGAACCGATCCGGCGGTTGTTGGTGATCGGGACCAGAGATCCGGCCGACGCCGGAGTGCGCGTGCAATCGGTGGAGCTGCTGACATCGCAATGCGGCTCGCCCGATATTCGCGGCGCTCTGCTGGACCGGTTGCAGCGCGATCCCAATGCCGGCGTGCGGCTCAAGGCCCTGGATGGCCTGAAGCAGTTTGCTTCCGATCCGGAAACCCGGCAGGTGCTGACACGCGTGCTGCTGACCGACGGCAATCCAGGCGTGCGCACGCAGGTGGTGGATCTGCTGGTGCAGCATCCCGAGGACCAGATGGTGGGAGTGTTCCAGGAGCTGCTCAGCCACGAGGACAACGGTTACATCCGGCAGCGGTGCCAGCGGGTGCTGCACGATATGAACGCCTCGGCCGAGACGTATTAGGCACACCGGAAAGAGGAAGACGATGAGAGGATGGCCGGCATCGGCGGTGCTCGCCGCCGTGGCGTTGGTGGTATTGCGCGCCCACGCTGCCGAATTGCAAGGGAGCTATCCGGCCGTGGGTGTGCGAGCGGTCCGGATAACGGCGGCCGGCGCGGTGAACGTTCGCGGCGCGGGAACTGATGTGATCACGTGGAAACTGGCTTCGTCCGCGGCCACCGGTGTGCAGCGGCGGGGAGATATTCTGTCGCTGACGTTTCCGCCAGTTCCCGGTCAGTTGCCGGCGGACGTAACCATCACCGTACCTCGCGAAGTGCGGTTCTGCGAAGTGCGCAGCCGGACCGGTGGGGTGCATGCGAGGGACTTGAGTGGCGCGTTGCAGATGTTGAACGACGTCGGGCCCCTGCAAATGGACCGCATCCACGGTTCGGTGATTGCGCGAACCGGCGGCGGCGAGATTCAGATCGGCAGCGTGGATGGCGATGCGCGTTGCTTCACCGGCGCGGGAGCGATCCGGGTAGACCAGATCGGGGGAAGGGCCCAACTTGAAACCGCGAGCGGCGAGATCGTCGTACAGCACGTTCACGGCGCGGCTTATGCGATGAGCGGGGGCGGAAACGTGGAGATCGCGAAAGCGGATTCTTCGGTGACGGCGCGCACCAGTGGCGGCGTTATCGAAATTGGCCAGGCCGGAGGGCCGGTGATGGCCGATGCCGCGGGCGGCGCGATTCAGGTGAGCGGGTCGAGCGGCGCGCAATGCGAGGCAAGCGAAGGAGGAATCCGGCTGAGCAACGTGGCCGGGATCGTTCAGGCGCTCAGCGGATCCGGAGATATTCTGGCTCAGTTCCTGGCGGGCCGACCGGTGGAGAACTCGAAGCTGAGCACGAACTCCGGCGATATTACGGTGGTGCTCCCGCCGTCGTATGCGGTGACCGTGGTGGCGCAGAGCCTGAGAATAGGCGCGGGGGGACACATTGTTTCCGATTATCCGGAAATCCGACTGACCGGGCGCAGCGGACCGTGGGGAGGTCTGGAGATCGCGGAAGGTTCGTTGAACGGGGGTGGTCCGGTGCTGCAGGTGACGGCATCGGGTGGATCGGTTTATTTGCGGCGCCCGCGGCCGTAACGAACAAGGCAGAGGAGGGGGAGATGTCGTGGAGTAACTGGTTGGGATATCAGGTGCGCGCATCGTGCGCGCTTCTGGTGGGATTGCTGGCTTGCCTGCCGCTGGCGGCGTTTCAGTCGCCGGCGCATCCGGGTTCACAATCGAGCGGGCCTATGTATATGGCATTTGCCGGTGAAGGGAGCGGCGGGAGCTACCTGGGAATCAACATCGCGGAAGTGGATGCCGAGCGGGCAAAAGCGTTGAAGCTTCCCTCTGAAGAGGGGGTGGAAGTCACGCGCGTGGAGCCCGACAGTCCCGCGGATAAAGCGGGGCTCAAGGTTGGTGATGTTGTCCTCGAATACAACGGCGACCGCGTGGAAGGCATGGAGCAGTTCGGCCGGATGGTGCATGAGACGCCGGCGGGCCGGAAAGCGGCGATGAAGATCAGCAGGGTCGGCGCCGTGCAAACGCTGACGGCGGTGATCGGCACCCGAAAGGCCGGACCGGGCGGATTCATGGTGGTTCCTCATTTTGAGATGCCGGAGATGCGCATGCCCGATATTGCCGAAGGCTTTCCGGGATGGCGGAGCGGCATGCTCGGCATCGAGACCGAATCGCTGAACGGGCAACTGGCCGATTTCTTTGGGGTAAAGCAGGGGGTGCTGATACGGTCGGTGCTCAGTGGATCGCCAGCGGAGAAAGCGGGGATCAAGGCGGGAGACGTGCTCACCCGGGTAGACGATCAGGATGTGATCACACCCGGCCAGGTCTCCGGCGCGGTTCAGGCCGCGAGGACGAAACACACCGTCTCGTTGAAGCTGGTCCGCAACAAACACGAAATGACCGTCACCGCAACGCTGGACGATGATCACTCCGCGTGGCCGGCGTTCCCGGACACTCAGTTCATCCAGGCGTTTCCGAAGTAGGGTCTTCGGAGGCCGTCGAAAGCTGTTGGACGCGGATCAGCAGTTCGATCTCAGGTCTGGGCAGGTTCAAAGACCTGGCAACCACTTCGGCGTTTTCTCCCCGGCGCAACATTCGCAGAGCCTGCGCGCGATTATTGAGATTCAGACCGGCGCGAGCCGGCGCAGGTCCATTCGCCGGGCGCTCCTCCGACCGGCGCAGGCGTTCGTTCAACTCCCTGACGCGGTTCTGCATGTCGCCGAAGGCGTTATTGGCCGCGCTTTCCAGTCTGGTCATGCGGCGCCGAAGCTCGGCTGTCTCTCTGCGAAGGGAGAGGAAGAGCATGGCTGCCGCAACGGCTCCGGCCGCCAGCAGGAGGAGAGGGACAACCGAGATTAAAGAACTGATCAGCATCGCGGTCATGTCAGCGTGCGGAGCCGCTCCTGCCTGCTAACCACCTCGTGGACTCGTACGCCGAAGTTGCCCTCCACCACAACCACCTCGCCTCGAGCAATTACGCAGTTATTGACGATGACATCCACGGGTTCGGAGATGGAGCGGTTCAGCTCGATGATGGATCCGGTGGTGAGCTTGATCACGTCCTTGAGAAGAAGCTGCGCTCGTCCGAAGGATACGCTCACCGGCATTTCGACATCGAGGAGCAGGTCCATTTTTCGGGATCGCCGAATCGTTTCCTCGTCCAGACGGCTGAGCCCGGATACTGACGGCGGTTCGGACATGGCCGGAGCGCTTGCCGGCTGAGCGGCTGCGTTCATGGCCGCGTCAAGTCCGGCCAGCAGTGGCGCTTCCAGCGAGACCAGCACCACCAATGTACCGGTCAGCCCCCAACTCACTTTTAATTCAAAAGATCGGACCGCGGAAGGCGGACCCGATGAGGGCTTCTCGTCGGCGCTGGTGGTGACCTGTGTGCCCAGGCGGCTGGACAAAGTCCGGGCCGCGCCACCGAAGGTCTGACTCAGGATCTCGGTGAAGGTGCCGCGAATGCTTTCGAGATCGCCATCGTCAATCCCGGCGGCTTTGAGAATGCCGTTACCAATGGCGCTCCACGAATCTTCGGGCGCGCCCACCTGTACGTAAGCGTCCGCCGCAAGGCTGTACAACTGCCGCCACCACGCGCAGCCCTCCGGCGCCGCGGCGGCCCCCTCTAGCGCCGCGCCAATGCTAACCTCCGGCCTCTCCCCGGTCATCCCCTCGATAGCCTGACCGAGCGCCTCGGCGAGCGCCTGGGCGAACATCCGGTCAGGAGCGGGGTCCGGCATGGTAGCTTCCCTTCCGAGCGGGCCATCGTTTTTCGATCCACGAACGGAGCCGCAGGATGGCTTGCGACTTCAGTTGCGAGACTCGCGACTCGTGCAGGTGGACGATTTTCGAGATCTCTCTCAGCGTCAACTCCTCGTGATAATACAGGCTGAGGACGAGCCGCTCGGTTTCGGGCATACGGTCGATGGCGTCAGCGAGCAGCCGCTGCAATTCCGCGCGCTCCAGTACCTGCGATGGCCAGTTTTCCTCTTCGTCGGAGATATAGCGGAGCAGGTCGTGCCCTTCCTCCTCCCCCACCACGCTGTCGAGGCTTCCGAGATTAATGCCGCGAATATCCACCAGCCAGTCGTGATACTCGTCGATGGTCAGATTGAGCTCGCCCGCGATCTCCTCCTCGCTGGGCATGCACTGCAACTTCTGCTCGAGCCTGGCGATGGCCGCCTCAATCTGCTTGGTGCGTTTGCGCTGCTGGCGGGGCGCCCAGTCGAGGCCGCGAAGACTGTCCAGAATGGCGCCGCGGATTTTGTACTCAGCGTAGGTCTTGAGCTTTACGTTGTGAGACGGATCGAACCGGTCGATCGCCGAAATCAGTCCGACGATTCCGGTAGACACAAGGTCCTCGAAATTCACGTTCTCGGGCAGGCGCTCGTGAATCCGCCGGGCTATGAGGCGCACCTGCGGGAGATGCTCGAGTATGAGCTTCTCCCGCTCCTCTTCGTGGTTCGCCGTGGAAGCCCCGTAAGAGCGGGATGCACGAGTCGATGCCGGATTCCTGCTCTCTTCTAAGCGGCTGCCCACGATGTCTTCGCCTCCCCGGATACTCCCGACAGGACCAGATCGGCGAGGCGGGTCCGCGTTGCCGGTTCAATATCGTCCGGTACACGCGAGCCGCCCGACAGGAAGGACGCGGCTATTCCCGTTCTGACAATCTCATTCAACAGCGGGCCGTAGGTTTCGGTCTCATCCAGCCGCGTGAAGATGAGGCCTGCGGGCTCGAAAACACTGAAGTCTTCCGAGATGCGGCGCAGGTCGGCGGCCCGGAGCGATACCGGCAAAACGATCTGGACTTCGACAGCCTCGGTCTTCAGACACCGGGCCATTTGCGCGGCGAGGTCCATCTCCGCGTGGCTGAACCCCGGAAGGTCAATCAGGACCAGTTTGTTCCGCTGTTCTTCGAGGACGCGCGAAAGAGAAGCATCATGAATCAGGGCGTCGAACCCCACGCCAAAGATGGCGGCATAAGCGCGAAGCTGTTCGCTGCCCCCCACCCGGTACTCATCCAGCGCCACAACATGCGCTCCGCGATGCATGGCAATCGCGTGGCGGGCGGCAAGCTTCGCGATACAGCTTGTCTTTCCCGCGCCAGGTGGACCGGCCAGCGCGACCGCTCGAGGATATCTGCCGTTTTCCTCGGCCGCAAATGGGCGGGTGGTGGCAAGGCGCATCACGTGACGGTGAACCAGGGCAGCGAACCGCGCGTACGTGCCGCGAATGAAATCTTCGCCGGAAACCTGCCCCGCTGCGTGCGCGTTGACGTCTCCCACGATCTGTTGGGCAAGGTCGGCGTCCACTTCGGAGTCCAGCAGAACTGCCAGCGCTTCACGAACCTGCACCGGTGCGCCGGCCCCCGCCGCAGGACTGCCGGCCAGAACGATGGACGTGCGCATGCGCCGCATGCAGCGCTTCAGTTCGGCGAGTTCTTCGATCATCCTTCGGAAGTCGGGAGCTGTTGCTTGTTCCCGGACGGGCCGGCCGGTTCTCTCCGGAATGGGAGCGGAGGCTGCATCGTTTTCGGGAAGCAGCGCACAAACCACTTCATACTCGCCAAGCTGTCGGTTTTCGACGTTGGCGCGCCGCGACTGAACAAGCACAGCTTCAGGACCAAATTCCCGGCGGGCGTCACCCATAGCCTCTTCAACCGAACTCGCGAAAAACGATTTCAACTTCATTCCCGCTCCCTTGCCCATCCCCATCGCTGGCGGTTCATCGGATTGTCCCCAGCCCAATAACCTTCACGCCAGCCGGAATTTCTCCGTGCGAGAAGAGGGTCAGATTGGGAAGAGCTGCCTCCGTGATCTGGCGAAGGAAGTACCGCGATCCCGAACTGGCCAGCAATACCGACGGATTCTCCGGCGGTCCGGCCTGCTCAGAAATTCGATCCAGGATGTCGCGGATCCGCGGCGGCGGCATATTCAGGTGGCTTGCAAACTCGCCGTGCTCGACCGACGATTCCACCGCTTGTTCCAATTGTGAATCGAGAATCCAGGCAGCCAGATCGCCCTGTGCGTTCAGATGTGGCTTCACCAGGAGCCGCCTGATGCCCTGGCGGACATACTCAGTCAGCAGTACGGCGTTTCGGGTGACCCCGGCGGCCTCGCCGAGCGCTTCCACAATGGTCAGCGAATCCCGAATCGATACTCGCTCCCGCAACAGATTCTGCAAAACCTTATGCACTGCTACCAGAGGAAGCAATTTAGGAACCAGGTCTTCGATTGCCTTTGGATTCTCTTCGGCGACGCGATCAAGGAACTTTTTCGTATCCTGCCGCGACAACAGTTCATGCGCGTGACGGCGGATCACTTCACCGAGATGCGTTCCCACGACGCTGGTGGTATCCACCACGGTGTAGCCAGCCCTGCGCGCGGCCTCGGCATTCTCCGGCGCTATCCAAAAGGCGGCGATTCCAAAAGCCGGCTCCTTCGTGGGTACACCGTTTGCCGGCGCTGCGGCATGGCCGGGGCTGATCGCCAGATCCATCCCCTGCGGCACTTCGAAGCGGGAGATTTCCACGCCTTTGATGGAGATAGCATATTCGCGCGCGCGCAGGGAGAGGTTGTCGGCTACGCGAACCGGTGGAACGATGTAGCCGAGTTCGGAGGCGAGCTGCCGCCGAATATTCGCGATACGGCGAAGCAGCGGCGAATTCTGGCCGCCTTCCACCAGGCTGATAAGTCCAAGCCCCACCTCAACGGCGATCGGCTCCACTTTGAGAAGGCTCTCGATATTCTCGCGGGCGGCGGGGGTGGCGGGCGCCGAAGTGCTGTCCATAAGCGCTGCCGCTTTTTTCCGGAGCCTCCAGCCAATCGCGCCCGCTCCCGCGCCCAGCACCAGGAAAGGGATTTTCGGCAACCCCGGAAAGGCCGCCATCGCAATTAGCACGCCGGCAGCCAGGATGATGGGTTGCGGATTCCCGAACATCTGAACGCGAACATCCGCACCAAGTTTGGAATCCGAACTGGTACGGGTGACGATGAGAGCTCCCGAAATGGAGATCATCAGCGCCGGGATTACCGTAACAAGACCGTCTCCGATTGTCAGAACCGTATAGGTCTGGAGCGCCTGCCGGAGATCCATGTTGTGCTGCAGAACACCAATCAGAAATCCGGCGATGATATTGATGCCGGTGATCAGTATGCTGGCCACCGCATCGCGCTGCGTGAAACGCGAGGCGCCATCCATCGCTCCGTAGAATTCAGCCTCGGCCACGAGTTGTTTGCGCCGCGACCGGGCCTCGGACTCGTCGATTAGCCCGGCATTCAAATCGGAGTCAATGGACATCTGCTTGCCTGGCATCGCGTCCAGGGTAAAGCGAGCGGTCACTTCGGAAATGCGTACAGCGCCGTGGTTGATCACGACATACTGAATCGCGATCAGTACGAGGAAAATCACCACACCGATAATGTAGTTGCCGCCGACGACAAACGCCCCGAACGCCTGGATTACCTCCCCCGCCGCGGACGTGCCGGAGTTTCCGTTCAGCAGGATCAGCCGCGCAGAGGATATGTTCAGCGCCAGCCGAAACAGCGTCATCAACAGAAGCGTCGTGGGAAAAATGCTGAAATCGGCTGGCTTGGTGATGTACATGGCCACCATCAGTACGATCACGGACAGGGTGAGGTTGGTGCTGATCAGGACATCGAGCAGGAACGAAGGCAGCGGAGTGATCATCGCCAGAACAATCGCCAGAACGGCAATCGGGATGATCATTTCCGCCCAGTTAGGGTTCCTGAATCCTTTGAGAGCCCCCGATTTCGCGGCGTCGGCCTGCTTAGTCCCGCGCTGCGGTATCTTGACCGGTTTTGTGGCGGGAGGCGTTTGTGCGCCCATCGCCGGGATTTGCGCCGTACCGGAGGCCATGGTCAGGGCCTCCCTTTAGGCTTCATCAGCCGATAAATGTAGGCCAGAATCTCGGCGACCGCTTTATAGAGGTGAGCCGGAATCTCCTGCCCCACTTCCACGTGCTTGTACAACGCCTGGGCCAGCGGCTGGTTCTCAACTATCGGAATCTGATGACTCATGGCGATTTCACGAATCCGCCGCGCCAGGTAATTTCGGCCCTTGGCCACCACGCGCGGCGCGCCCATCGCTGCCATTTCATATCGGATCGCTACGGCATAATGAGTCGGATTTACGATGACGGTGGTAGCGGTGGGAATCTCCTTCATCATGTGACGGCGCGCCAATTCCCTCTGGATCCGGCGGATGCGGCCCTTGATCTGAGGATTTCCTTCGGTTTCCTTAACTTCATCGCGGATTTCCTGCTTGCTCATACGCAGGTTCTTTATGTGGCGGCGCTTCTCGCGCACAAATTGCAGCAGACCGATGATTACGGCGATGAAGGCGCACTTCCGGAGCAACGTCCCCAGCGCCGCGCGCACGGTGGCCCAGGCGCCTTCAGTTGCCATGAGCGGAAGCCTGGAAAAGGCTTCCACGTTTTGGCGAGCGAGGCCGACGATGATAGTAGAGAACAGAATGATGAGAAAGAGCGCCTGCATGAATGCGGCCGTATTGTGTCCGGGCAGACCGCGCAGCCTTGAGACCGGGTTCAGGCGTCCAAAATCGGGGATCAGTTTTTCGCCGGCGAACCCAAAACGCGTGACACCCAGTTGCACGCAGACGACAGCGGCCATGAGGCACGATCCGCAGGCCAGTAGTGGGACGCCCAGAAACGTGACCATACCCGACGCCATACCGCACACGTCACTGACGTGGAGCGTCCGCCGGAAGGCCAGCGTGAGCTCGGCCCGAAAAACGCGCCGGAGCCGGTCAGCGAGAGAGCCGCCGAACACCGTCAACAGGCAGACGAACACGAGTAGTTGCAGGGAGTTGATTAACTCCCTGCTGCCCGGAAATTGCCCTTCTTTGCGGGCTTTTTTCTGACGCCGTTTTGTCGGTTTCTCTGTACGTTCTCCGGGCATCAGCGCGTGACCAGCCGCTCGAGAGAAGCGAACACGGGATCGGCGTACGTCTGCATGAGTTGCGATACTGAAGTGAGCACCAGCGCAAGCAGGGCGAGTCCGGCAAGGAGTTTGGCTGGAAAAGCGATCGATAGAAGCTGGAGTTGTGCGCTCAGCCGCCCCGCTATTGCGCACCCGATGTCAACCATGAGCAGGAATCCGACCACTGGCATAGCCAGTCGCAGGCCCATAGTGAACATGATCGAACCAATCCTTGCGATAACGTCCCCAATCGCGCCGGTAAGGTGCCACGTGCCCGGCGGTGCCGATTTCAGGCTGGCGCCGACGATGGCGATCACGCGGCGGTCCAGGCCCAGAGCGAAGAACAGGACTGCGCAAAAGAACTGAAAAAAGACGTAAAGGACGCTGGAATCCGCCTGGGTCGTCGGATCGATGGTCGAGGCATAGCCGTAACCGGCCTGTAGTCCCGCGATCTGCGCGGCCATTTCCAGACCCTCCAGCAAAAATGCCAGGGAGACGCCGATAGACAGGCCGAACCCGAATTCGCTCCCGAGAGAGGAGAGAAGAAATCCGACGGTGGGGGCCGCTACCGAAGGCGCGGGCCAGACGGGAAACAGAATGCCCGTCAAGGATAACGAGAGGAAGAGTCTGGGCACATTCGGTGCGGTTCGTAATCCCGGAAGAGGCAGAAACGAGAAGATCCCGGCGACGCGGGTGAACACCAGCAAGGCGACGACAATCAGAGGCAGGGCGTTAGTCAACTCACTGCGCATAACGAGCGAAGTTCCCGAACAGTTCAACCGTGTATGCGATCAGCCTCGTGAGCATCCAGGGCATCACCAGGATCAAGGCGAACAGAAAGACGGTCACCCGGGGAATCGCTCCGAAGCTGGTGTCCTGAATGGACGTAACGATCTGCAGCAGACTGACCACGATGCCGCTGACAAAACCCACCGCGAGCAAAGGCAGGCTCAACCAAAACGCCGTAATGAGCGTGTGGCGGAATATGTCGACGGCGAACGATGGGGTCATTGATAAAAGCTCCTCATCAGCGAACCGATTACCAGATTCCATCCATCCACCAGAACGAACAGGAGAATCTTAAACGGCGCCGAGATCATGACCGGCGGTAGTTGCACCATGCCAACGGAAAGGGTGACCGAGGCAACGACCAGGTCAATGATCAGAAACGGCAAATAGAGAATGGCCCCGATCTGAAACCCGGCTTTGAGTTCCGAGAGAATGTATGCAGGCACGACGACCTCGAGACCCAGATCGGAGGGGCGCGCCGGCGCAGGAGCATGGGTTAACTCGAGCATCAGGCGGAGATCCTTCTCATGCGCGAACCGCAACAGAAAGGTCTTCACCGGTTTGCTTCCAATCTCAAAGGCCTGGGCTGAAGTTATGGTTCCGTCGTCCAGCGGCTTCCATGCGCTTGTGTACACCTGATTCACGATGGGCTGCATGATGAGCAGGCTGAGAAAAAGAGAGAGACCGATCAGCACCTGGTTCGACGGTGTCGACTGAGTACCCAGGGCCTGGCGAAGGAAGTGGAGGACTACCGTGATCCGAAGAAACGGGGTCACGGACATGATCACGGCGGGTAATAATGCCAATGCGGTCAGCAGCAGAATAATCTGCAGGGGGCTGTCCGTCGCGGCGCCCTTTCCGGCCGGCAGGCCGAGTCCCGGCGGCTCACCCCGGGCGAAGACCGTGGTCGCCAGGAAAAACACAGCGGCCATCCGCGCTGCACAAGACACTTCCGGCCTCGGCCGCGTCGATCGATTGAAAGATCTCACTTTAATCCTCGCTGCAGAAATCCGTGATCCTCACCCCGACGGCGTCTTCGATGATCACGATTTCGCCGAAACCAACCAGAGAACCACCCACCAGAATGTCGATGTTTTCGCCCGCGGAACGAGTCATCCGAATTACGCTTCCGGCATTCAGATCGAGCAGTTCGGCCACGGTCATGACTTTACGATCAAGCTCTACTTCAACGTCCACGGGGACATCCGCCATGCGTGCGATCTGCTCCGGCGCGGCCATCTTACTGCTGAACCATGTTGATGGTGTCCTGGCCGATCTGGTCAACCGTGGTGATTACTTTGGCACTCGCCTGATAGGCGCTCTGGTACTGGATCAGATTCGTGAATTCCGTTGCCATGTCGACGGTCGACTGTTCCACTGCTCCGCCCAGAACCTGCCCTCGTCCACCCGTGCCCGGGGCGCCCACGGCGGGCAACGCGCTCATCGCGCTGAGCTGATAGTTGTTGTCGCCCACGGCGATCAGCGAATCCGGGTTTCTTATCGTAGCGAGGGCGAGTTGCCCTACGGTCTGCTGCGTGCCATCGGAGTATGTGGCAACGATGCCCCCGCCATTAGCGATTCCCACGCTGTCGAGCTGCGCGGCGGCCGACCCATCCTGGGAAAGCGCGGAGATTTCGGATGGCGAGGCGAACTGGGTAATGTCTCCGGCCGTGCCAGTGAACAGATTCCAGGTCAAAGCCGTCGATCCCGTCATGTCGGCGGCGCCATCGGCGAAGCCAGTGATCGAAATCTGTGTTGGTGGATCGGTCGCCGCCGGAGATATCAATTGACCACTCGAATTAAAAGTCAGTGTTCCGGTTACCGGCGTAAACGGGGCGGTCAAATCGCCGTCCGGTACGGCGACGGAATAGTTCCACTGCCCCGGCGTGGCCGTCGCGGTGAATGTCGCGGTAAGCGTATGAGCGGTGCCGAGCGAATCGTAAACCTGGATTGCGCTCGAGAAGGTAGTAGGTGGGGGTCCCGCAGTGGCGTTCGCATCAAGATTGAGGCTGAAAGAAAACTGCGACGTCTGCTGAGGAGGCTTCAAGGTCCCGGTTGGAACAGTGATGTTGCCAATCGGCCCGTTGGAGGCCACCGTGCCGTCCGGTCCCGCCATCCACCCCTGCAGCACCTGGCCGGTGGACGTCTCCAGATTCCCGGCCTGATCCACCTGAAAGTTCCCGCCGCGTGTGTATTCGATGGCTCCGCTGGGATCGGTAACTACGAAGAAGCCGTCGCCCGTAATGGCGGCATCCAGTGGCCCGTTGGTGGTCTCGGTGGCGCCCTGCGTGAACTCCGTCAGCGTTACCGGCGCGCCGACGCCGAACCCCACCTGTGTTTCGTCCAGTCCGGCGCCCAGAGACTGGGTCACCAGGTCGTGAAAGGACACCGTACTGGCCTTGAACCCGTCCGTGTCCATGTTCGCCAGGTTGTTCCCAGTGACGGCGATGGCCGTGGAAGTGGCGCTGAGAGCCGATAGCGCGGTCGAGAATGATATTCCCATGGTTTCCTCCAGGTGCGGTTTCTAACTCTGTATCTGACTGCCGCTGGCCGCCGCGGCGTTCGGACTTTCCGGTGTGGGGGACCCGGAACTGGCGCCGGACGCGCTTGTGGGAGTGTCCTGGGCCGAAATCTGGTCGAGGTCCTGCCGGATGTAAAGCAACTGTTCGAAGCTGTTGATCTCCGTCAGTTGTGAAAGAAACTGAGTTCCGTCGGACGGATTCAAGGGATCCTGGTTCTGTAGCTGAGCAACCAGAAGGCTGATGAACTCCTGTTTCGTAGCCTCGGGGCTTTGTGACGAGTTCGTGCTCGAACTCGAGGTGGCTCCTGAAGACGAACTGGCTGTAGCCGCTGCGGCGGCTGAGCCGTAACTTACCGGATTGGTTGCCATGTTGTGACTCCCGTAAGAACTCCACTGAAGCTCTGCTGGAACTCGTCCTCCAGGTCGGGATGTTGTCGTTGCTCCTGTTCCCGGTTCTTTCCACCTGGATCGCGGCCATTGGATGAAGATTGTGAATTCCCGCCTGATTGTTCCTGAGCGTGACGGGGATTCTGCTGATCGGCTGCCGTACTGCGTATCTCGACGGGATTCCAGGCATCCCCGTCAGTCCCCTGCTGATTCAACTTCTGTGTAAGATCAGGCAGATTTGCCCGAAGATCTCTCGCGAGAGCGTCATCGGCAGTGCGTACAACGACGTGTACTGTCCCGGCGCGATCGCTTAGTTGAACATCGACGCGAGGACCGCCGGCGTCTTGCAATTGGATGGCAATGTCCCTGGCTGGCGCGCCAGTGGGTGACGGTGCCGGAGCAGCGTCCGCGCTCGGTGTTGCAGTTCCGGTCGGGGGTTCGGACTTCAACGGGGCGGCCGCCTGGAAACCATTCGCGGGAGCTGGGGCTGGAAGAGGGTCGACTGATGACTGCGCTTCCTGACTGAGAGGCGTGCCATCGACAGGTATCTCGTTCGGCACGGTCGACGGCTTCTTAGGAACGGTCGAGTCCGGTTGTTCCTGTCCGGGGTCATCACTTGCGCCGTTATCCGGCGGCAATTTGTCTGAGATCGAGTCATCATCGGCCTGGTTCTGTGGACTCTTCACCGGCTCCGGCTTTCCCGTATCCTCATGATCCTGTGATTGTCCCGACGCAGGACGGCTTGCTCGCGGAACGAGCCCGGAATGGGATGTTTCTGAAATTGCCGGCGGCACCGGTTCGGAGTTACTCGTTCTGATCGCCGGTTGGAACGTCTCCGGTTTCTCTTCGATTTCGATGCTCCTGAGCCGGCCGGCCTGGTCCTCATTGTCAGGAGGGCGGAGTTGAATCCGCGCCTCGAAGGCGATTTCGGCTTCATTCTGTGGCGGCGGAGCAGTGGCTGCGCTGTCCGGAACTGCTTTGGTGGTGGCAGATGGCGAAGCGATTCCCGGGCTGCTGGCCGATTCAGGCGCCGCCGGTTCCAGATTGGCTACCGCCGACGCTGTCGCAGGCGCATTCTCGAGTACCGCTCCACGGTAAGCTTCGCTACCGTTCACTATGTCGTCCGAGCTGCTCCCAGACAGTTTCGAACCGCCTGCCTTCTGAAATTCGAGACTGGTTTGTGGCATTAAATGAGGCATTCTCGTCTGTGTTGTTACAACCATGAGCGGCGCCAACAGCGCCACGCCAACGGATTGCCCTGCTTGTTTCTCTTTGACCGGAACCACCGTACTTTTCTTCGGTGTCCCTCTCTGCGGGTTGAGGCTGCCTGACGCCGGTGCGGCTACGGAAGGCCCCTGGGGTTCTGATTCGCATCCGAGGCCGGCCTGCAGCACAGCCAGAAAATCAGAACTCGTATCATTGTCTGGTCCTGGCTGCGGCGTCGCCGGGAGAGTATGACCTTTAGCAAGAGAGGCAACGGGAACAGGCCCGGTCGAAGTGTCGAAGAATACCGGAAGCGCAACAGCACGCACGTCCAATGAGAGGCACTTCCAGCACCATTCGAAAACATAACAATTACCGTGCTCGTGAAGGGATTCGGATCCGGGAACGGTACGAGATGTTCCATTGAGAAACACACTGACGGATTAATCGTGCCAATCGGGAATTGGTCTCGCGCTGGTGAACGCGAGTGCAGCAGTTACCATTCGGCCCCGAAACTGCCACTGCACAGGTGCATATGGATGTTCTCACCACAGCGGCCGCGAGCGGAATGCGCGCTCGCATGGATAGTCTGGACATGCTGGCCAATAACCTCGCGAACGCCTCCGCGACTGGCTTTAAAGCTGACCGGGAATTCTACTCCACGTATGTCTCGGCGGACGCGCTGGCTGCGCAGAACGGAACCGGTCCTCTATCCGCGGAGTCGCCCGTCGTTGACCGCGGCTGGACCGACTTTTCACAAGGATCGATTGTGGCAACAGGAAACTCGCTGGATCTGGCCCTCGACGGCCCAGGATTCTTCGTCGCTCAATCGTCCTCGGGTGACAAATACACCCGTAGCGGGAACTTTCATATTGATCCGCTGGGCATATTGTCCACGCGAGACTCCGATCCTGTGGAAGGAGACGACGGGAAGCCGATTCAACTGGATCCTTCGCAGCCGGTCGAAGTGTCCGATACCGGCGAGATTCATCAAAGCGGCGTGGTTGCGGGACAACTGAAGCTGATGGACTTTACGGCGCCGGAGGGGCTCGCCAAGCGGGGGAACAACTCGTTTCAGCTTGCGGCGTCGGATTTGACGGCGGTGCCAGTGGCCGCGCGGGTTCGCCAGGGTAGCGTTGAGGCTGCGAATGTGCAGCCGGCGGAAGCTGCGATCCGCCTGGTGACGGTTATGCGTCAGTTCGAGATGCTGCAGAAGGCGATGTCACTGGGGAATCAGATGAACCAGCAGGCAATTCAGAATGTAGCGAAAGTCTCAGGATAACGGTCGATGGTCCCGGCCAATAACAGGAGGACATGATGATCAGAGCGCTTTACACGGCAGGCAGCGGCATGGCCGCCGAACAGATGAATCTGGACAACATCGCGAACAATCTCGCGAATGCGAACACAACCGGGTTCAAGATGCGCGAAACGCAGTTCCAGGATCTGCTCTACCAAAACTTCATTCAGCCGGGAGCCGCGGCCGGTTCGCAGACGATCATACCGAGCGGGCTGCAACTCGGCCTTGGTACACGGCCCGCCTCGAACGAGATCATCTTTACACAGGGTAATTTCCAGGAAACCGACAATCCGCTGGATGTGGTGATCCAGGGGAAGGGTTTCTTCCAGGTACAACGTCCGGATGGTTCGCTTGCTTACACGCGCGCGGGTAATTTCGAACTCAATGCCGATGGAAATCTGGTTACCGCGAATGGAGATCCGATCCAGCCCCAGATTACCATCCCAGCCCAGGCGCAGTCGGTAACAATTGCGGCGGATGGAACAATCAGTTATACGCAACCCGGACAGACCTCATCGCAGGTCGCCGGCCAGATTCAGCTTGCCAATTTCGCTAACCCTGCTGGTCTGAACAGTGTCGGTCAGACGCTGTTCACACCCACGGATGCCTCCGGTGAACCGATCGTCGGAGTTCCCGGTGGCCAGGATGGTGTGGGCACGCTGCTGCAGGGCTACATCGAGCAATCAAATGTAAGCGTGGTGGACGAGTTCGTAAACATGATTGTTACCCAGCGCGCTTATGAAGCGAACTCAAAAGTCGTGCATGCGGCCGACGAGATGTACCAGGAGGTCAATCAGATTCCGCAATGAGAATAGCATTAGTCCTCCTGCTCGCAATTGAACCGGCCTTTTGCGAATGCATCCAGATCAACGGGCCAGTGATCCACGCGCGGGATCTGGCGTCGTCAATCGCAGCATTCGCGGCGGCGGGTCCCGAGACGATTGTCGGCAGGACGCCTGCGCCGGGCGTTCGCAGAGTCTTCTTTCCTCGGGAGCTCATCGCCGCCGAGCGCACCGCCGGAATCCCGGCCGGCGATATTCCGGCCACCGGCACGTGCGTCGAGCGCGCTGTTCGCGAGTTGACGGAACAGGAAATAGCAGCGGCCATGACGAACGCTTTCCCCGGCGAGGTCGTACGGATCAGCATCGTTGACCGCTCTCGTTATGGGGTGCCCGGAGGGCGCCTTGTATTCCGGCTAACCGGCCTGAACGAACCTCCTCTTTCCCAGTCTGACGTTCCGGTGCTCTGGCGCGGACGGGTTCTGTTCGACGACATACGGAGCATGGAGGTCTGGGCTCGCGTGCGGATCAGCACGATGACAAGAACCTGCCTCGCCGTTACCGATATCGTGCCGGGCAGGGTAATCGAAACAGAACAGATTCGGATCGCGGAGCTTCCCCGTTTCCCCTCCCGCAGGGGAGGTTCCATCGATCGAACTGAAACCGTTACCGGACGCGTCTCCAAGCGGCCCATCCGGGCGGGCCAGGAAATCCTGGGCGAAATGCTTGAGGAGCCGCATGATGTCCGGGGAGGGGATATTGTCCGGGTTTTGGCTGTCAGTGGGAACGCCCGCATCACGCTGGACGCAATCGCCGCCAGCGGGGGCAGAAAGGGAGACACGATCGTGCTGAGAAATCCATCGAGCAGGACCAGCTTCCGCGCCGTGGTGGATGGCAAGGATCGGGCACTCGTTCGCGCCGGCCTGGGAGACGGATCATGAGGCACCCGCGGTGGCTGGCTTTCCTGTTTGCGCTTTTCCTGATTCGGCCAGGCGTGGCCATTGGCCGCAATAAGCAGAAGAACACCCCTGCGGTTTTGCCGGCCGCGCCGGTGTCTCCGGCGCCTCTTCCGCAGCCTTCACCCGGATCGCTCTATTCAAGCACCGGCCGGCTCGCTGATCTCGCCCGTGATCTGCGCGCCAACCGCCTTCACGATCTCGTGACTATCATCGTGTCCGATCAGGCCTCCGCGGTTACCACAGGGTCCACCAATACATCGCGAAAAACGAGTGTGGCCAGTTCCATTTCAGCGCTGGCCGGGATAACCAACAGCGGCGGTGCACTGGCGAATCTTGCGAATGCCAGTGGAGACCAGGAGTTGCAGGGATTGGGAACGACAAGCCGAACCAACGCGCTGAGCACCACTCTGAGCGCGGAGGTGAGTGCGGTTACCGCAAACGGCAATCTGATGATCGAAGGCCGGAAACTGATCACGGTGAACGGGGAGAAGCAACTCGTGCTGATCCGGGGCACGATTCGGCCCGATGACGTATCGACCACCAACACCATCACTTCGGCCCAGATTGCCAACCTCGAAATCAGTATCAACGGAAAGGGCGTGGTTGGAGACTCCGTGCGCAGGCCATTCATCCTATATCGCCTGCTGCTTGGCCTCTTGCCGTTCTAGCCATGCTCTGCCGCGCCATTATCGCCTCGGTCATCGCCGCTTTGAGCGGACTTGCCGCGCCCGCGCGGATCGGAGATCTGGCCAGTCTCGAAGGCGTGCGCGACAACCAGTTACTGGGTTACGGTCTGGTGGTTGGGTTGAATGGCACGGGTGATAAAGTCACCACCGTGTTCTCTGCGCAAACGCTGACCAACATGCTTTCGCGCATGGGCGTCACGGTACAGCCGTCGGCCATACAGGTCAAGAACACGGCCGCCGTAATCGTGACCGCCACACTTCCGGCTTTTGGCCAGCCGGGAGCCCATCTGGACGTCACTGTGGGAGCCATTGGCGATGCCTCGAACCTTCAGGGCGGCCTGCTGGTGATGACTCCGCTCAAGGGACCTGACAACGAAGTCTACGCCGTCGCTCAGGGATCGGTCGTGACCGGAGGCTTCGTGGCAGGAGGGCGCGGCGCCTCCAGGACCGTAAATCACCCCACCGCAGGCCGAATCCCCAACGGGGGAATCATCGAGCGAGGCGCACCCTCAGTCGAACCCGGCGAGCGCGTGCGCCTCCAGCTTCGCTACCCCGACTACGCCACGGCGGCCCGCGTCACGCAGGCGATCGATAAAAGTTTTGCCGAAGACGAGAGCGATATTGCGCACGCGGAGAACGCGGCGTTGATCACGGTCAACGTACCAGCCAGGTTCAGGAGTCATACGGTCGATTTCATCGCCGCGCTTCAGGAGATTTCGGTCGATCCCCGCCATATGGCGCGGGTGGTTGTGAATGAACGCACCGGCACTATCGTGATGGGCAGCGACGTCCCGATTTCGCCAGTGACTGTTCTCCACGGTCCGCTCACTGTGGAAATTCAGACGACGGAGACCGTATCACAACCGCTGCCTGCGTCAAACGGCGCGACCGTAGTGTTACCGCAGACTCGTGTCTCCGCCAAACAAGAACCCGTGAAGAATGTCAGCCTGAGGCCTGGAGCCACTGTGGATGAACTGGTGAGAGCGCTCGTGGCTACCGGGTCAACTCCGCGAGATATCATCGCCGTACTCCAGGCGCTGAAGGCGGCCGGAGCAATTGAGGCCGAACTGGAAATCATATGAAGATCGAGACGGCGACACCCGCGCTTCCGTTGTTACTGCCACAGACTGGTCCGTCCACTGGCCTCCTGCACGCGGCCGAACAGTTTGAGGCACTGTTTGTCGGCCAGATGCTGCATTCGGTGCGAGAATCGGCGGAAGAGGAAGACGGAGACGACCCCGGCGCAAACTCCACATTATTAGGAATGGCCGAAGAGCAGCTCGCTCAAACCATCGCGGCGCGGGGCGGTTTGGGGATCGCTACAATGGTGACGACTGAGCTCGGGACCCGAAATGAAAATTGAAAACAATCCCGCAATGCCCCCTTCGGATGCCGGCCCGGTCCGCCAGAGCCCCGTCCGCGCAGAAGAAAACCCACGCCTTACCGCGGATCGGGTTAAGTCATCCGACACTTCTGCACAGAACCAGTTCGCATCCGTCGATCACGTCGAGTTATCCAGTCCGGCAACACTCAGTGTGTCCGACAGTTCGCGATCCGCCCAGATCGAGCAGATTCGCGCCCGGATTCAGCAGGGAACTTACCGCGTCTCTGCCGACGATATCGCCGCCGGCATCGTCAACGATATGCTTGGCGAAAGCCGACGATGAGCCCGGAATCGTCGTACGCTAGCCGGCATAACTGATCGGCGCGTAGTCGGATTCGCCCTGTTGGATTCCTTGCGCAGCGGGCTCCCCAACCTCACAAATGTCCCACGCTTCCTGCAAAGTGGTCATCAGCTTCAGAGCTTCGGAGAGGGGCGGATCCACCTGGCGGCAATTGGCATCGATGAGGAGGCGCTGAATGTAGACGTACAGATCCACCAGCGGTTTGCTGACTGCAGTCCCGTTTTTGTGGTCGAGCGCGAAAATAAGCTCGCTGAGAATCCTCAGGGCTTTATTCACCGCGCGCGAGCGCCCGGCGATGTCGCAGGCGGCCAGCGATTCGCGCGCCGTCACCATGGCGTCGATGGCGCCACGGTACAGAAGACAAACCAGATGGAGCGGATTGGCGGACAGGATTTCCGCTTCCTGGTAGCTGTCGTAAACGGAGTGCCGCATTGGTTTTCAACTACCTCATCGGCACGGCTGTCAGGAACTTTGTTTCAGGTCCGCCGCCATCTGCAAAACGTACTCCGAGGGAATCTGAAAAACAACTTCGTTCGTCCGGCGATTCACCACGCGCACCACCGGCTTGCGGCTGTTTCGATCCATCGCGAAAGTCAGCTCGTTATTCTCTCCCAGCATCTCGCTCTGATTCACTTTCTTCACCGCCTGAATCAGTTGCTGGCGTTCAGCGGTCTGCTCCGGGGGAACCTGCTGCGGTGTGCTCGCCGGTATAGCTCTTTGTTGATCGACCGATGAGATATCCATGGCAACCTGGCGCTGGTGAGTATTCGCCGCGCCTTCCTTTACCCGGTCTCATCGGCGGCTGCGCGGATTGTGTGAGCCGAAAAACGGATTCGCTGGAAAAGCTGACTATGGGAGCCCAGACTGGTTTCACGCCGGGATCAGGCCAGCTCAAGCGAGGTTCAAAACCTTCTTAATCGTGCCCCGTTCGGCATCGATCTTCTTCTGCAGCAGCATGATCGCGTAGATCAGTTGCTCGGGCCGCGGCGGACACCCCGGCACGAAGACGTCGATCGGAATCACCTGATTCACCGGAATCAATGCGTAGTTGCTGAACACGCCCGTCGATGTCGCACAGGCGCCCATCGAGATCACCCACTTTGGCTCGGGCATCTGCTCGTATAACCGGCGGATCACCGGCGCCATCTTGTTCGAGACGCGGCCCGCGATGATCATAAGGTCCGATTGCCGCGGCGACCCGCGCATCACCTCCGCGCCGAATCGCGAGATGTCGAAGCGCGAAGCGATGATCGACATCATCTCGATGGCGCAGCAAGCCAGGCCAAAGCTCATCGGCCAGATGGAGTTGCGGCGCGCCCAGTTTACAGCCTTGTCCAGAGTGGTGGTGAAAATACTTTCGCCGAGTCCCTCATCGCCCTCGCTGTCCACGCGCGCGAATAGTTCAGGAGGCAGACTTACATCAAACCGGGCATCGCCATCGGGCATACCCGCATTATCCCACGCGCGCGCTCTTGTGAACCGGGCTGGCGTGTGCAGGCCCACCGTTAGAATGGGATCAGACCTGATGGCCTCCCCCCTGCCTCCTCCCCAGCCGTCTCGCGATTACGCGGAAGCCCTCTCGCGGGCCGCCGAGTTGTGGGGAATTGAGCAAAGCTATTGGGACATTTTCGGCACCCGGCATTTTGCCTCCGAACAAGCCATCCGCACGATTCTGAAATCTCTGGGCGTCGAAACGGGCGGCACGGAGAGTGTAGATGCGGCCATTCGAAAGCGGCACGAAGAGCAAAATGTTCAACCGCTGCCGCCCACCGTAGTGGTCACCGCCGGATCGAATCTTCCTGTACCGGCAGAGGCGCAAACGGCGGTCGCGGACGTGCACCTGCAACTCGAGGATGGCTCCGAACGCCGGTTCCAAAGCTCTCTCGCTCAAGGCCGCATTCCGCTTCCGCCGGACCTTCCGCTCGGCTATCACCAGCTCACCCTCACCACAGGTGAATCGCGATGCGTCTCGCGTCTCATCGTTTGTCCAGAAAAAGCTTATGCGCCCAATGACGGTCAGAACTTTCGTGCCGCTGGCGTTGGCATCAGCCTCTATGGTCTGCGCTCCGCGGCCAACTGGGGCTGCGGCGATTTCACGGATCTGATGCGTTTTACCGCCTGGTCTGTCGACGCGCTGGGGGCCAGTTTCATCGCTCTGAATCCCCTGCATGACATTGCCAACCGCGCTCCGTACAACACCAGCCCCTACCTGCCAAACTGCAGCTACTACCGGAACCATATCTATATCGATGTCGAAGCAATACCCGAATTCACGCGATCATGCTGGGCGCGGCATCTGCTCTCTTCCCCCGCAGTGCAGCGGGAGCTGGCCGAACTGCGTGAAGCGGGCGAGGTGCAATACGAGCGCGTCAGCCGCATCAAGCTGCGCTTTCTCAAGCTGGCCTTCCGTCAATTCCTGCGCGAGCGCCGGGCGGGATCCGAACGGGCCGGCGAGTTCCAGGCCTGGGCCGACCGCGAGGGAGACTTGCTGCGCCGCTTCGCCGTCCACTCCGCGCTCGACGACGCCATCCACCGCGGCCATCCCGATGTTTGGAACTGGCCTGCATGGCCGAAGCCTCTGCGCTCGGCCGATTCGCCCGAGACGCAGGAGTTCGCCCGTAAACATTGGCGCAGCGTCTTGTTTTACGAGTACGTCCAGTGGATCGCCGACGCACAGCTCGCGCGCGCCCATGCCCACGCCCAGTCGCTCGGAATGCGCATCGGGCTCTATCACGACCTCGCGCTCGCAACCGACCGCTTTGGCGCCGACCTGTGGATGCTTCCCGAGTTCTACGTGAGTGGCTGCCGTGTGGGAGCGCCGCCTGACGATTTCTCGCCGAAAGGACAGGACTGGGGCTTTCCTCCCCCCAACTCGGACGCCCATTATCGCAACGGATACCGCGTCTTCTCCGATTCGATACGGCGTGCCTGCCAGCATGGCGGCGCATTGCGCATCGATCACGTGATGCGTTTTTTCCGCCTTTATTGGATCCCCGACGGCATGGAAGCCAATGCCGGAACCTACGTGCGCGACCGCTATGAGGACCTCATCCGCATCCTCGCTCTCGAGAGCGTGCGCAACCGGGTGATCGTAGTCGGCGAGGATTTGGGCACCGTGCCCGACCTTGCGCGCGAAACCCTAGCGAGGTTCGGGATACTCAGCTATCGACTGTTTTATTTCGAGCAGAATGCGGACCGTCAGTTCAAACCGCCGGGTGAATATCCTCAATTAGCGCTGGTCTCCGCCAGCACGCACGATCTGCCAACGCTGGCCGGCTTCTGGCAGAACCGCGACATCCTGGCGCGGCGGGAAGCGGGCGTGTTGCCGGACGACGGAGCCGTACAACGCGCTATAGCGCAGCGGCTCGGAGACAAGCAGAAAATCCTGGACCTGCTCCACCGCCTCCTGCTGGTTCCGGATGACTGGACACGCGACGCCACGGACCTGCCTGAGTTAACCGGGGAGTTGCACCACGCCATTGTCGGCTTCCTGATGAGCACACCGTGCATGCTGATGCTGCTCAACCAGGAAGACTTGTTCAAGGACACCGAGCAACAGAATCTGCCGGGTACCACCGCCGAATACCCAAACTGGAAACGGAAGATGAAGTACGCTCTCGAAGATTTGTGTTCATCGCCGGCGCGCGAATTTGCGGCAATGTTCCGCGAGTGGGCGGAAAAGACGGGACGGCTGAACGCGGGCCGTCCAGCTACATAAAATATTCTTTCACCTTATCGAGCAGGCCCTTCTCAGCAGGGTCGTTTTCGGCGGGCAGTGTTTCCCGCAACTGCTCGAACAGCTTCTTCTGCTCGCGTGAGAGCCGGCTGGGAATCCGCACATCCACAACCACCACCATGTCTCCGCGCCCGTGGCCCTGCAGCTTCGGCACACCCAGACCCTTCAGCCGAATGCGGCTGCCACCCTGCGCTCCTTCAGGTATCTTCACCGTGCGTAAACCATCGAAGGTGAGCAGATCAACCTCGGCGCCCAGCACCGCCTGCGCCACATTCACCGGAATGGTGCACACCAGATCGTCCTCGCTGCGCTGGAAAACCGGATGATCCTTTAGGCGCACGAAAACGTAAAGATCTCCCTGTGGACCGCCGTTGGCTCCGGGTTGCCCTTCGCCCGTGAGACGCAGGCGCGTGCCCGTGTCCACCCCGGGGGGAATATTGACCTTCAGCTTCCGCTCGGCGCGTACATAGCCTTCGCCGCGGCACTGCGTGCAGGGCCGCCTGACAATCTGGCCCCGTCCGTTGCACTGCCCGCAGGTTCGCCGGATGGAGAGAAAACTCTGCTGATAAATCACCTCTCCACGGCCGTGGCACATGGGGCAGGTGGTCATTCCGTCGTTGCGTTCAGCGCCGCTGCCTTCGCACCGCGAACAAGCTTCCGTCCGCGGCACCTGAATATCCGCACTCAAACCGCGGATCGTATCTTCGAGGTTGATTTCCAGATCGTAGCGGAGATCTTCGCCCTTCTGCGCACGAGTGCGGCGGCGCCCGCCACCGCCGAAAAGATCTCCGAATCCAAAGAAATCGCCGATAATATCGCTGAAATCGGCGAATTGCGACGGATCGAATCCGGCGCCCCCGGCGCCCTGCAATCCCTGATGACCGTAGCGGTCGTAAACCGCTCTTTTCTGCGGGTCGCTCAGTACGCCATAGGCTTCGGCGGCCTGCTTGAATCGTTCCTCGGCTTCGCCGTCGTCGGGATTGCGGTCGGGATGGTACTGGAGAGCCAGCTTGCGATAGGCGCTTTTCAGCGTACCGTCGTCGCAATCCCGGGTGACGCCCAGAACCTCGTAATAGTCCAGCTTCACGACGCCTTCTTCACCGCAACTTTCACCATGGCCGGCCGCAGCAGACGTCCACGGAAGTTGTATCCGCGCTGGAACTCACCGATCACGGTGTGATCCGGTAAATCGTCCGTCTCCACCATTTCGATGGCGTGATGAACGTTGGGATCGAACGGCTTGCCCTCCGACGCAATCGGCTCCAGCCCGAGCTTTGTCAGCGCGTCGGACAGCCGCTGATAGATCAGCTCCATTCCGCGTGCATATTCCTTATCGGCCGATTCCACCTTCAGCGCGCGCTCGAAATCGTCGGCTATGGGCAACAAGGTCCGCACCGTTTCTGTCGCCGCATACTCCAGCACGTCGGCTCGCTCACGTTCCGCGCGCTTGCGGAAATTATCGAACTCGGCCTGCCGGCGCAACAAGCGGTCCTGCAGATCCGCGCGTTCCGAAAGAAGCTGGTCCCGTTCCGCGATCACTGCTTCCAGAGCCGACGCCGCGTCACTGGTGTGCACGCTGTCCTCCCCCATACGGGGTCCATCCTCGGTTGCGGTTGGTTTTGTCGGTTCCATGGTTCAACTCCAGTTTACGATTCAGGCGCGGCCTTTCCGCTTGACGATTTCCACTTCACGAGGCGGTGTTCTGAAACGCGCGCCCCATGTGCAGAACGGCGGACATGGCCTTTTCGTAGTTCATGCGCATGGGTCCCAACACGGCGATGCGGGCCGACAGGCCTCCCGGCAACGCCACGGAAACACCCACCAGTGACAGCTCGCGCATGATCGGATGAGCGTCCCCCAGCCCCACCTGCACGCTGATCTCGCCCTGCGGCAGTTCGAGAAACCGGTCCAGCATTTCCAGAATTTTTTTCTTCTCCTCGAGCGCCTGGAACAGCTCCCGCATCTTCTCTCTGGTTAGATGCAGGTCGAGGCCAAGCAGATTGCCCGCTCCCTCGACGTGAATCTCCGGTGACAACTCGAACTCCAGCAGGCCGCGCGAACAGAGCATATTCAGCCGCTTTAGTACGGCATCGTACAAAGCGCTCTCATGCGCCAGCCGCTGGCTCAGTTCGCGCCGCAGCTCAGACAGAGTCCAGCCGCTGAAGTTGCGGTTAATGTAATTGCGTATGGATTCGAGTTCGCCTTCGCGTACCGTCTCCTCCAGCGCCACCACGCGATGCCGCACCATATGATCCTGGGTGATCACCACCATCAGGACTCGCCGGTCGGCAAGAGTGATCAGCTCAATGCAATCCAGCGTCTGGCTCAGCGTGGGAATGGCCGCCGCGATGCCGATTCCGCGGGTCATTTCCATGAGCATATGCGACGAACATTCCACCCGCCGCTCCACGGTTTCCGCCTGACCCAGTTCGCCCTGCAGGCGCTTCAACTCAGCCGAGAGTACCCGCGCGCGGGCCAGCGACTGCACGTAACTTCGGAACGCCTTCTCGGTGGGGACCCGGCCCGCCGACGTGTGCGGCTGCATCAGGTAACCATCGTCGAAAAGGTCGGCCATGACGTTGCGCACCGAGGCTGGACTGAGCCGCGAACGCAGCCGCCGCGAGACCGTCCGTGAGGCAACCGGCTCGCCGGTCTGAATATACTCCTGCACGATCATGCCGAGGATGTCCAGGTTCCGTGGGGCGCGCAGTGGTGATGGCTGGGCCATAGATGGTCCTTTGTTACTCATTCTAAAGCAGTTCAATGCTCCGGGTCAAGTCCGCTGCGTTCCGCCGCTGGCAGCGCCGGAGGGAGAGTGCTAACAAAGCGCCAGCCGGTCACCAGGTTCAGGGATGACTGCATCCACTTTGCGGATGCGTTCCCCCTGCTCCCGGCGCACTTTTCGTGAGATGTGCACGAGCGCAAGCTGGCTAACATTCTGCTCGGCGGCCATCTGGAAGACACCTGGAAAATCGCCGTGAATCGGCGACGGATCGAAGGAATACGCTTCGTGGATCAACAGCCCGGCGCCCGCAAACAGCGCGCGGCTTTCATCGGTGAACTCGCCGTCTCCGCTGTAGCAGAACTTCTTTCCGCCGGCGGCGACGCGAATCGCGAGGTTGCTGACGGAATGGCGCGTTGGCGCGAAATCAAATCCCAGCCCTTCCCATGTGACGTGCTGGCCGGGCGCCGCCTCGCGATACTCGATGGCATATTGAAATCTCGCCGACAGCCTCGGGTAACCCGCCTCCATCAACTCGCCGACGCGCACGAGGACCGGAGGCTGGCTCAGAATGACCAACGGCTTCGTCCGGCCATCTTCCCACATGCGGCCAAGCACGGCGGGTAAACCGAAGCAATGATCGGCGTGCTCGTGGCTAATGTAGATTAGATCCACCGCATCGGCATCGGGCACCGCATTCCAGAACGGCGCAGGCGCGCTGTAGCCGCAATCGATCAGGATGGTCTTGTCCTCTACCCGAGCCAGAAGAGACGTGTTCGTATATTGCTCGTCGAAAGCTTCGCCGCAGCCGAGCACGGTGACGTCGAACGCCATCCCTTTACTGTCGCAAAGCCGGCGGGCGTCCGGCGCGACCAATGGGCCTGATATGTTGTGGTACGTAACGTGAAAAACTCAGCCATCCTGCTCATCGATTCGCCTGACCGCAAAGGGCTTGTCGCGAAGATCTCGACGTTTCTCTACGACCACGGCGCGAACATCCTTCACGCCGACCAGCATCGCGACAACGAAGCCGGCCTCTTTTTTATGCGCATCGAGTGGGAGCTGGATTCGTTCGCCCTCGATGACGCGGCGTTTCGCGCGGCATTCGAACCCCTGGCCGTTGAACTCGGGCTGCGCTGGCGCGTCGAATACTCGCGGCGTCTTCCACGCGTGGCCATCTTCGTCTCGAAATACCTGCACTGTCTGGCAGACCTGCTCCATCGCCAGCAATCCGGCGAACTGGCATGCACAATTCCGGTGGTGATCGGAAATCATGATCACGGGCGCGCTCTCGTGGCGTTTCACCGTATCCCCTTCCATCTGATTCCGGTGACCGCGGCGTCGAAACGCGAAGCCGAAGCCGAGCAACTGGCCGTCCTTGAGCGGAACAATATCGATCTCATCGTTCTCGCGCGCTACATGCAGGTGCTTTCACCCGAGTTCGTGGCGCGCTACCCTGGCCGAATCATTAACGTGCACCATTCGTTCCTGCCGGCATTCAGCGGCGCTCGTCCCTACCAGGCGGCATACCGGCGTGGCGTCAAACTCATTGGCGCGACATCGCACTACGTTTCGGAGGTGCTTGACGACGGCCCCATCATCGAGCAGGACGTGACGCGGATCTCACATCGCGATCAGCTCGACGATCTGGTGCAGAAAGGCCGCGACGTGGAACGGCTGGTGCTTTCCAGAGCCGTCCGCTGGCATGTCGACCGGCGCATCCTGCTTTACGAGAATAAGACGGTTATTTTCGATTAAATCCAGCGCTTTATTGCGATCACCGCATTCAGCCCGCCAAAGGCGAACGAGTTCGACAGCGCAAATTCGACCTGCGCCACCCGGGCCTGATTGGGGACGACGTCAAGA
>Ga0187851_10000899_pt1 | contig 29411 bp, 26 predicted proteins | sample June2016WEW_6_10_FD_132997 | JGI IMG/M metagenome (GOLD analysis project Ga0187851, IMG submission 132997) | Peatland microbial communities from SPRUCE experiment site at the Marcell Experimental Forest, Minnesota, USA - June2016WEW_6_10 | ecosystem: Environmental > Terrestrial > Soil >...
GAGATGGGCGTGGAGCCGGAGCGGGTGATGAAGATGAGCGGCATCGGCTGCTCGTCGAAGAGCCCGGCCTACTTCATGAGCCGCTCGCACGCCTTCAACAGCCTGCACGGGCGCATGCCGTCGATTTCGACCGGGGCGATCCTGGCCAACCACACCATGACCACGCTGGGCGTCTCCGGCGACGGCGATACGGCATCGATCGGGATGGGCCAGTTCGTCCACCTGCTGCGGCGCAACCTGCCCATGATTTACATCATCGAGGATAACGGAGTCTACGGGCTGACCAAGGGCCAGTTCTCGGCCACGGCGGACATCGGCTCCAGGCTCAAGACCGGGGTGGTGAACGATCTGCCGGGCATCGATACCTGCGCGCTGGCGATCCAATTGGGCGCGACCTTTGTGGGCCGGTCCTTCTCCGGCGACAAGAAGCAGTTGCTTTCCATGCTGAAGGCGGCCATCGCCCACAAGGGCACGGTGATGCTGGACGTGATCAGCCCGTGCGTCACCTTCAACGACCACGAGGGATCGACCAAGAGTTACAAGTTCATGCAGGACAACGACGAGCCGATCAACGAAGTGGACTTTGTGGCCAGCTTCGACGACATCGAAGTGGATTACGGCTCGGGCGAGATCTACGAAGTGGAGATGCACGACGGCTCCAACCTGCGCCTGCGCAAGCTGCTCGAGGACTACGACCCCACCGACAAGGCGAACGCCGTGCGCACGCTGATGGAGGCGCACGACAAGGACGAGATTCTGACCGGCGTGTTTTACATCGACACCGAGAAGCCGACCTTTCTCGACCTGCTGAACGTGGTGGATGAGCCGCTGGGAACGCTGCCGGAGTCGATAACTTGCCCGCCGAAATCGGCGCTGGACGGGCTGATGGCGAGCTTGCAATAAGGGCCCGGTGGCGCGCGATCCCAGGTCTCAGAATCGAGACCTGGGGCACCCAATCTTAGCGGTAGAATGAGATTTGGGCTACCCAGCCGCTTCGCCCGCCGTACCACATTGCGACATGCAATCCTGCCCGTGAGCAGCGTCACATCTCAAAGGCAGTCAGCGATCTACCATTTTAACCATGACTGCTGCGACCCTTGTTCTGATTGCGCCTTGCTCACTTCTTTTGGGCGCGGCGCTGCAGATTCTCGTTGCGCGGCTCTGTTCGGCGCGCACCAAGGGGATTCTGGCCGCTCTCGCCTGTCTGCCGGCAGTGCTCGCCGTAGCCGCCACGGCGCCGTCGGTCTGGGCAGGACAGGCAATCGAGGTCGCTCCGCTGCCATGGGACGGACCGCTGGCGCTGGTCCTCCACGTGGACGCGCTCAGCATCCTATTCGCACTGATGGGGACGGGGCTGGGCGGCTTCGTGCTGCTGTATTCCATCGGCTACATGGCCCACGACAAGGCCGCGACGCGCTTCTACGCCTCGATGCTGGTCTTCATTGCCGGCTTCGTGGGGCTGGTCTATAGCGCCAACCTGTTCTTCTTCTACCTCTGCTGGGAGGTGGTGGGCCTCTGCTCCTTCAGCCTGGTGGGCTTCTGGTACACCAACCGCGAGGCGGTGGCGGGGGCGCGCAAGGTGCTGCTGATGACCCACATTGCGGGCTACGGCCTGCTGGCGGGCATCCTGACGATCTACTACCGCACCGGCAGCGCCCTGTGGACCGACCCCAAGGTGTCGCAGGCCTTTACCGGCGGGATTTTTGTGCTGATGCTGGTGGCGCTGGTGGCCAAGAGCGTGCAGTTTCCGCTCCATACCTGGATTCCCGAGGCCATGGCCGCGCCGACCCCGGTGAGCGCGCTGCTGCATGCGGCCTGCTACGTGAAGGCCGGCGTCTACCTGGCCGCCCGCATGCACAGCTTTGGAGCGTGGCCTCCGGCCTGGGGCGGGAGCCTGGTCTGGGTGGGCACCGTCACCATGGCAGTGGGCGTGATGTACGCCATGGTGCAGACCGATTTGAAACGCATGCTGGCCTTCTCGACGGTGAGCCAGATCGGCTACATGATGATGGGCATCGGCATTGGCACGCCGCTGGCGATTACCGCCGGGCTGCTGCATTGCCTGAATCACGGATTCTTCAAGGGCGGGCTGTTCCTGACCGCCGGCTCGGTGCAGCACGCCTCGGGCACGCGCGACATGAACAAGCTGGGCGGCCTGGCGCAGAGTATGCCGCGGACCACGCTGTCGTGGCTGATCGGCGCGGGCAGCATGATGGGCATTCCGCTGATGAGCGGCTTCGCCAGCAAGTGGATGCTTTACGCGGCGGCCTTGCAGGCGGGATGGGCGGTTCCAGCCATGGTGGCGTGGGCGGTGAGCCTGGGCACGGTCTTCCTGTGCGCCAAGGCCACCAGCGCGGTCTTCCTGGGGCCGGTGACCGAGGCCACCAGAGACGCGCACGAGTCTCCGCCGACGATGGTTTGGGGGATGGGCTTCATGGCCGCGGGCAGCATCGTGCTGGGCGTCGCGCCGCAGTTGGCTGTGAACTACCTGCTCAATCCCATTCTGGGCGCGCTGGGGCTGGGCGCGGGCGTGCATGTGACCTGGCTTGGGCTTTCCTCGGATGCGGGAAGTTTTTCGAGCATGGGCGGCCTGGTGCTGGCGGTGGTTTCGGTGGTTCTGGGCGGGCTGATCTACGCTATCGCCTACGTCGCGCGTTCGCCGCAGGTTGCGGGAGGCGTTTCGGGCGGGGCGGTGCTGGCGGGGGCCGGCGGCGGGATTTTCACCGGGGGCGAGCCTCTGTCGGACCAGGGCAGGCTCACGGCGGGCGATTTTTCCGAGATATTCCTGCAGAACTGGCATGAGTTCTTCAAGTGGTCCAATGTGGACCGCGTTTATCTGGGCGTTTGGCGCGGGATGCAGACTGCTTCGCGCGGGCTTGGCGTCGCGGTCGGCTGGATGGAGCGGTACGCGGCGATTCTGGTGGTCGTGCTGGCGGGGGCGGTCTTGGCGGGTGCTAAGTGGTTCACGCCCGGGGTCTGGGCTTGGAAAGTGTGGGCACCGAAATGGGAACTTGACCTGCCCGTCATACCTCCAACTCAAGTGCCGGCTCTTCTGTTAGCAGCATGTGCTTTAGCTGCGGTGGCATTGATCCTGGCCGCTCTTGCCGTCAAAATGAGCCGACTTCCGCTTTCGATAATGATTCTGGCTGGAGCATCCACCGTTGGGGGGTTGGCGATTGCCGATCCCAGGCTTCGCCTTGGCCTTCTTGAGTTAGGCGCGTTCGCGACCGTGGCGTTAGTTTGGCAGAGCGCTCGGACGCTCTCAGCAAAGCTGACCTACCTCGCTGTAGTTGTTCTCTCCGCGTTGTCGCTCGTTGCCAGCGATCTACAGAGACACGACGTGTTTTGGGCCTGGGCGTTTTTGCTTACCAGCGTTTGCGTTAAGCTGGCTGCCATTCCGCTCTTCTTCTGGCTGCTCAGCTTGGCCGACGATATCCCTGCACTGGTTTTGGGCCTGATTATTGCGGTTGTCGATATGGCCGCCTTTGGTGAGTTTTATATTTCTGCGTGGTGTCTTCCGGACCACGCCGATTTTTTCCCAAGTGCAACCCTATTGGGCTTTGCCGCTGCCACTTCCTTCCTCGCCGCCCTGCTGATGCTCACGCAGCGCAGCCTCAAACGGCTGCTGGTACTATCAACGGTCGAGGATGTTGGCTTCCTTCTGTTGGGCGTCTTTTCGTTGAAGACCCTTGGATACGAAGGAGCGATGATCGCCGCCGCCACTCACGCCCTGGCCAAGGCGCTGCTGTTCGTTTGCCTCAGCGGCCCGGAGGCTGACGGCGCGCTCAGCGGCGAAGCGACCGGCTTGGCCACGCGCTACCCGGTCAGCGCCTTCGGATTCCTTTTCGGGATGCTGGCCATGCTGGGCATTCCGCCCACGATGGGATTCATCGGCCGCTGGCGGCTGTATGAAACCGCGCTGCAGATCAATCCCCTTCTCCTGACGGTCTTTATCCTCTCCTCCGTGATGGCGCTGATCGCGTATACGTTGGCATTGACGCGCGTATGGTGGGGACCGGCGTCCGGCTTGGAGCAGCCGCAGGCGAGTCCGCCGCAACCATCCGCGCATCCAATGAGTGAGCCGGTTGTGTTGCAGGCCGTAATCGTCGCGCTCGCCGGATTGCTGCTGGTTGCTGGTCTTTGGCCCGGCATGATGGGAATGCTGATGGGGGGAAGGCCATGAACCTCTGGAACAAATTGATGTGCTACTGCCGGCGCCGCAGCCCCTGGCTCTTCCATATGAACGCGGGCAGTTGCAACGGCTGCGACATCGAACTGATCGCCAGCCTCACCCCGCGCTTCGATGCCGAGCAGTTGGGAGTGCGCCTTGAAGGCAGCCCCCGGCACGCCGATATTCTGTGCATCACCGGCCCCGTGACCCATAACAGCGTTCAAGCCATACAGACCGTCTACGGACAGGTGTGTGGACCGAAGGCCGTGGTGGCCATTGGCTCCTGCCCGGCGACGACCAACGTCTTCATCGACAGTCGAACCGTGGATGGACCGCTCAACAAGCATATTCCGGTGGATGTGTTTGTTCCCGGCTGCCCGCCGCGTCCCGACGCCATTATCCTGGGCATTGCAAAGGCGGCAGGGATCCTGGCCGAAAGAGGCGCGCAGAAGCCGGCAACCGCCGCGCTCCTTACTGCCGCGCCCGAGGCCATAGCGCTCCTTACTGCCGCGCCTGAAGCCATCCCAACCGTACCGGCAGCCGCTGAACCCGCTCCCGCTGAGCTTGTAACGGTCGCATCCGCAGCCGCGGCCAGAGAGGTGCAGCCATGAACCTGACCACTGCCCTGGCGCGCTTCCTCATCTTTCCCGGCCTTCTCTTTGCCGTGCCCGCGGCGTGGTTCTTCCTGTGGGTGGAGCGCAAAGCGGTCGCCCTGATGCAGGGGCGCATCGGCCCCCCTTTCATGCAGCCGGTTTTCGATTTTGTCAAGTTGCTGGGCAAGGATACGCCGCCTCGCAGCGGAGTGGCCGGGCTGCTGATGAGGATGTGGCCGCTGATTGCGGTTTCGGCCGCGGCCGGCGCGGTTGGACTGCTGCCCGTGCTGCCCTCGTCCGGCGGATTCGAGGGCGACCTGATTCTGCTGCTGGCGCTGCTGGAGCTGCCCTCGATGTGCATCATCGCCGCGGGCTTCAGCTCGCGGTCCATCTTCGGCGAGATCGGCTCGGCGCGCGAGGCCGTCCTCAGCGTTGCCTATAACGTGGTCTTTCTTCTGGCCATCGTCTCCATCGCCGCCTCGCAGCATACCTTCCGGCTTGAGGCGCTGGCGCAGCTTCCCGCCTCGCCGCTGCGCTGGCTTGGAGTGCTGGCGATCCTGGTGTGCCTGCCCGCCAAGCTGCATCTGAATCCGTTCTCTCTGCCCAACGCTGAGCAGGAGATCTACTCCGGGCCGATGACCGAATACGCCGGCCCCGAGCTGGCCATGTGGGAGCTTTCGCATGGGCTGGAGTGGGTTGCGGCTACCGGGTTGGTGGCCACGCTGGCCGCTCCTCACGTCCCGTTCGTGTGGCTCGCCATCCTGCTCTTCATCGCGCTTTCTTTCTGCGTCGTGCTGCTGTTGTCGGTAGTCGCGGCAGCCACGGCGCGCCTGGCGATCGATACCACGGTGCGCTTTTACTGGCAATGCACGCTTATCTTCGCGGTTCTGGCCGTTTCGTCCGCGCTCTTCATGAGGCTTTTGTCATGAATATTCTCACCATGCTGTGGAATAACCTGCGCGGCGGTTCGCGGACGATGCTGTTTCCCGCGCGCCCCAAGGTGAGCAAGGGCTACCGGGGCCTGGTGCGCTTCGATCCCGCGCTCTGCAGCGGATGCGCGATCTGCAAGTTTCGCTGCACGGCGCGCGCCATCGACTTCAAGAGCGGCAAAGGCACATTCACGTGGAGCTACGATCCCGGCCAATGCACCTTCTGCGGGCGCTGCGTGGAAGGCTGCAAAACCCATGCGCTGAGCCAGGACGCCGAATGCCCGCCCGTGTATGTGACCATCGGCGCGTTGAAGCAGTCCTACACGGTTGCTCGCAAGCCGGCTCCCAAGCCGGCGCCGGCAGCTCCGCCGGCCCCCGCCAGCCCGGCGGCGAACCCTGCCACTGGAGGCGCACAATGAACGCGGTTGAGACCAAACCGGAAAAGAGCCTGCTTGAATCCTTGCCGGCGAAGCTGGGCATAGCCGACCCTTGGGTCGAGATGGGCGGCGTGCGCTGGCTGAACCCCGGCACGATGAATGTGCGCGATCTGGCCAAGGGGATGAACGAGGCGCAGGCGCGCTTTGTCACTATCACAGCTACGCAGTTGCCCGGCGAGCAAGGCATTCGCCTGGAGTATCACTGGGACCTGGATGGCCAGTTGCTCGGCTTTCCCTTTCAGCTAGCCGGTAACTCCATTGAAAGCATCTACGACCTTTGCGAGGCCGTGGACTGGATTGAGCGCGAGATTCACGAAGGCTTCGCCGTGGACTTTCTGGGACGCGAGTACGAACCGCTTCTTCTGCGCCAGGGAGACAAGCTGGGCGTGAACCTGCGCGAGGAGAAAAAATGAGTTACAAGATCCCCATGGGGCCTTACCATCCGGCGCTGGAAGAACCCTACAAGCTGGACCTGATCTGCGAAGGCGAGACGGTTTGCGACGCCAAGCTGCATATCGGCTTCAACTTTCGCGGCATCGAGCATCTGGCCGAGACACGCAATTACATTCAGGTGATCGCGCTGATGGAGCGCGTGTGCGGAATCTGCTCGAACATCCACACGCTGACTCTCTGCCAGGCCATGGAGAAGCTGACCGGCCTGACTCCGCCGCCGCGCGCCCAGTACATTCGCGTGGTGATCGCGGAGCTGGAGCGGCTGCACTCGCACGTGCTATGGGCGGGCATCGCGGCCAAGCTCATGGGTTTCAAGACCATGTTCATGACCTGCTTCGAACTGCGCGAGAAGGTGATGGACATTCTTCAGGTCATCTCCGGCAACCGAGTGAACTACTCGATGAACCGCATCGGGGGAGTCAATCGCGACGTCGAAGATCCGCCGGCCATCCTGGCCATGATCGAGGCGCTGGAGCACGAGATGGTGCGCACGGTCATCCCCATCTTCACCACCAGCACCACAGCCACCTCGCGCTGCGCCGGCATCGGCGTGCTGACGCACGATAAGGCCATGTCCTGCGGCGTTGTGGGGCCCACGGCGCGCGCCTCGGGGCTGCCGCAGGACCTGCGCCGCGCCGCGCCCTATGCAGCCTACTCCGAGATGGAGTTCGACGTGCCGGTGCAGCAGGACGGCGATGTGCGCGCCCGCCTGCTTGTGCGCGCGCTGGAGATCATGGAGAGCTGCAAGATTCTTCGCCAGGCGCTTAGCAAGATGCCTCCCGGCGAGTTGAGCACGGGCGACGCCAAGATCGTCTTCAGCACCGGAACGGCCACCAGCCGCGTGGAGGCGCCGCGCGGCGAGGTCATGTACAGCGTCTCCTGGAAAGAGAGCGCCAGGAACCCGAGCCGCGTGCATGTGCGCACGCCCACCTTCGCCAACATGCCGGCCATTCGCTGGATGGTGATGGGAGCGCGCCTCGCGGACACGCCGCTGATCCAGGCATCCATCGATCCTTGCTACTCCTGCACCGACCGGTAGCGCGAAAGGAATAGACAATCTTCCAAACGCCAGAGCGCCCGCGCGATGCGGGCGCCCGGCATTTCCGGTGCTTATTTTTCCGCAAGCTGAGTATCGGCCTTGGCGGAGGGTTGCGCCGCCTCCAGTGCTGCTAGCCGCTTCTCCAGTAGCTCGATGGTCTTCTCCTGCTGCTCCAGCAGCTTGTGCTCCTTCTGCACCTCGTTCAGCAGCATGGGGGTCAGCTTTTGATACTGGACGGTTTGAATCTGGCCGTCCGCATCTCTTGCCACCAGGTCGGGATAAACCTCGGCGACCTCTTCGGCGATGAGGCCGTAGTCAATGGGCTTGGAACCGTCGGCGTAGGGCTGCTTGTACCGATAAATGACCGGGCGCAGGCGCATGAGCCCGTCGCTGGCGGCGGCCATGTCATGCACGTCCTCCTTGAAGCGGATGGAGGAGTTTTTCACGCCGAGTTGACCGTTGCTGTCGATCATCACTTCCGTAGCATTGCTAAGCCCGGTGGCTACGCCGAATACACCGGCGACATAGAAGGCTTGCTGCTTGCCGAGAGTTCCGATGCGAATGGTGGCGTTATAGTCGGTTGCCGATCCCTCATTGCCGATATCGATGTTGTTGCTGACTCCGGCGGGAAGGTAGTATCCGGCCGCATATCCAATGCCGACGTTCTCGCTCCCTGTTGTGATGGAACCGAGCGCGAAAGGACCCATGGCCGTATTCCCGGTTCCGCTGGTGTTGTAATAGAGCGCGGCGTTGCCGTTGGCCACGTTGTAGTATCCTGTGGTGTTGTCAGCCAGCGCCGAAGGACCCGTGGCCGCGTTGAACGAGCCGCTGGTGTTGGCTTGGAGCGCGAAGAAGCCGGTGGCCGTGTTGAAATAGCCAGTGGTGTTTAAATTGAGCGCCTCATAGCCGGTGGCAGTGTTTTCAAAGCCGCTGGTGTTGGATTCAAGCGCGAGGGCGCCGGTGGCAGTGTTATTAAAGCCGCTGGTGTTGGATTGAAGCGTTTGAGCGCCGACGGCCGTGTTGTTCGTGCCAAGGGTGTTGGAATAAAGCGCTTCGTAGCCAAATGCCGAGTTTAGGGCGCCGCTTTGGTTGGCAAGCGCGCCGCTGCCATCGAAGGTGTTTTCTTGCGCCTGGAGCGCAAGACCGCCGAGAGTGCCGATGCACACTGCAAGAATCGCTGTACGAATGTCTTTCATGAAACAGGTCTCCTTTTCCGGTGGGGAAAGATTGTAGTTGTGCGCCGGAGATCCCGGACCTCGAAGTTGAGATCCAAGATGGTCCAGATTCCTTACTTCGCCACCAGCCGGGCTTCAGCCACGCCGGACGGCAGCGCCGCCTCTAAGACCGCAAGCCGCTTCTCCAGCAATGGCAATGCCGCAAGCTGACTCTTCAATTGTTGAATAGTCTCTGCCTGCTGCTCCAGGAGTTTGTGCTCCTTCTGGACCTCGTTCAAAAGCATGGGGGTCAGCTTCTGATACTGCACGGTCTGAATCTGGCCGTCCGCGTCCTTGACCACCAGGTCGGGATAGACCTCGGCAACCTCTTCGGCGATCAGGCCGTAGTCAATCGGCTTGGAACCGTCGGCGTAGGGCTGCTTGTAGCGATAGGTGACCGGGCGCAGGCGCATGAGCCCGTCGCTTGCGGCGGCCATGTCGTGAACGTCCTCCTTGAAACGGATCGAGGAGCTTTTGGTGCCCAGTTGACCATTCTGGTCGATCATTACCTCAATAGCATCCTTGGATCCCGTGGTCACTCCGCGTACTCCGCCGACAAAGAAGGCCGACTGGTTGCCATTCGATCCGATGCGGATGACGCCGCTGTCGTTTGCCGATCCATCGTTGGCGATATCGATGTTGTTGCTGGAGCTGCTTGAAAGGCTGTACCCAGCCCAACTCCCGATGGCTATGTTATTGCTCCCCGTAGTATTCATAAGGAGCGCATAGGAACCGACGGCCGTGTTGCTCCCTCCGCCTTGGTTGCTATAGAGCGCCGCGTAACCGCTGGCCGTGTTGTAGACGCCGGTGTTCTGATAGAGCGTCATCGAACCGCCGCCCGTGTTATAACTGCCGTTGTTTCCATAGAGCGACCAGGAACCGGCGGCCGTGTTATAGCTGCCATTGGTGTTTGTGTAGAGGGATAGCGTACCGATGGCGGCGTTGCCTTCGCCCTCATTGTTGGAATACATGGAATCGACGCCGAAGGCCGCGTCGTAGGAACCAGCCGTGTTAGAGGCAAGCGATCCCGGGCCTTCGCCGAAGCTGTCATACTGCGCGTGAGCGGCAAGGCTGGCAATCGTTCCCAGGCATGCTGCAAGAATCGCTGTGCGGATGTTATGCATGAAACCAATTCTCCATTTCCGGTTGAGTCATTTCTGCCGTGCATGCTCAGGCAGACCGGCAGGTCAGCAGCCCGGGACGCCATGAGTCATGGGGGGAGGGACCGTCTCTTGCTTTTCTCCCTATACATATTGCGAGCGGGGAAGGAAAAATGCCTCACAGTTCTCGAAATACAGCTTTCCCGGGTGCCCCAGACCCCCTCCGCCGCGGCCGATGAGATCCGGGATTCCGCTTCAGCGCCACCCTTCGGATTCCCAATCCTTACGCGGCGTGAACGGCCTACATCCAGCAGCGGATTTGGTAGTAGACGATCTTGGCGGACTCGACCAGCATGGTCTCAAGGGCCGGGAAGCGTCCGTTCCAGTGCTCGGCGGATCGCAGCACGTCGGGGACGGGCATGGGGGTGGCCTCAATGCCCTGCTTGCGGAAGACTTGAATCGCCCTGTTCATGTGAAAGTCGCTGATAGGCAGAACCTTCCGGCCGGGCATGTCCTGGACCAGGCGTGCCGTCTCGATGGCGTTTTCACGGGTGGTGGCGGATCGCCGCTCGGCGGCCATCTCATGCGGAAGTTCGGACGGCGGAGCGGCGGGCTAACGGGCATGCGCGGCCACCTGACGGCTGGAGGTGAGCAACGTGAAGACTTCGAGGAGTTCAGCCGCCACGGCGCTCCAGCTTCGGCTCCCTTGCGCGGAGATGGCCGCGGCGTCCCAGGTTGTGTCAAGGACCGCTGCCAGAGCGAGAGCCAGCGCGGCCGGATCGCGAGGGGGCACAAGCCGTCCGCACTCGCTGTTCATGATCTCCGGGATGCCTCCTACATTTGTAGCTACAACAGGACGCCCGCAAGCCAGTGCCTCCAGAACAACATTGGGGCAGCCTTCCATGTAACTGGGCAGGGTGACCAGGTCGGCTGCCGCCATCCAGATGGCAACATCGTCCGCGGCGCAGCCCTGAAGCGCATGGATGTAGCCAGCGGCGTTGCGGGCCTGAATGGCGCTCTCGATCTTGGGCTTGTCCGGTCCCTCGCCGACCAGGTAAACCTGCATGCCGGGCCGCTGGGGATGCAGCGACGCCGCAGCATCGACCAGTTCGCGAAGGCCTTTCTTCACGTCCATCCGCCCTACGTAAACCACGGCCTCCTCGTCCGGGCGGATATCCAACCGCTGCCTTGCCTCCAGGCGGTCCATGACGTGGAAGACGGAGAGGTTGCAGCCGTTGAGAATGGCGCGAGCCTTCGTTGGCGATGCGCCCATCGCCACAGCTTTCGCGCGCAGGTCGCCGCTGACCGTGACCACGAAATCGGCTTCGCGCAGAACCGTGCGCGTGTGCAAGGCGGAGATGGGATCGCCGATCCTGTTGATGTCGGACCCAATGCCCATGGCCACGACCGGAACGGAGAGAGCCCTGGCGATCTTGAGAGCGGCAAACGCGTCGGGATAAAGGAAGCAACCGAAGATGAGATCAGGCGCAAAACCGCGCACATGAGGCAGCAGCACGCGGGCCGCCATCCAGCCGTTCATCGGCCGGGAAACCAGCGGTAGGGCGGGATAGTTATGGTAGCTTACCTTCACATCAGGCGGGCTGTACGAGGGGTCGAGCTTGCCATGACTCCGACTCCGGGGCTTGAGCCAGGATGGATACGCGGCGTTGGGAAAGAAGACGCGCACCTCGGCGTCGCGCGCCAGCACCCGCAGGGTCTGATAGGCCGAACGGCCCTGCCAGGGCTCCGCCGAGCTGGGGAAATACGGGGTGATGACCGCAATCTTTAGCATAGCTACTGTCCATCTCCGGCATGCTCTATGGCCGGCGCGTTTGGCACGGCTTCGGGTTGCCGGCCGGCAATGGAATGCAGCAGGCCGGCATAACGATGCGCGAGAACCTTGCGCTCGTATTGCGCGATCCTTTCCACGTCCGGTTGAAACTCGCTCGCCAGAGAATCGGTGCGGGCTGCAGCGTCGAGAAAGAGCCGGCGGATGCCTTCCACATCGTGAATGTCCGCCCACCATCCTGCCCGCATCTCCTGGAGCAGGCGGTGCGTCTCTCCGCCAGGGTGGACGGCGCCAAGAATAGGCTTGCCCCCGCCCACGTAATCGTAGAATTTGCCGCCGACGTTGAGAGGATCGTGGTTGATCAGCAGCACATAATCGGTCTCATTCATCGCGGCCAGGGCTTCGCGTTGCGGCAGAAAGCCCTTCAACTCAACCATGTCGCCGAGCCGTAGAAGATCTGCGCGGAAGCGAGGCTCCTCAATGTGCCCGATGAAGCGGAGCCGGAATCTGGACTTGAGTTCGGGGGGTAGCGATTGCAAGGCCTGAACCACCGTTGCCGGTTCAGTTGAGGCGTAGACGGAGCCGACGTAGGTGACAACAATCTTCCCGCCGGGCCGTGGCTCAGGTGAAGGCAAGGAACGGAGCAGCCTTGTGGAATCGAATCCGTTCGGGATGAGCAAGAACTTGCTTTCAGGCTCTTCCGGGTACCGGCCGCGAATCTCGCGGCGAGCGGCCTCGGTCACTGCAACGATGGCAGTTGCGTTCGTAACGGCGCATCTTTCAGCTTCGCGGGCAATTCGCAAGGCGCGCTCGCTTCGACTGAAGCTGACCAAGTCAATAGTGGTCGCAAGCCATTCATCCCGAAAGTCAACCACAATGGGCAGGCTCGGAAACTCCTCGCGGAGCTTCCTAACCAGAAGCACACTGGAGAATGGCGGAACTGTGATGAGGACGAGGCCGATCTTGCGCTCCTTGACGAGGCGGCGAGCGGTGCGCGTGAGCACAGGAAGCCACGTCACTTGTGGGTCGGGCAAGAGGATGTCCTGCAGAGATCCTTTGAGAAAACTCGGCTTCCGCGGGCCGGCGGCCGTAGCAACGGGGGCCTTTGCTCCGGCAATAAGTTTCTTGATCCCCTTTTTGATGCCGAAGGGAAGGTCAAGGGTGAAGGTGCGATGCACATTGACTTCGGCGGGGATATCCTCAAGCAGGGCGTAGTCGGCGCCCACAGCGGAAGCGTTGCGCGTCGTAAGCACATCGAGCCGGATTCCCTGAGACGGCAAGTAGCGTGCGAGACTTGCAGCGCGCAGGACTCCCACGCCTCCGGCAGGCGGAAACGAATAGGTGACCAACAGAACATTGAGGGGCGTCATCGGCAGGCTCCCGCAATAGAAACCGATGTATTCGAAGCAGGCGCGCGGTCATGGATCAGCGCATCGGCGGCCTGATACATCTGCCAGGCTGTGGCCCAGTGGAGCTCGATGCCGCGCCGATTCGCTTCTTCCGCAAGCCAGCGGAGCATGTTGCCGAGAGCGCCGAGGAGTAATGGTTCATAATTCCGTTCCTGGGCGCCGTGGGTGTAGAGCTTGAGGAAGAGATCGCTCCCGATGGTGGGCGCAAGATCGAACCAGCGGCGTACCCGCGAGGGCGTCGGCAGATCGTAGCCGGCTAACTCTCCCGTCTCCAACCGCGGCAGCAGCCGTCCGTCAAAGCGCAAGCCGAGCGGTCCGGCGATCATCAGCAGATCGCCCTGCCTGCCGCCGCCGACGGTGGCTTCGATGCCGCGATCGAAGGACCGCGGACGATTATCGGGATTGTTCGTGCACCAGTAAATCTGGTTCACAACGCGCCCCTGGGTCGGGGAGGGAGCGGAGGGCATGGTGAAGTCGGCGTAGCAGCCGAGATCGCGCAGCAGGGCGATCTCGCCGTTGAGGCCGCACCACATGCCGTCCGGGCGCGAGTTGTCCAGCGCCCAGTTGCCGTGGATGAATCCGAAGACGGTGCGGCCGTCCTGCTGGCGAAGAAGCCCATGGTCGCCGGTCAGACGGCGGCAGTATTCGCTGACCTTTTCGATGAAGAGTTCGCGCTGCTCGTCGTGGTGATGGAGATGAACCTCCACGTCGGCGATGCCCAGCCGCACCAACTCCACCAAGCTGTCAAGCAGATCGCGCCGGTACTCCTCCTGCGGATAGAAGAAGGTGTATTGCGGGCTCTGGCCCGCGGCGTCCCTGGGAGCGTCGCCGGCAATGCGCGGCCACATCTCGCGCCATTGCACAACCCGCCCCAGCGCGGTTTCAACCGTTGCGCCCATGCCCAGCGGTTCGTAGTGATCCGCGATTGCAACCCAGGCGCGCTTCGGCTTCGTGCGCCGCGCGATCTTCCGTAGGCGGCTCTTCAGATACGGCCCAAACCAGATTTCCGCGTTGCGAGGGAGCTTCATGGACGAGTCTGCCCGGTGTAAGTAGCCGCCACATGCGCTGGGTTCGCGGCGATCCAAGCCACCAGCTTGAAGTATCGAGTACGCTTCTCTTGTCTGTCAAAAAGGGTTTGGGAGCGGATTTTGCTCAGTGCTGTCCGCGATCCAGTTTCATTGGATAAGGAAAAGTCTATAACCCGAATTCTTGTGCCGGTGGCGAGACGGTTGAATGTGAAGTTCCGTGCAACGCGCTGAAACGAATGCGGCGGGGCTCGCACTATACCCTGTGCGGCCACTTGGAGTTTCGGCGTTCCGAGGCGGGAAGGCCCATGCAATCCAGCCCGGCCAGGGGTTGTCGCGCCGGCTGGGGCCCAGACTCTTGCATCGATCGGGCGCGGGAGCGGGTCGGGTTTCGCAATCCGAGTGGCTTCTCGATGGCTTCCCCCAACGCAGATGGGATCCGCCTTTCGAAGCGGGTCCCGTCTGCGGCCACCGCGAAAGGAAGTAACTCTGAATGATTGGAATCAACTATTTCTGGTGCTTTGCCTTGTGTGCGCTCGCCGTCTGGCGGGTAGCTCATCTGCTGGCCAGGGAGAGCGGCCCCTGGGATACGATCGCGCGGCTGCGGGCCACTCTCGGTTCCGGCGCGGTGGGCCGGCTGATGGGTTGCTTCGACTGCTTGAGCTTCTTGATTTCGCTGCCGCCGGCTATCTGGATGAGCAGCAGCCGGATAGGGTTTCTCGTCCAGTGGCTGGCGCTCTCGGCGGCGGCGTGCCTGCTGGAAAGGGTAACGCAGCGGCAGCATCGCGGCCTTCGCGCATCTCCCGCTTCCATATCTTATTTGGATAAAGTCATCCGCGGAGTGTGATGGCGATGGGGCAGAAAATACCGGCATTGCGGAAGGGCCTGGAGAAGCCGGCCCGGAAGAGCAGGCGGGAGCTAGCTCGCGATCCAAATGAGCTGACGGCGCATTGGACAGAGCGATTGGTTCCGACCGAGCTCTGGTTCCCGAAGCCGGGCAACGGGCGCAAGCTGGCATGGCGCGGCGTCGTACTGTGCAACAGCTTCCTGCACCGCTGGTTCAATCTGTGCGATTGCGGCGCCGAGGCTGCCCTGTATTTGTATGCGTCGCCGCTGCTGCGCTGTTTCGCGGAAATGGACTTGAGCGGCGCTGCCGCTCCGCATGATGTGGCGGCCCTTGGTTCGCGCCATCTGCTGGAGCAGCGCGGCCACCTGGGACCGGAAGTCTCCCCGGCTCTGTCTGGGAGTGGATCGAAGTTTGAGATTTCATGGAGATCGCCCTGGCTGTACCTGGTGTTGGTTTTGCTGGCATGGTTGCTCTTGCTCTAAAACGCCTGCGGAAAGGCCCCTTCAAAGCAGAGCAACCGCAACGCCTCCGGCTGTGGCGCAGGATACTTGCCTTGAAGGAGAACGGTCATGTGCTGTGGACAACTGAAAACCGAGTTGAAAACCGCTGCAATCAAGCAGAATGGCGAACTGAATCTTCGCTATTCCGGGCTCCCGAAGGTGTACGTGCGCGGGGCGGTCACCGGGAATCTGTATCCGTTCTCCCCTGCGTAGCCGGTCCAGCCAGTCGATCCCAGAGACGCGCGATTCCTCCTGGCCAGCCCGTTATTCGGGCTCACCCGATGAACGCTGCAACTCTCCATGCGGCTCCCCAGCGCGGCTCAGGCACGCGGCGGCTGAATCGACCTTCCGCCAGGGCGCACGGAGTTCATCCGCCAGTTACGTCCGCAATGCTATACTTTGGTCCTCTCGTATTGGCGGGGTCGGCGTTGCATTTTCATTCATTCGATGCAGGTTACGTTCAGAATCTCTGTGCCGGCGACCGCTGGACGCAGGAGCATTTCGCCGGCTATTTTACAGAACTGCTCCGGATCAAGCTTCGCTCCCGGCTAGAGTCCCCTCATGCCATCGAAGACGTGCGCCAGGAGACCTTCGCCCGCGTCTTCTCGGTTTTGCGCAAGGACGGCGGCCTGCGCCATCCGGAGCGCCTCGGGGCCTTTGTCAACACGGTTTGCAATCACGTGCTTTTTGAGCATTACCGCTCGACCGCCAGCGGCGAGTCTCTCGATACGGAAGACCGGCCCGAGCTGCCCGACACGGGCGCCGGCGTTCTGGACATTGTGGCCGCCCGGCAGATCAGGGACAAAATCCGGGAGATTCTTCTCGACCTACCCCCGCGCGACCGGTTGCTGTTGAAGGCCGTCTTCCTCGACGAACGCGATCGGGATGAAGTCTGCCGGGAGTTTGGCGTGGACCGCGACTATCTGCGGGTGCTGCTCCACCGCGCCAAGCAGGAATTCAAGACAGAATACGTGAAGCGCATCGGGAATCAGATGGCTTTGGGCGCGAATGCCTGAGAGGCTTGAAACGATTTGACGCTGGCGGCCACTATTTAGGTTGGACCGCGCTGGAGGTTGAGGCGATGGATCACAACGAAGCAGTAGAACAGATGATCGCGGAGCGATACCTCCTGGATGAGCTGACGCCCGATGCGCGCGAGGTCTTCGAGGAGCACCTCTTCGATTGCCCGAAGTGCGCCCTCGATCTTCGCGCCGGAGCCGCATTCGTGCAAGAGGCCAAAGCCCAGTTGCCCGAGCTGACCAGCGCCGCGCCGGCTCCCGTCCCGCCCCGTTCCCACGGTTTCAGGGCCAAACGGGAGTGGTGGCTGTCCTGGCTTCAGCCGGCCTTTGCCGCGCCCGCGTTTGCCACCTTGCTGCTGGTTCTCGGCTACCAGAATCTGGTCACGTTTCCGGCACTGCGCGCGGCGGCAAGCCAGCCGCGCCTTCTTGCCTGGGCTCCGCTGCACGGGGCCACGCGGGGCGGCGCTCCCATGACCGTGACCGCTGATCGCAAGAATGGAGTTGCGCTTCCGGTCGATCTTCCCCCCCAGCCCAGCGTGGGCGCCTACGCCTCGTACTCCTTCGACCTCTATGACCCGCAAGGAAAGCTCGCCTGGACGGGCCAGGCCGCCGCTCCCGCCAGCGACGCCGGCAACGGGCAACAGCTTTCGCTGGCGATTCCGGGCTCGATGCTCAGCAACGGCACTTATGCGATTGCGGTTTCCGGAATCGCGGCTCATGGGGAACGCACCGCAATCGACAGATATGCCTTCGATCTTCGTCTGACCGATTGACTCGCCTGCAATGACGCCTTACAATTCTCCCGGCCCATAAAAACGGAAAGGTAAAAAACGCCAATGTCCGAAGCAAACGAAAGAACGCACATCTTCGATGCGGAAGCGTCGGTCCTGAAGGGCCATTTGAAGCTTCCGGTTTCCCAGGAGATCGAACCCCAGACCCACTCGAAACTCGCCGGGAAGGGCGGGTATTTCAGCCAGCGCTCCGATGGTTACCGGCTGGAGTCGGTTATCTCCTTCCGCTCCTCATACAGCCATGTGGCGGGCAACCGCAGCCTCAAGCCCGGAGAGGGCTGGCACACCTTGACGACCACGGTTGTCGAGGGGCTCAACGTGCTCGACGTGCTGACCGCCGACCGCGTCGTGGGCCAGACGATCACCGAGCATCCCCTCATTGGCTACGTGCCGTCGATCTCCTTTTTGGGCACCCGCTTTGAGAATCTGCGCATCGCCGGCCACCCGGTCGAGTTGGACATCGATCACGAGATCTTTGGCTCCAAGCCGGCCGTTGACGCGCCCTACACCGGGGATCGGGGCTTTCTGGGCCGCGTCTCCCGCCAGTACGAGCGCATCCGCCAGCACAAGGATCTGCCAGCCGAGCTGCTCGAACGGTACAATCGACTTTCCTCTACTCTCGGCGCTTCGGAGGCGGTCGAATGTTCACTGGTCAACCAGGCGGCTGGGCGCTATCCTGGGCGTTCCTTCGGGCACGTGATCACCATTCCCGGCTTCGGCATCATCCACCTGATGAAGGTGACCGTGAAGCACGAGGACTTCACGCAGGAGACGAAAGTCCCCAAGAAGACCACCGTCCACCTGACTATGATCGATCTCAAGCTGGGCTGCGTAGTCGCCGGCGACGTGCCTGTTGGGAATGGCTCGACGAACGGTGGAAGCGAGCCATAGCCCGAACGATTGCCCTGAATGCCCGGCGGACGATGGATATTGCCTCGGGACCGGCGGGCATCCGGGGATGGATCGGCAGCGTGGGTCGAGGTCTCCGGCTCAGGGCATTGCCCTGCGCGTGGGCGCTCTTGCTGTTGCCGCTGCTTCCTCTTGAAGACACACGCCCCGGCGGAGTCCAGGCTGAATATGACTATGCATGGAAGCTCTTCCAGCATGGCGACCTGGCAAGAAGCCAGCAGGAGGCTGAAGAGGGAGCGCGGCAATTCCAGTTTGACGATCCAGCATGGGTCTCTAAGTTTGAGCTACTGGAAGCGGAATCCATGCTCTTTCGGGGCATGTATGAAGACGCCCTGCGTCTCCTTGCCGCCTGTCATCCCAGATCAGACAATCCTGAAGGAACCATCCGGAAGCTGGCGATAGAGGGGGTAGCTTTTACCCATCAGCAACAGTTGTTCGTGGCAGATGAAAGACTTGAAGAGGCTGAGAACCTCTGCAAGAAAACAGACTGCGCTGCCTGCGGCGACGTGCTCAGGGCGCGCGGCATCCTGGCTGTCAAACAGGGGCAACTCACCGAGGCAAAGCAGTCTTTTCTCGCAGGCTTTTCTTTTGCTCGGACCCACCATGACCCGTTGTTGGAAGCAAGCACAGCTTTGAACCTCGGTTGGACCGCACTCCAGATCAACCATTTTGACGAAGCCCTGGACTGGTCGAGGACCGCATACCGGGCAGGCGTGGAATTGGGCGCGGAAAACACGGTGCAGATTGCTTCAGGCAATCTCGGCTGGGCCTATTATCAGTTGGGGGACGATGAAAGGGCGCTGGGGCAATTTCTCGAAGCGGAGAAGAGCGCCGCAAAACTCGGAAACATCCACTACGAACTCAAATGGATCAGTACCGCCGGGTATGTCTATCACGATGCCGGCGATTCGGCCCGCGCCGCGCAATCCTATTGCCAGGCTCTCTACCTGGCAAAGCAGATCGACAGCAAGGAAGACATTGTAAACGCTCTGGAGGATCTGGCTCAGGTTTCAGTGGAGACCGGCAAGCTCGAAGAGGCAAGCAGTTATATCGACCAGGTAACTCCCATGGAGCTTGCGGGCAGCAATCGGCTGAGCGCAAACGTGTTGCTGACCCAGGGAATGCTGGCGGCCGCGCGGCTACAGGACCGGCAGGCGGAATCGCTCTTTCGCGCCGTCCAGGACGACCCGGCGAGCCCAACCACGACGCGGTTGGACGCCGGAGACGAACTGGCCAGACTGTATGAACGGCAAGGCAATACGCAGGCCGCGGAGCGGATGTACAAAGCCACGCTGACTAACTTCGAGTCGGCGCGGGCCGAACTCAAGAACGAGGAATCGAAGCTTCCGTTTCTGGCCAACGCCGCGCGCATCTACGACGACTACATTCACCTGCTGGTGCAGCAAGGAAGGAGCGACAAGGCTCTGGCCGCGGCCGATCAAAGCCGCGCGAGGACGCTTGCGCAGGGCCTGGGCTTGGCCGTGGGCAAGACCTCCTTTCAGCCGGCGGCTCTGAACCCCCGCCAGATCGCCCGCAAGACCGGTGCAACGCTGCTCTTCTACTGGCTCGGCGCCCGGCAGTCCTACCTGTGGGCGATCACGCCAACAAGGATTGCGCTGATTCAGCTTCCCGCGCAGGATGAGTTAGTCGCGCGCGCCGAGCGCTACCGCAAGGCTCTTCTGGACTTACAGAATCCCGTGGAAACCGGCAATGAGGACGGCCAGGCGCTCTATAAGTTGCTGGTAGCTCCGGCGGCGAAGCTCATCCGCCCCAACGTCCCGGTTATGATCCTGTCCGATGGAGCGCTGAACCAACTGAACTTTGAAACGCTGCTGGTTCCCGGCTCGGACCCCGGAATTGGCCCGAGTTCAGCCTCCAGCCCCAGGATGCACTACCTGCTCGAAGACGCAACCCTGCTCTCGGCCCCATCGCTGGCCATGCTCGCCGCGGCGAAACCTGCCCGAATTGGGGATCGAAGCCTGCTCCTGCTCGGCAACCCGGTTTCGTCCAGCGAGGACTATCCCAGCCTTCCCCTCTTCGGGTTTGAGATGAGCCGGATTGAAAGGCACTTTGCCGCTGACCGCCTGGCCGTATCCGAGGGCCGGCAAGCCAGTCCCGAAGCCTATCTCTCCAGCCATCCGGCGCAGTATTCCTATATTCATTTTGTAGCTCATGCGGTTGCCAGCCGCACCGATCCTTTGGATTCGGCCATCATCCTCTCCCGCGGCCAGGCCGGCGAGGACTCATTCAAGCTTTACGCCCGCGACATCATGCTGCATCCCATCGATGCGCAACTGGTTACTATCTCGGCATGTTATGGCAGCGGCACGCGTACTTATGCGGGCGAAGGATTGGTGGGGCTGTCCTGGGCATTTCTTCGCGCCGGCGCGCAAAGCGTAATCGGCGCATTGTGGGAGGTAAGCGACGACTCGACGCCGCGCTTAATGGACACACTCTATCAGGGCCTTGAAGACGGCCAGACTCCCGCGGTGTCGCTCCGCCAGGCAAAACTCGCCTTGCTGCATTCTCAGAGCAGATTTCGCGCGCCGTTCTATTGGGCTCCATTCCAGATCTACACCAGGCAATGAGTTGCCATCGGCATCCGCAAGCCGGCGCCCGCCGTGAGTATCTTTCGCGCCATGGGGATGAAAGACGCCAGCCGCGGCATTGTTGAATGAGCCATTACGGCTGGAGGCTATACTGGTCTCGTCTCTGTGAGCTTCAGCGATGCGCGGTCGACCGCTGCCGGCGCGCTATAACAAACCACCGCCGCCCTGTCTCCCATCGAACGGAAAGCGAGGTTCCCATGGAAGTGACAATCAAGCACCTTGACCGCGTGAAATTCGCCATTCACTCCCGGTCGCACACGATTCTCTGCGACCAGCCGGCGGACAACGGCGGCGAAGACTCCGGCATGACGCCTCCCGAGCTGCTGCTTGCGTCGCTGGGTTCCTGCGCAGCCTTCTATGCCGTGCAATACCTGAAGACGCGGCGCCTGGCGGAGAGCGGCGTGGAGGTCTCGGTGACCGCCGAGAAGCTGAAGCAGCCCGCCCGGCTGGGCAACTTCCGCGTTCATGTTTCATGCCCCGTCGCGCTCACGGAAGAGCAGACGGAGGGCCTGATGCGCAGCGTGCATCACTGCCTGGTTCATAACACGCTGCTGACGCCGCCGGAGATCCAGATCGAGCTGGCCATTTGTTCCACCTGAAGGCCGGGACAATCCGGCTCGGCAGCCGCCTGGAGGATTGTCCGCGAGGCCCGATTCAGGATCGGCATTGGTCCCGCGCAACCCTTCAGCAGCGGTACAATCTGGGTGACTGGAGCCGAAGCGGGAGACGGAACCGGCACATGCGCATGGACACAGGAGGCAATCGTGAATTATCCGGTCTGGGACGTCGCCTTTGGCGCTGGCTTGCTCATGGCGCTGGTGGCGGGTCTGCACGTCTTCGTCTCTCACTTCGCGGTCGGCGGAGGGCTGTTCCTGGTTTTGACGGAGATCAAGGCCCGCCGCAATCGCGATGCGGAACTGCTCGGCTGGCTGAAATTCCATACCCGCTTCTTTGTGCTGCTCACGGTCGTCTTCGGCGCTGTAACCGGCGTGGGAATCTGGTTCACCATCGGATTGATCAGTCCCACCGCGACCAGCAATCTGATCCATATCTTTGTATGGGCCTGGGCCATCGAGTGGGTCCTCTTCTTCCTGGAGATTACCGCCGCGCTGCTCTACCTCTACGGCTGGGACAAGCTGGAGGCGAAGCGGCACCAATGGTACGGGTGGGTCTATTTCATCGCCGCCTTTGCCAGCTTGGTGGTGATCAACGGGATCATCACCTTCATGCTGACCCCCGGCCACTGGATCGACAACCACGAATTCTGGACCGGGTTCTTCAATCCCACTTACCTGCCCTCGCTGCTCTTTCGCTTCAGTGTTTCTCTGGCATTGGCCGGCATCTACGCGCTGATCACAGCCAGCGTGCAGAAGGATGCCGCCTTGAAGGCGCGCGTTGTGAGATGGGGCGCGCTGTGGACCGTGCCATCCCTGCTGTTGCTGCCGGTCTTCGCCTGGTGGTATATCCGCAGGATTCCCGCCGACCTGTGGGCCAGCGCCCGCGGAGCAATGCCGACGGGTACGCACTTTGCAATGCTCGCCTGCATTCTGCTGGGGGTAACACTGCTGTTGGCGCTGGTGGCTCTGGCCAGACCTGGCCGCCTGCATCTGGCTTTCAGCCTGCTGGTTGCCGTGGTTGCGTTCGGGGCTTTGGATTCCTTCGAGTTCGTGCGCGAATCCGTGCGCAAGCCTTATGTCATCGTGAATTACCTCTATGCCAACTCGCTTTACTCCGCGTCGATGCCCGGCGACGGCGGCTACACAGTGGAGAAGATCGGCGATGCGGGAGTTCTCAAGTCCGCCAGGTGGGTCGCGAACCGGGAACTGACCAGCGGCAACCAGGTCGCGGCGGGCCGCGAGATATTCCGAGTGGAGTGCGAGAGCTGCCACACCGAGAACGGTTACCGGGGCCTCCGCCAATACATCGTCCTGCGCCAATGGGATCGGGAAACGATCCGCGCCATGCTGGGCAGTCTCTATCTGATGCATAACGGCGCCATGCCACCGTTCGCGGGAACCGACGCCGAGCGCGATGCATTGGCGGCCTATCTCGCCACGCTGCAATCGGGAGTTACGACCGCCGCTGGCCCCGCTGACGGCAAAACGGTCTTTGAGCACGACTGCGGCATGTGCCATCAGCTGCGCCCCGACGACCATCTCTTCACCAACCTGCCCAGGGATCCGCAAACGGCTGTCGATGCCCTCAAGGATCTGCCTGGGATGTTCCCCGTGATGCCCGATCTGAAACTGTCGGAGGGTGAACGCCGGGCGCTTGTCCAGTGGGTCAATACGCAGCGCCCCGCGCAAGAGGCCGGCGCGCCCGCCAAAGGAGGCAACTGAGATGATCGACCCCAGCATGGTTCCGACGATTGACCCCAATCCGCTGCCCGCGCCCTATTGGGTCTTGAAGCTGTTGCTGGTCGCGACTTTCTTTCTGCACATCCTGGCCATGAACTTCATGCTGGGCGGGGCTGTTCTGGCGTTGCTGGCGCGCTGGCGTAAGGGCAGCCAGTACGGGAACCGCATCTTCTTCGACGTCGCAAGGAAGGTGCCGTCGCTGCTGGCCGCAACGATCACCCTGGGCATTGCCCCGCTGCTGTTCGTGCAGGTCCTCTATGGGCAGTATTTCTACACCTCGTCCATCCTGATCGCCTGGCCGTGGTTCCTGGTTATCGTGTTTCTCATCGCCGCCTATTACGGCTTTTATTTCGTTGCCTATCGCGGCGAGCATCGGCCCCGCGCGGCCGGGCGTGTCATGCTGTTCAGCACCGCGCTGGTGCTGATCATTGGCTTCATCTACACCAACAACATTACCCTCAGCCACGTCCCGTCTCGCTGGGCGCAGAAGTACTTCTCCAGCACCGCGGGCTGGAACCTCAACCTCTCCGAGCCCACGCTGTTTCCGCGCTATCTGCATTTCATGACCGCGGCCGTGGCCGTGGGCGGCCTGCTGCTGGTTTTCATCGCCTGGACCAAGTGGAAGCAGGATACCGAATATGCGCGATCCATCTTTCAGTTCGGCGGCAAGGCCTTCCTCTACGCCACCATGGCCCAGTTTCTGGTGGGCATGTGGTTCCTCGTCAGCCTGCCGCGCGATCTGCGCATGTTGTTCATGGGCGACAATACCCTGGCCACGGCCCTTCTCGGCTTTGGCATGGCGGGCGCGCTCGTCTCCATCTTCCTCATGTCCGAGGCTTTGAAAAAGGACAATATCCGCCTGGCCGCCTTCGCCGTCTCCGGCATAACCGGCCTGGTCATCGTGAGCATGTCCGTCATGCGGGACATTCTGCGCGACGCCTATCTCAAGCCGTACTTCCATCCCCAGGAGTTTGCCGTCAAGACGCAATGGTCTCCGTTTCTTCTGTTCCTGGGACTCTTTGCGGCCGGAGTTGTTTTGTGGGTTGTCATGCTGAAGCGGTATGGGTTTTTCAGCAGGGCAAAGGCTACGGATCGGTAACTTGATTGCTATTTCTGAAGCGTGCGAATGTAGGCCACGGCGGCCTTGATCTGATCGTCCGGGAGCTTGCCCGCAAAAGCGGGCATCTTGTTCTTGCCGCTCTTGACGATGGCAATCAACTCAGCGTCCTGGGCCTTCACAATCGCCGGATCCTTGAAGGACGCTGCCTTCAGCATCTTTCCGGCTGGAGTGGCGGCCAGGCCGTCAACGCCGTGGCATGGGGCGCACTTCGACTTGTAGGTGTCCGCCCCGCCGCTTTGCGCTAGGGCGGGAGCGGCGGCGAATGCGACAAGACAAAGGATCGCCATGCAGTTCAGATTCAATTTCACCCAAAAGCTCCTTCGCGGCAGGATTTCCATATCTTCTTCCGGCGCCAGTATACCCCAGACCCTGCCCCCGGCGCTGCTAGCCGTCACAGCAGAACGGGTGAGAACGGTTTATGATGATCGGTTTCATGGGAGGTGCATCCATGGATTCAAAAACGTCTCGCCGCGAGTTCCTTTCTGCCGGGTTGATGCTTCCAGTCGCCGGCGCCAGTTCCGGCCTGGGCTTTTTCAGTTCTTCCGGGAATTCCGCGCCTGTCCCAACTGATTTCCCAGCCAAACTCAATTACAAGACCCTGGGCCGCACGGGGCTGAAGGTGACCACGGTTGGATTCGGCTGCATGATCACCTCGGACCCCAGCGTGATTGAGCGCGCCGCGGATATAGGGATCAACTACTTCGATACCGCGCGCGGCTATCAGCACGGCAACAATGAGCGCATGGTTGGCGCGGCCCTCGGCGCCCGGCGCAAGCAGATTGTGCTGGCAACCAAGTCCGGCGCTCAAAGCAAGGATGCATTGCTGAGCGATCTCGACACCAGCCTACGCGAGCTCAACACGGATTACATCGACATCTGGCATCTCCATGGCAAGGGCAGCCCGGCCGATATTCGCGACGACATGATTGAAGCGCAGCAGCTTGCCAAAAAGCAGGGCAAGATTCGCTTTGCCGGCGTCAGCACCCACGCCGGCCAGCAGCAGCTGCTGCCCTGGCTGGCGCAGAAGGGCGTCTTCGACGTGGTTCTGACGGCCTACAACTTCTCAATGGACGCAAGCATGGAGCAGGCCGTTGCGGCGGCGGCCAAGGCGGGCATGGGCGTAGTGGCGATGAAGGTGATGGCGGGAGGATTTCGCAGGCTGCAACCCGGCGACTCGCTATACAAGAAGCTGCAGCAGCCCGGCGCTTTGCTGGCCGCGCTAAAATGGGTCATCGATAAGCCCAGCGTTGCCACCACCATTCCCAGCATGACGGACATGGACCAGTTGGACGAGAACCTGAAAGCTATGGCGCACGCATTCTCCGGCAGCGACGAAAAGCTGCTGGCCGCTCATCTGGAGAGGATTCGGCCGCTTTATTGCCGCATGTGCGGGCGGTGCGACGGAGCCTGCCAAAAGGGTCTGCCGGTGTCCGACATGCTGCGCTGGCTCACCTATGCCGACGGCTACGGCCAGTTCGCGCTGGGGCGGGAGAAGTTTCTCCAGTTGCCGCCGGAGCTGGCCGCGGTCCGCTGCGGCGATTGCGCCGAATGCACGGTGAAGTGCCCCCACGGCGTCCAGGTGACAAACCGCATGGCGCGCGCGCAGGCGTTGTTTGCATGAAGGCCGCCGGTTTGCTGCTGACCATCCTGCTGGCGGCGGGAGCGGCCCATGCCCAGGAGTACCTCGACTGCCATTTCGCGCCCGGCTGGGAGCAGTCCGGCACAACGCGCCAATACGCCGCCGGCAACCTTTATGACTACAAGGACGGCGCCGCCGAGGGGTACCTGATCTTCGGCTTCCAAAGCATGCGGGGAATCACCTGCAAGTCAGGCGCGGAGACCATCGATATTGACGTCTCCGAGATGAGCGATGCCGACTCGGCATACGGCATCTTCACCGCCAACCTCGATCCCAGCCTGCCAGTCGCCAAAATCGGCATGGGCGGGCAGGTGCAACGGCAAAGCGCCAGCTTCGCCAAGGGCAAGTACTACGTGGAGATGGTCGAGACCGGCGTCAGCCCGGACAGCGATCGGTCCGCGATGCTGAAAGCCTTCGCCGCGCGGATGCTGGAACATATCGATGGCCGGGACAGCCCTCCGGAGGCGCTGGAATGGTTCTCCAAGGAGAATCTGCTCTCCGTTCGCCTGATCCCGGAAAGCGTGCTGGGGCTGCGGCAGCTCAAGCGCGGCTACGTGGCGAAGTACAAGCAGGGGCAGGCTTTCCTGGTTGTTGAAGCTTCGCCCGAGTCGGCGGCCGAGGTACTGAAGAGCCTCCGTGAGCGGTTTGACGGCGCTTCACCGGCACAGATTGGGGACGAGGCATTCCAGTCGAAGGCGCAATACCTGGACGGAATCTGCTTCTTTCGCAAGGGGCGCTACCTGGGAGGTTACGCGAACCTGCCCGAACCGCAGGAAGCCGCTTCCCTGGCCGGTAAACTCGCCGCCAGGATTCCATAAGCCTCCGCGCCGATCCAGGAAGATTGCCTGCGTCGCGCCCGCCTGCCTCATATCTTTTCGCTCTCCACCGGTGTCAGGATCTTCGACCAACCGCAATCCCGATCGAGCGCCCGCGGCATCACGCCGCCCATTTCCATACCCGGGACAGCTTCGCATCGATTCCCCCATCGCAGGGCATTCCTTACCGGATTGGGTAAGAAATACACGGCCGGGCGACGCGGACGCGAGGACACCGTTCGAATCAATCTATTTGTTATCAGAGAGTTGGAGGTGACGCAGGTTTGGTCCTTCAGATGCAGCCCAACATTGCGCCGGAGATGCCGGACCGACCGGCTATGCAAGCCGCCATGGCCAGAAGCCTGGCGGAATGGAGGAGCGGCACCATGAGCATCTATCGATTTGGAGTGTTTGGACTGGCGGCGGGTCTGGCGGTGGCCGGGGCGACGGGCTGCGCTTCCAAGAACTATGTGCACACTCAGACTGCGCCTCTGGTGGAACACACCGACCAGTTGGAAGGCAGGACGGCAGATAACACCCGGCAGATCCACGATGTGAACGACCGGGCGCAAGCAGGCATCAAGCAGGCGCAGGGCGCGGCGGACTCGGCAAGCCAGAACGCGCGCAACGCCGGCCAGGCCGCGGGCGATGCGCAGACCGCCGCCGACAACGCCGTGCATCGCGCGGATTCGCTGGAGAGCGTGGTGAAGGGGCTGGACAATTACAAGCCCGTGGCCAGCGTGACGGTGACCTTCGGTTTCGACAAATCGGTGCTGACCAAGGACGACCGCGATCAGTTGGACAGCTTTGCGGCGCAGCTTGGTTCGGCCAAGAGCTACATTCTGGAAGTAACCGGGGGAACGGATTCGACCGGGCCGGCCCAGTACAACTATGAGCTGAGACAGCGCCGGGCGGACGCGGTGGTGCAATACCTGGCGTCGAAGTATGGGATTGCCGCGCACCGGTTCTATCTGATCGGAATCGGCAAGGACAAGGAAGTGGCGCCGAACACGACCGCGGAGGGGCGGAAGCAAAACCGGCGGGTTGAAGTACAACTGCTGTCGAACATGAGCGATCAAGGCGCGCAGACCGCGTCGAACACGAGCGGCGTGCAGTAGAGAGTGCAAGGTGTCGCAGCCGTGGCTAGCGCCTGGCTGGACGGAGGGCCGATCCCGTGGCGGGATCGGCCCTCTTTGCGTAGGGGCGAGTTGGCGGAGTCCGGGCACGGAACTCCGAAGCCCCATTCCGCGGCGGGTTGGCCACATCTCAATCCTCCATCCAAACAGGGCGAATGAAGGCGCGGGAATTCCGAGATTTGGGGCGGAAAAGCGTTGTTCCTGGCTCGAAACCGGCTCAAGACGGGCTGAAATTCGCCGGTTTTGTTTACTGATCGGTTAACGGGAGGAAATCATAAACTACTGATTCATAGCGGCTTACCAGCAAGAGCGGGTTGAAAAATGGGGCTCCTGGAGCGGGAGGGGGGTGGGGGTCGGTTTCAGTTATCAGTGGTCAGTGTTCAGTGGTCAGTAAAGGCTCGGTCCGCCGATCATCTCTATTGTGCGCCGACGGAGGGTTATTCCCGGCAATGAGCGGGCGGGAAAATCGTGGCCGTCGAGGTTCGGCTCTGGTGGCACGGCCGCTTCCGCAGAGGAACCGGAGACCGACTGTCGAGGCTTGCGCTCACCCACCCTTCTGCAGGTCGCCGCGGCGAACCGCGGCGACCTGCAGAAGGATGGGGCACCCTCATCGGTGGGATGCGAAGGGTGGTGTACCCGGCAGAGGAAACTTGTGTGACGCTTGGTGTAAGCTAAGCCGAGGTCAACATGACGCGTGATCGGCCCCACCAGCGAATGAGAGGCAGGCAGACTGGCGTCAGAGGTTTGTGCATCCTCATCCTCGCGTCTATGATTCTGTGCCTTCCGCTCAACGGAGTCACGCAAATAAGAAGTGCGCAGCCAGAGACCGTCCAGGCCAGCACAGCGGCGAGCACGGATGTACCGCCCAACATTCAGACCACAGCAGCCCAGCTTGCGCCGGACGCCCTACCTTGGCCATACAGCCGTTTCGTTGCCGTACTGCTTTGGGGCCTGCTCGCCAGCTATGTCCAACTAGCTTGGAAGTTTCGCCGTTACTGGGGCCTGGGTGTATTCACGAACCTCTATGCCGCCCTCTATGTGGCAGCTGGAACGGCCCTTGCGCTGGCCCCACAGGGTTTCCTCCACCTACCGTGGAACCCCCTTCACCAGGTCCCTGGCATCCAACCAGTGGGCTCTCTCGTTGCCGATTTTCTGGGCATCGCCGCTACCCTGGCCGTTCCTTCTATCGGCCCTAGATTGCGCCTGCATCCCGCTGCAGAGGACCAGGTGGGTCACCTGCAAGTTAAATCAAGCCGCAACACGGTATATGCCATCATCGAAGCAGCTATCGAAGACTGCATCCGGAATCGGCTGCATGAAGAATTGAACGCGGACACAGGGCGATACGACTGGAAAGTGATCAAGCGGGCGCTCCACCAAGTCCTTGGAGAGGAGTCCGGCATGACCGTTCCGGTCACAACGATTGATGAAAATGGGGGCGAACGGGAGTATTGTATGCGTGGATCGTGTCCGGAACCAGGTCGAATTATTTTAGTGGTGCCGCTGAGCC
>Ga0187851_10000901_pt1 | contig 29390 bp, 32 predicted proteins | sample June2016WEW_6_10_FD_132997 | JGI IMG/M metagenome (GOLD analysis project Ga0187851, IMG submission 132997) | Peatland microbial communities from SPRUCE experiment site at the Marcell Experimental Forest, Minnesota, USA - June2016WEW_6_10 | ecosystem: Environmental > Terrestrial > Soil >...
CTTCGTGAACCAACTCCAGGCGAATTTCCAGATGCCCTTTGAAACCCAGCCGGGCATGGCAACCGTGGTGGTCACCGCCAATGGACTTGAGAGCCAGGCGGCGATGGTGAACGTCAGCGCGGTCGAACCCGGAATTTTTGTCGCCGGCACGAACCAGGCTGTGGTCCTGAACCCGGACAATTCGCTGGCCGACAGCGCGAGTCCCGCCAAAGTGGGAACGGTGGTTGTGATGCACGTCACTGGATTGGGCCCGTTGGACCATCCACTGCCCACAGGCTCGCCGGCTTCGAGTAGCCCGCTGTCGAACGCGACGGTGGTTCCCACGGTGACCATCGGCGGAGCAAATGCGGTGGTGCAGTTCGCCGGCATGTCTCCAGGATTCGTGGGCTTGGGTCAGATCAACATGGTGATCCCGAAGCTGGCTACTGGAACCTATCCGGTGGTGGTTACGCAAGGCAGCCAGTCCAGCAACAATCCAGTGATGAGCGTAACGCAGTAACTCGCCCCGTAGCGCAAGCCTCCGGCTTGCTCCGGACAAGCCGGAGGCTTGTCCCACGGCTGCTATCTTGATACTTGCGCCGGGAACTCGTCATCATTGTACTTTTCGTTTTGGCCCTCAGGCTTCCGTTCCTCAATCAGGCCATTCAAGGCGACGATGTCTACTATCTTTACGGCGCTCAGCACGCGCAGATCGACCCGCTCCATCCGTTGCACGTCCGCTACGTTTTCCTGGGCCAGATGGTGGATATGCGCGGCCATCCGCATCCGCCGCTGAACTCCTGGTATCTCGGCCTGCTGCTCGCGGTTTTCAAGGACGTTCATGAGATCCCGTTCCATGCTGCGTACATCCTGTTCTCGCTGATCGCCGCGCTCAGCGCGCTCTCGCTCGCGCACCGTTTCAGCCCTTATCCCCTCGCGGCCACGCTGCTATTTCTCGCGACGCCGGCCTTCGTCATCAACGGCAATTCGCTCGAAGCGGATCTGCCGTTCCTGGCCTTCTGGCTGCTCTCGGTCGCTCTGTTCGTTGGCGCGGTGCAGCGCCACTCGCTGCGTCGATTGCTCGGCTCGTCGGTCGCTATGGCATTCGCAGCGCTGGCGGCCTACCAAGCCGTGATCCTGACCCCGATCCTGCTGCTATACGCCTGGCAATGGGGCCGCAAGTGGCGCGCCGCCTGGATCGCAACTTGTACCGCGCCCGTCGTCCTGGCTGCCTGGTCGCTCTACGAACGCTTCTCCAGCGGAACGCTCCCCGCTCAGGTGCTGGCCGGCTACATGCAAACTTACGGGCTGCAGGCATTTGACCAAAAGATAAGGAACGCTGTAGCACTCACCGGCCATCTGGCCTGGATCGTCTTCCCGGGCCTCTGGCTCCCGCCATTGATGACCATCCCCGTGGCCATTGGCGCGGCGTTCTACGATTTGAATCCACTTTTCTGGGCTTCCATCGCCATCGGGCTTGGAATCCTCCTCTGGTGCGCGCGCAATTGGCGCGATTTCCTGGCGCAGTGGGTTCTTATATTCTTCGCCAGCGCTCTAATTCTTTTTTTCGCGGGATCGGCGCGGTATTTGTTGCCCATCGCGCTGCCCGTCGCGATCCTGGCCACGCGCCGCGTCAGCCGGCGCTGGCAAAAGATCGGATTCGCCGTTTCGCTCGCCCTCGGCCTCGCTCTTGCAATCGTCAATTATCAACATTGGGATGGCTACCGCAAGTTTGCGCGAGCACTCAAGAACGACGTCGAATCCAAACGCGTCTGGATCAACGGCGAGTGGGGATTGCGTTACTATCTGGAATCGGAAGGCGCGCTTCCGCTACTGTCCGGGCAAGCCGTTCATCCGGGCGAAATGGTGGCTTCCAGCGCGCTCTGCTATCCACAGCCATTCACCACCGGCGGTGGAGTGCTGGCGCTGACAGCGGAACGGACCATCCGGCCCTCCATTCCGCTGCGCATCGTAGCTCTGAACGGAAAATCAGCGTACTCCACCACCATGTTCGGGCTACGGCCCTTCGATGTTTCTCTCGCTCCCATCGATCAAGTTCGCGCCGAAATGGTTGTAGAGCACAAGCCCACACTTTCCAACCTCCCGATGAACGCGCCCGAAGCTGACCTGCAGATCGCGAGCGGCGTCTACCAACTCGAAAATGGCCAATGGCGCTGGATGAGCCAGACCGCCGTCATCCTGCTGAAACCTCCCGCACAGCCGTCCCCGCTGGTAGTTCGCTTTACCATCCCGGAGCAATCCCCTGCCCGGCGAGTCACGGTGGAACTAAACAATCGGCCCGTAACATCCCAAACGTATCCGGGCCCTGGCAACTACACGCTATCCAGCGCACCGTTGAACCCAGAGGGCCCGAGCGCCACGGTTACGATCACGGTAGACAAGAGCTTCTCGGTCCCAAGCGACCATCGGCAACTGAGCATCATCCTGAGCGAGGTGGGGTTTCAATAAGTTGTAGGGCAGGTTGCCAACCTGCAGCGGGTTGCCAACCCGCGGCTTTTGCGCCGATTACCAATCGGCGCGCAGGTTGCCAACCTGCCCTACACGGCATTGCTATACTAAGGGTTTAACCGCTCCCTGTTCAGGCGAGGTTTCCGTGTTCTTCAGCGTTAAGGAGTTGGAATTAAAGAAGGTCCGTTTCGACGTGGCCTTCTCTCCTGGTGAGATCCAATACGATCAGGGACTTAGTCAAGCCACGCCGCTCGAAGCGGTAGGCGGCGCGGAGTTGCTCCCCCATACGTTGGGAGAGATCCGGATACAGGGACACCTGAAGGTCCGGATGCGGGCGGATTGTGACCGGTGCCTGGAGCCGGCCGAGTTTCCGATCGACTCGGATTTTGATCTCTTCTATCGTCCGGCCAAGCGCGCCGGATACGAAGAGGATGTCGAGATCGACGAGGGAGAAAGTGAAGTCGCCTTCTATGAAGGCGGCGGTGTAGAGTTGGAAGATATTTTGCGGGAGTTTGTTTTGCTCTCGCTGCCGATGCAGCGCATTTGCCGGGAAGATTGTCACGGTATCTGCCCCAATTGCGGCCAAGACCGCAATCTGGCGGACTGCGCCTGTGAACCCAGGCCGGCGGATGACCGCTGGTCGGCGTTGAAGAAACTTCAAGTCAAAGGAACATAAATGCCCAATCCGAAAAGAAGACATTCCAAGGAGCGCACGTCCACCAGAAGAGCGCATGATTCCCTGAAGACCCCCGGCATGGCCGAGTGCCCGAACTGTCATGAGCCCAAGATGCCGCACCGTGCCTGCCCGCATTGCGGGCGATACAAGGGTCGCGAAGTGATCGAAGTAGCGGAAGAATAGCCAGGGACGTCGTATAATTCTCATTCATGCTGATCAACCCATGCTAACCATCGCGGTGGACGCAATGGGCGGCGATCACGCCCCGAAAGCCGAAGTGGATGGGTCCGTTCGCGCCGCCAAAACTCTGGGCGTAAAAATCGTCCTGGTCGGCAAACAGGATGTCCTTCGCAATGAATTGGCCCAGCACGGGGATCTGGACGGATTGCCCATAGAAATCCTGCACGCGAGCGAACAGGTCACCATGGAAGATAGCGCCGCCAAGGCCGTTCGCAGCAAGCGCGACAGCTCTATCCGAGTTGCGTCCCGGTTGGTCCGGGATGGCGTGGCGCACGGTGTGGTGTCGGCCGGCAATACCGGAGCCGTAATGGCCACCGCGAAGATGGTGCAAGGCATGGTGCCGGGCGTCGATCGTCCTGCGCTGGCCTCCGCCTTTCCCACTCTCAAAGGCACGCCGGTGGTGGTGGTGGATGTCGGCGCGAATGTAGACTGCTCAGCGCGCATGTTGGCCCAATTCGCGGTGATGGGCGATATTTATTCCCGCGTGGCTTTTCGGAAGCCGAAGCCGCGCGTGGGCCTGCTTTCGATCGGTGAAGAAGAACACAAAGGCAATGAGCTGACTCGCGCCGCCACGCCGTTGCTCAAGGCGCTGCCCATCCACTTCGTAGGCAACGTGGAAGGCGGCGACATCTTCACGGGCGATCTCGACGTGATTGTCTGCGACGGATTTGTGGGCAACGTCGCATTGAAGGTGGGGGAAGGTTTGGTAGACATGATCTACCAGATGTTGCGTGAGTCACTGGAAGCCACTATCACGCGCAAAATCGGCTACGTGTTATCCCGCGCCGCGTTCCAGGATTTCAAGAAGCGCCTGGATTATTCCGAGCATGGTGGGGCGCCCCTACTGGGCGTCAAGGGCGTTTGCATCATTACCCACGGACGTTCGAACGCCAATGCCATCAAGAACGCCATCCGCGTAGCGAAGGAATTGGCGGGCGGCAAGATCAACGAACGCATTGAAGCTGAATTAGCGAACGGCCATCCGCCCAGTGTCGCTGCTAACGCGGATTAATATGCGCCTCGTCGCTGGTTTCCTCATCGGATTGGTTTCGCTCCTCGCCGCTCCGCAGGATCCGGTGCAGTGGAAGCTGACGTTCGATTCGCAGTCGGCGCCGCCTGGTTCAAAGATCCTCGCTCGCCTCACCGGCAGGCTGGAGCCCGGCTGGCATCTCTATTCGGGAACCACGCCGCGGCCTCCTATCGCCACAACTGCCGTTTTGGCCGAAAGTCCCGTAGTCGCGGGGTTCAAGACCTATCAACCGAAGCCGCTCATCAAACTGGACCCTTCGTTCAACGTCAACACGGAGACTTTCGGCGAAGAAGTTATTTTCATATATGAAATCGAGCTGAAGAAAGACGCGCCTGGCGGGCTGGCGGAATTGACGGCGCAGGTACGCTACCAGTGCTGCAACGATAACATCTGCCTTCCGCCCAAGCGCAAGACCGCGGCGGCGTCCATCAACATCGATCCAGCGGCCAAGGCTGCGACCATCGTGATCCCGGCCGGCTACACCGAATTCCGGAAAGCCTCGGCTGCGGCCGCGCCGTCCGCTCCCGTCGCGCCCGCGCAGAATCCGCAATCCTCCGACCTCGGCATCTTCCTGCTCACAACATTTGCGGCCGGACTTGCTGCCATTTTCACGCCTTGCGTCTTTCCGATGATCCCGTTCACGGTCTCGTATTTCATCAATCGCAACTCCGCCTCCAAGCGCGATGGCGTACTGCAAGCCGTGGTCTTTTGTATCGGTGTCATCGTATTCTTCACCGGCCTCGGGCTGATCACAAAAGCCATCGCCGGACCCATCGGTGTAGTGAAGCTAGGCAACAGCCCGTGGGTCAACAGCTTTATCGGACTGGTGTTCATCGTATTCGGATTGAGTTTGCTGGGGGCATTCGAGCTGACGCTGCCGTCGGGACTCCTCACCAAATTGAATCAGGCCTCCGAGGGCGGCGGGTATTTCGGCACGCTGATCATGGGCCTGACGTTCACGCTCACCTCATTCGCCTGCATAGGACCAATCGTGGGTCCGCTGTTGGTCGCTTCCGTGCAGACCGGCGGGATTCAGCCGGTGCTCGGCATGGCTTCATTCGCTAGCGGATTGGCGCTCCCGTTTTTCGTCCTGGCATTGTTTCCTTCTTTTTTGAAGAAACTGCCGAAGAGCGGCGGATGGTTGATGCGCGTAAAAGTGGTGCTGGGGTTTATCGTGCTGGCGGTGTCGATCAAGTATCTGAGCACCGCCGATCAGATTCTGCAGACCAATCTGATCTCGCGCGAGGTGTTTATCGCTGCCTGGGTGGTGCTCTTCGCCCTGCCCGGGCTGTATCTGTTCGGATTCCTGCGCCTGGAAGGCATTCAGTCCGACGAACATTTGGGTGTGGGGCGAATGCTGCTCGGCTCCGTTTTTTTGATCTTCTCCATCAGCCTGCTTCCTGGATTGTTCGGCGCAACGCTCGGCGAGTTGGAAGCCGCCATTCCAGTGCAGGCGAAAACCACTTCCCTTGGCGGCGCGGGCCAGGAAAATGGCGGGCCGCTCTGGATGAAGAATCAATACAAGGAAGCGCTCGCAAAAGCCCGTGCGGAAAACAAACTGGTTTTCGTCAACTTTACCGGCAACGCGTGCACCAACTGCCACTGGATGAAGGCCAACATGTTCCCGCGTCCGGAAATCGCGCCGCTGCTGAAGGATTTCGTCCTGGTGGATCTGTACACCGACGGTAGCGATGCGGTTTCTGAAGAGAATGCCAAGATGGAGGAGGAACGCTACAAAACCGTTTCCCTTCCCTTCTATGTAATCCTCGATCCGGATGAACACGTCATCGCAACATTCCCAGGTTCCACGCGCGACGTGCAACAGTTCGCCAATTTTCTAAAAACAAAATCACCGGCCGCGTTCGCTGGCGGTCAAGAACTGAAGAACTCACCGGTTCCTGGTTGATCTGGACAAAAACAGTTCGCCTGCAAGCGCTTCTTGTTCCCGGTCGCCCGCGGCTTTCCATTTCGCCAGCGCCTTTTGGCGGAGCCCATCCAGCAACTCGAATTGGCGCCGCGCTTCCAGTACTCTCGCCCGCTGCTCCACCACTTTCGCTTCCACCTGCTGCTCGAGATTCTCGAAGGCCCGGACTCTCTGATGCACGTGGATCCGATAAGAGTCCAGGTTCTCAAGTTCCAGGCCCGGCATCGAAGGTTGGGCCAACACTTCCCGTGCGGAGGTAGCCGCCGAGTCACGCACGCGCTGCTTGGCGTCGGCGAGCGCTTGCCGTTCGGCTCGCACTTGTTGCAGCTTGAGCTCCTCCACGGTGAGTTGTTCCAAACGCCACCGCCGGACCCGTTCGAGCGGAAAATTGAAGCGCTTCATCCCGCCAGCTTGGCCAGTTCACGCAATTGTGCCATGGTCTGCTCGAACGGAGCGTGCAGCGCGTTGTCCTGTTTCAGGAACTCGATCAGTTGTGGCCGCATCCGGATGGCCGCGTCCAACTTGGGATTCGCGCCACTGGCGTAAGCGCCCAGGTTGATTAAGTCCTCGGCGCGCTGATGCGTGGCCATAGCGTCGCGGATTTTCATGGCAGCATCGCGCTGCTCGGGACTATAAAGGCGCGGCGCCAGGCGGCTCACCGATTGCAGAATATCGATAGCCGGATAGTGCCCGGCGGAGCCAAGTTCACGCGAAAGAATGATATGGCCGTCCAGAATGGCGCGTACGGCGTCGCATATCGGCTCATTGAAGTCGTCCCCCTCCACCAGGACGGTAAAAAAACCTGTGATGGATCCCTTGCGGAAGCGTCCGGCCCTTTCGAAGATTTTGGGAAGCAGGTTGAAAACAGATGGCGTGTAGCCTTTCTGGCTGGGTGGCTCGCCGGCAGCCAAGCCGATCTCGCGTTGCGCCATGGCCAATCTGGTAATCGAATCCATTACCAGCAGAACGTCCGCCCCCTGGTCGCGGAAGTATTCGGCCGCCGCTAGCGCAACGAACGCGGCCCGGATGCGGAGCGGCGCCGGCCGGTCTGAAGTAGCAACTACCAGCACCGAACGTTTCAAGCCATCGGGGCCGAGCTCGTGCTCGATGAAATCGCGCACCTCACGGTTTCGCTCTCCGATCAGTGCGATCACGCTCACATCCGCCGAGCTATGCCGCGACATGGCACCCAACAGAGTGCTTTTTCCCACGCCGCTGCCGCCGAAAATCCCAATCCTCTGCCCTTTGCCGCAGGTTAGTAAGCTATCGATGGCGCGTATGCCCGTTCCAAGAGGTTGGCCGATGGGTTCCCGGTCCAGTGGACCCGGCGCTGCGGCATACAAGTCGTAAGGTATCTTGGCGCCAATGGGGCCAAGATCGTCCAGCGGTTTTCCGAAGCCATCGATCACGCGGCCCAGCAACTCGGGGCCGGCTTCCATACGGGCGTCTTCCTTGCGTGCCGTAATGCGATCGCCCAGATGCAGCCCATCAGTTTCTTCGAGCGGCATCGATAGCACCCGGCCGTCGCGAAATCCGATGACCTGCGTGCGAATCACACGCCCGTCCTGGGTGCTGATTTCGCAGAAGTCGCCGATCGCTGCCGCCGGCCCGTTCGATTCCACCAGCAGACCCACCAACTCCGTCACGCTTCCGGTCCAGCGGCAGGTCTCGATCTTAGCCAGCCTTTCGTGATAAGGCGCGAGCTTGATCATACTCTCCGTACCAGGTCTGCAAGCCCCCGCTCAATCTCCGACAGCTGAGTTTCCACCGACGCGTCCAGCGCGCCACGGCTGGAATCCAAAATCGCCGCGCCACGCTCCAGGCCAGGATCGGAAACCACCTCGACACGCTGCGGCAGCCCCATTTTCCCCAAAAATTGTTTCACCATGGGAGCGTCCTCCGGCCGGATTCGGACCGTATGCACTTCGCGCGCCTCGATCTTTTCGAGCGCCGCCTTCACCAGCCCCAATAGAGCTTCCGGAGCCACCGTCAGCTCCCGGTGCAGGATCCGCCGCGCGATCGCCAGCGCCAGCTTTACTACATCTTCTTCGGCTTCCTGCCGGAAACGTTGCCGCATGCCGGACATTTCCTCGATAGCGCGCGCAAGCCGGACATTCATGGCTTCCACGTGCGCGCCCAGTTCCTGCCGCGCCGACGCCTGGCCTTCCTGAACACCTTGCTGATGGGCCGCCAGGATCTTCTGCTCCACATCATCCCCACTCCTCCGGTTTCGGCCGCCTTCGGAGGCCTGAGGCGGGACAAACTGGCCCCTTGGCTCATGCGCTGGCTCGTGCTTCACCGGATGTTCTTCATTCGAGCCAACGCTGCGCCAGGCGATCGGCTCGATCGGGATTCCACCGCGATGCAGCTTAGACGACATACTGCTCGCCCACTGTGCCCTTCAGGCTGATCACTCCCTCGGCCTCCAGTTGCCGTACCACCGCAATAATCTGCTGCTGGGCCGCCTCTACTTCTTTGATCTTTACCGGACCCAGAGCGTCCATGTCTTCCTTCAGCATTTCGGCGCCGCGCTGCGACATGCCCTCCAGAAAGTGAGCTCTCAACTGCTCGCTGGTCCCCTTCAATGCCACGGTCAGGATCTTGCGGTCGATCTTGCCCAGCACCTCTTTGATGGACTCCTGGCCCAGCAGCAGCAGATCTTCGAACACAAACATTAAATGACGTATGGTCTCCACCAGGTTGGGATCGTTTTGCTCGATCCCCTCCAGAATCTCTTTGCTGGTGCCCGAATCCAACCGGTTGAACATTTCCGATACAGCGCGGACGCCGCCATACGATTCGCGGCTCAGCTCGCCTAGGTCTTTCAGCTTCTTGCCGATGATGGCGGCAATCTTCGAGATAATGTCCGGCGAGATCTGGTCCAGGTTGGCCATTCGCAGCGCGACATCGGCGCGTAGTTCCGCCGGCAGCGAGATCAGCAGTCCCGCGGCTTGCGAAGCATTCAAGTGCGACAGGATTAAAGCAATGGTTTGGGGATGCTCGTTGTGAATAAACTTGGCGAGCTGTTGCGGATCGGCTTTTTGCAGCGTGTCGAAGCTGGCCGTTTCCGATCCCAGCGTCTTCATCAGCCGGTCCATCATTTTCCTGGCATGTTCCGGTCCGAAGGCGGTGATCAGCATTTTCTTCGCGAAATCCACACCGCCCTTCAGCACGAAATCGCGCGCCACAGACATCTGGTAGAACTCCTCCAGAGTGGCCTCCGCTTGTTCGTTGCTGATGCTGGTGATGCGGGCTACTTCATGCCCGATAAGTTGCACCTCTTCCTCGTCCAATTGACGCAGAATTTCGCCGCTGGCCTGATCCCCCAGGATGACCATCAAGATCGCGGCCTTGCGAATCCCCGGAACTTGCTGTACTGCTTCTACGTTTTGAATCACGGCGTCAGTGCTTCGGCTCGCTCATCCAGGTTCTTAGGACGTGCGCCATCGAGGTGGAGTCCTTCTTAGCCTGCTCCACGATGTGCTTGGTTAACACCTCAGCTTTCTTGGTTACAGGCGGGAGCTTCAAGGCGTTGAGGGCATCCATTTCCTGTTTCTGGCGCGCCGCCGCCTGTTCGGCCAGTTGATTCTCAATGCGGGTATTCAGACTCTCGGCCGGCGCTGCGGCGAGCTGCGAAGCCATCTCGACCGATCCTGGGCGGCGCCGCAGGAGCTTGAAGACTATAGTCACGAGCGTCAACAAGACCGCTACGGCAACTCCCGCTCCAATCGCCACATATTTGTTCTTCAAGGCTTGCTCATACCAGGGTGGTGGTGGTGGCGCGGGCTTAGAAACAGTAGCAACAGGCTCCGGGTTCAACGTGGCCTCAAACGGCATCGTCTCTACGATTAGTTGGTCTCCCCGCTCGGGTGAGAATCCAATCACGCCCGCCACCAGGTCATGAATGGTTTTCAGCTTCTCGGGTGAAGGGGGCGCTACAGTCCGCTTGGCCTTCGGCCCGCTGCCCTCCGTGCGGACGTCGGAATCCACCAGCAGCGACACCGACATTCGTTTCACGCTGCCCTGTGGCAAACGCACGTGACGAACAGTGTGGCTGGATTGATAAGTAATGTTCTCGGTGCGCCGGGTAACACCGTTCGAACCACTCCCCGGTCTCGATGTGGGCCTCGGCAGGTTCGAGGCCGTTCCCGGCACTCCGGCAGCGGTGCTCCCCCCGCTAATGTCCTCGGTCTTCTGCGAAGTCACCATCACGGACTTGCTCGGATCGTACGATTCTTCGTTCTGTTCGGCACTCGTAAAATCGCATTCCACCGACGCGGTAGCTCGAAACTTGTCCGCCCCTAGTAGCGGCTCTAAGGTAGTGTTAATTTTGGCCAGCAAGTCTCGTTCAATCTTCTGGCGGTAGTCAATGGCGCCTTCGGACGGTTCCGGATCGTCCGGAGACAGGGCTTTGCGAGCTTTGTTCAGCAAATTCCCGCGCATATCCACCACCGAAACGGCTTCCGGGACCAGGCCCTCGACAGCGCTGGCCGTCAATTGGCATATCGACGCCACATTCTGCGCCGATAGCTGGGTTCCAGCTCGCAGCTTTATTAGAACGCTGGCTTTGGCCGGCTGGTGTGATTCCAGGAATATAGACTCCTTGGGGAAAGTAATATGGACCCGGGCCTGTTCCACTTCCGCGAGCGACATCACGGAACGCTCCAGCTCACCCTCCAGCGCCCGATGATAGTTCACCTGCTCGGCGAAGTCGCTGGCGCCGAAGTTGGTCTTATCGAACAGTTCAAAGCCGATTCGCCCGCTCTTGGGGATGCCCGCGGCCGCCAGCTGAAGGCGCAGCTCGGCCACTTTTCCGGAGGGAACCAGCACTACCGTTCCGTTATCCGACAAGCGGAATTCGGACCCCGCCTCACGGACCTTCGCCACAATGGCGGCAGCATCTTCGGGGGCAAGTGCACTGTACAGCGGCCGGAAATCACGCTCCTGATTCCAGTGTGAGAACGTGACCAGGCCTGCCACCACCGCTCCCGCTATGATCAGGATAGAGAGGCTTTGCTTCCACGTCAGGGTTTCGAGCAACCGTTTCATTGCTGCTTTGGATTAGCCACTTACATCTGCATTCGCATGACTTCCTGATAGGCCGATATCACTTTATTCCTTACCTGCAGGAACAAGTCGAAGCTGGTTTCGGCATCCTCGACAGCGAGGGCGACCTTGTGAACTTCCTCATCTTCGCCTGAAAGATATTTGCCGATCGCATTCTCGGAGTTCTGCTGGAACTGCTCCACTCGTCCGATGGCATCGGAAAGAACTGACTGGAAGCTCGCCGCCGTGCTTGGCTGGCCGGCGCTGATGGGCGGAATTGCAGGGATGGCAGCTGCGCTAGCGGGTGTGATTGGAAGCGGCATGGCGGTTATCTCATCAGGTTGATGGATTGCATAATCATGTCTTTGACGGCGGTCATGGCGGCAACATTGGCCTGGAAGTTGCGCGAGGCGCCCATCAGGTTCACCATGTCTTCAGCCGGATTTACGCGTGGATACGCCACATAGCCGTCTACGTCCGCGTCGGGATGTCCGGGCATGTAACGTTTTTCAGGGTCACGCGTGTCTTCGATCACCGAGGAGACTTCCACGCCCGTGACGCCGGAACCCATCTCGGTTTGGAACACCGCCGAAAATGGCGAACTCTGCGGCGCGCTGGTAAACACCGCATCCTTGCTCCGGTAGGGCCCTCCCTCGGGAGTACGCGTGGTTTCCGAGTTAGCGAGATTTTCCACCAGAAGCTCGGCCCGCGTGCGCTCCGCCGCCATCCCTGACGCGCTGACCGAAAGTGCTGAAAAGAGGCTCATCCTGACTTGCCCTCCTGGATCGCATCCGTCATTAGCTTCATTTGCGCCTTCATCAAGGCCGAAGCCATGTTGAAGCGCAGATCGGTTTCTGAGAGCAAACGCGCCTCCCGATCCATGTTTACGTTGTTGCCGTCGTTCTTCGTCACCAACCCGGGAGTTTCCACCACGTTGGGCGTCCCGTTCTTGATCTGGCTGAGGAACTCGAACTGAAAATCGACATCTTTGGTCTTATACCCCGGCGTATCCGCGTTGGCGATATTGGAGGCTACCAGCTTCTGTCGAGCACTCAGCAAGTCCATGTAGTGCTCGATTTGATCCGTGATACTTTGCACCACACAGCCCCTCTGTGCAACCCTGGCGCCAAATCTCAGCCACCATACTTTTCAGTCAATTAGCGCAGTGGGCCAGGCAAGAATCTGCCTGACGGCAACAGAATGGCGTCCCGAAGCGGGGCATGAATCCCGATCTGGAGCTGCGGGGGCATCTTTAAGCGTCATCTTACGAGCCGCCTTACGTAACCCGGGGTTGGTATGCTGGTCTAAGTACTTTCCCCCCCCACTTTAAGAGTTACCTGAAATTGATCCCGTACCAGTACCCCTGTAGAATCGAAGTGCGGGCGGCCGATAGGCTATACATGAGCGAAAGTTCTGCGACAATCGAGAATAAGGAAGTACGTCCAAATCTCTTGGAGGCTAGAAAGGGAGTGATCCGCGTATTGATTGCCGACGATCACCCCATCGTACGGGATGGCCTCAATAAGCTGCTCAGCCTGGAAGAGGACGTTCAAGTGGTGGGAGAAGCCTCGGACGGCTGCGAGGTTCTGGACAAGGTCCAGGAACTGGACCCCGACGTTCTCCTGCTGGATCTTCGCATGCCCAACCTGGACGGCCTTAGTGCCTTGCAGGCGCTCCAACAAACCAACAAGCGCACGCGCGTAATAGTTCTTACAGCGTCCGAGGACAAGAACGAATTCGTGCAGGCCATGAAGCTGGGCTGTTCGGGCATCGTGCTGAAACAGACCGCGCCGGAGTTGATCGTAAAAAGCATCCGCAAAGTGCATGGCGGCGAAATCTGGCTGGATTCAAACACCACCGCGGCCGTGATGCGGCAGTTCGCCGTGCCGGGCGAGATCGGCGGCTCGGGCTCAGGCAAGTCCCGCGAGCGGTCGCCCTTGAGCCAGCGAGAACGGGAAATCGTGCAGCTGGTCGCCCAGGGTTACAAGAACAAGGAAATGGCCGAGAAGATGTTTATCAGCGAGCAGACCGTGAAGAATCACCTGCACAACATTTTCGACAAACTGGGTGTCTCAGACCGGCTGGAACTCGCTTTATACGCCATCCACAAGGGTTTGCATCTCAACGCCGAACGCTAGGGTTCGGGGTTGTGATTAGTGTTGTGGTTAGGGTTACGGGTTAGGAGCTGCCCGTAGGAATCCTAAGCGAATTCTTGGTGCCTGGTCTACGGCGTTTTCCCTAGTTAATTTGAGCCTTCTCTCCCATTGCCATCGATTCGCTCTCAGCTTAAAGTCCTAGGTACGGAGCGTAATCCACATGCGAACATGGATGGTTGTTTCGCTACTTGTCATCACCCTGGGGCTAGCTCGAAGCTTGCCGGCGCAGGCGCCCCAAATGAACAGCGTTGCCCCCGACAGCGGGAAGGTAGGGACCGTTCTTCGCGCCCACGGCGTTGGCCTGGGCCGTGACAAAGTGGAGGGAATTTATCTCTCCGACCACACGCTCGACATGATGGTGAAAGTGCTGAGCCAGTCCGACGATGTGATCGAATTCCGCATTCCCCCCTCCGTCAAGCCCGGCAAATTGCAACTGGTGATCAAGACGGCCGGCAAGCAGGTCTACCTGCTGGAACAGCCTCTGTACGTCACGGTGGAGGAACCGAAAGAAACCGGCGAAGTAGCCGCCTCCTCGAAGTAGCGTTGGCATAGGACAAGCCTCCGGCTTGTCCCCGGGCAAGCCGGAGGCTTACCCTACTAGCTGGATGTACTCTCTTTTCTTCCGGCCATCCCCTGACCGCGAGGAGCTCCTGATCGCCGAGTTGTGGGAGTGCGGCACGAGCGGCATTGTCGAAGAAGACGGCGGGATTCGGGCTTTCTTCGATGACCTGAATCTGGCGCAGCGTTTCGCCTCCGATGCTCCGGAGCTGCGGGAGGAAGAGACCATTGATTGGGCGCAGGCGACTCGCGACGCCTGGCCCCCCATTCTGGCCGGTCAGCGATTCTTTCTAACCCCGCCATGGTGTGACAACATCGAAACCCCACCAGGCCGTCTGCGGCTCCCTATCTTTCCAGGAATGGCCTGCGGGACCGGACGGCATCCTGCCACGCAGCTCGCGCTCGAGGCTATTGAACAACATGTGCGCCCGGGTGACCGGGTGGTGGATGTCGGCACCGGTTCAGGCATCCTCGCCACGGCGGCGACACTGGTTGGGGCGGGCTTTGTGATCGGCTGCGATCTCGATCACGAAGCGGTCGCAATCGCCAGCGAGCGCTCGAATGCTCCGCTCTTTGTAGGTTCCGCCGGCGCAATTCGATCGGGATGGGCTGACGTAGTGATTGCTAACATCGATTCCGTCACTATCGAAGAACTAGCCGCCGAATTCGCGCGCATCCGGAAGCCGGATTCCGTACTAATCCTCACAGGGTTCCCGGAGTGGGATGTTCCAGAGGGATTCTCGCCAAAGGAATCCCGGAAGCGTGAGGAATGGGTGTGTCTGATCTGCTGAACTTAGTCCGACGGCCGCTTCTTCAGCGTGGGCCTTTCGTCTTCGTCCGCTTTGGGCGTCTTGCCGTCATCATCCGCGTCGATCGGAGCGGTGGACGAGCCGGCAGTCCTGCGCAAGGACGGCTTGTTGGGGTCCGCCGTATCGATTTTGCGCCGATTGTGCATGGCCAGCATGCGGTTCTTCACGTCGTTGAATTCGGACGTGGTAATGACATACTCGGGCTTGGCCACCAGGATTTCCTGAATGTTCTTTTGAGCAGCCTTGATGCGATCGTCTGTGGGTGGATGAGTAGCGAAAACCTTGGCCATGGTTCCGGGCTTGCGTTTCTCCATGGTCTCGATCTTCTCGAAGAAGTCCACAAACGCGGTTGGATCGTACCCAGCCTTGTACATGTATTCCAGACCCAGCATGTCGGCTTCGGATTCGAAGCCGCGCGAGAACTTCAGGAACCCGATCGGGACCAGAATACTGGCCGCCTGATAAATGCCGTAGCCGGTCCAGGTGCCATAGGTCATGATGATCAGCGGAATGGTTGCCAGTTGCGCGATCTCGCCTCGAGTTGCCTGGCGGGTTCCGTGGCGCGCCGCCACATGCGCGATCTCATGCGCCATCACGCCAGCCAGTTCCGCTTCGCTGTCCGCCTTCAGAATCAAGCCTGAATTTACGAAGAAGAAGCCACCGGGGAGCGCGAATGCGTTCACCTCTTCACTGTCAATCACCTTAATGGTGAAGGGCACCTTAGCGTCGGAGTTTCGCACCAGGTTCTGGCCCACTCGATTCACGTATTCCGAGATCACCGGATCGTTGATGATCTTGGCCTGCTTCTCCACCTGTTGCGCCAGCCCCTTACCGATGGCGATCTCCTTCTCGAGCGAGTAAAAGTTCACAGTCCCCGAGACGTTGCGGTTTCCGATCTCATCGGGATCCTTCTTGGGGTCTGTTGCGAAGGCGGCCTTCGGTGTGATGATGGCGAGCGAAACCATCAGGCTAAGGCTGGCCGAAAAGAGGCGTTTCATGCGGCACTCCTAGAGACAGTATAAACCTTCATTCTGTAAACGCATAGAAAGAAATTCCATCCCCTGGCTTATGCGCGGGGCTAGCTTATAGGCTTACGGGGCTAATTGGACGATGATCCCGGACTGCGCTTCAGCGTCGGCCGCTCGTCGCTATCGGATTTCGGTGTTTTACCGTCTTCATCCGGGTCAATCGGGCCAGTGGTAGATCCTGGCGCACGGCGCAATTTCGGCTTGTTCGGATCTTCGGTCTTATCTACCTTGCGGCGATTGTGCATGGCCAGCAAATGGGCCTTCACGTCATTGAACTCGGATGTAGTAACCACATACTCAGGCTTGGCCTTCAGCAGCTCCTGGATATTCTTCTGCGCGGCGCGAATACGGTCGTCCGTCATGGGATGCGTGGAGAAAACCTTGGCCATAGTGCCCGGTTTGTGCTTTTCCAGCGTTTCGATCTTCTCAAAGAAATCCACAAAAGCTGTTGGATCGTAGCCTGTCTTATACATGTACTCCAGGCCTAACATGTCCGCTTCGGATTCAAACTGGCGGGAGAACTTCAGGAATCCGATCGGGATCAAAATGTTGGCGGCCTGATAAATTCCGTACCCTGCCCAACCACCGCTCATGATCATCACCGGGATCATGCCCAGCTGCGCGATTTCTCCGCGAGTGGCTTGCCGGGTGCCGTGCCGAGCTGCCACGTGCGCGATCTCGTGCGCCATCACCCCGGCGAGTTCAGCTTCGTTGTCCGCCTTCAGGATCAGCCCGGCGTAGACAAAGAAGTAACCACCCGGCAACGCGAACGCGTTCACCTCTTCGCCATCGATCACCTTAATGGTGAACGGCACCTTGGCATCGGAATTCCGCACCAGGTTCTGTCCCAACCGGTTCACATACTCGGACACTATTGGATCGGTAATGATCTTGGATTGCTTCTCCACTTCGTTGGCCAGTTGTTTGCCGATGGCCATCTCTTTTTGAAGCGAGTAGAAGTTCACGCCCTTGCCGACGTCGCGCGTACCGATCTGATCCGGATCTTTCTTGGGATCGTCGCCGTAGACGGCGTTGGGAACAGCGATGGCGAGAAGCACCAGGAGACTGAAACTAGCGGACAGCATGCGTTTCATGCGAACACACTCCTAGGAACCAGTATAGAACTCCATCCATTAAACGTATAGTAGTTCTAATGGGTTTCGAACAAAAATCTTCGGCCGAACCAGTCCCCGCCGAGCCGCTCTGGCGGCACTACCGCGACCAGTTTCCTGTCACCGAGCGCCTGATTTACCTGAACCACGCCGCGGTTGCCCCGCTCCCCCGGCCAACCGCCGAAGCCATGCAGGCGCTAGCCCAGGATGCCCTCGATTACGGCTCTCTCCATTATGACAAGTGGCTGGATACCTATGAGAAACTTCGGGTTGCCGCTGCCCGCCTGATAGGAGCAGACCGCAGCGAAATCGCCCTTGTCAAGAACACATCGGAGGGCATTGCGACCGTTGCTATGGGCCTCAAGTGGCATCCTGGCGACCGCGTGGTGGCGTTCCGTGAGGAGTTTCCCTCCAACTACTACCCCTGGCTACGCCTGGAGGAGCATCGGGCCTCTGTCGACTGGCTTTCCGTGACCGACCCGCTGGAGGTTATTGATCGGGCCTGCCAGGGCGCCAAGCTTCTCGCTATCAGCTTCGTGCAATACCTGAGTGGCTTGCGCGCCGATATCAACGCGATCGGTGAGATTTGCCGCCGGCACGGCTGTTTTTTTCTGGTGGACGCGATCCAAGGGCTAGGCGCGTTCCCTCTCAATGTCCAGACGGCCCACATTGATGCATTAGCCGCCGACGGCCATAAATGGATGCTGGGACCGGAGGGTTGCGGCATACTGTACGTCCGAAAAAGCCGTCAGGATTCCATCTTCCCTATGGAGTTCGGTTGGACCAACGTAGCCGGCTATCACGATTATTCTTCGCGAGACCTGACCCTGCGTCCAGACGCGGGGCGCTATGAATGCGGAACGCTGAATACCATCGGCTGCTACGGGCTGCGCGCGTCGCTCGAATTTCTATTGGAAGTGGGGATTGAGCGCATTGCTCCCGCCGTCCAGGCCTTGACCGATCAGTTGGCCGCAGGGGCTATCCGCAAGGGTTATCAATTATTAGGAGACCGGACGCCCGAAAATGCAGCGGGAATTATCGCGGTTCACAAACCCGACATGGATAGCCGGCAAGTGGTGCATGAGTTGAAGGAACGTGGGATCATAGCCGCGCCGCGCCAGGGTTGGGTTCGTTTTTCACCGCACTTTTATATCTCTCCAGAAGATATCGAGCGGGTGGTGGAAGCTCTGCCCTGATTAAGTATCCAGCCCTAACGGTCTTTTCGGCACTTCATCGCGCGGCCGCCGCGACTTCTGGAGAGCGCCCGTAATATCCGCAATGACAACCAAAATCAGAATCGCGGAAAGCGTGATGGCGCCCGCCAGCCACGATCCGGACCGGCTCTGCCATTCATGGCCGGCCCGTATCCACACCACGGCCACAATCAACAAGCTCAGAACGATGCGCAGAAGCCGACGCGCTGACATTGCAAACTATCCTAGCGTACACATTTCTCGCCGGTGGATTCCCATTTGGTAACGTCCAGCGCGATGCCTTGCTTACACGTCGTGGTCCCTTGGTGGGGCTTGCCTTCGATCGTGATGACGATCCCCGCTTCCGGCTTGGGATCGTCGGCGAAGATGTTGTACGTGGTCTTGCCATCCAGAGTCTGCAGCAGGAGGCAACCCGCATTCGCGCTCGGAACAGTGCAGCCCGTGGCCATCACTTCTTCGAGCTCCGCCTTTCGCTTCGGGGCGGGTTTATTGGATTGAGCGAAAGCCCCCAGGATAAAGACAAGCGCGGCCAGCGCAGGAAGCGAGATAAATTTCATGGGATGCTCCACTTCCAGTGTCGCACCCCCGCAGGGCATGGCCCTGCGCCACCGTTAGTTGTCCCCGCTTACCGCAATCGTGACTGCCTCGCCACTCGCTTGGCCAGTCCCCCATACCGCCAGGCTTCCCCAAATGTCCGAGAATGCCTGAGGCGTGCTGGTGCCCCACACCGCGACGGTCCCGAATACGGCTCCCGTGCCCCACACCGCCAGAGTCGGCGAGACAGTCCCGGTGCCCCATACCGCCAACAGTGCGCCCGGCTGGATGAATACCTGACCGCTAGCGGCGTCGTAAGTCACTGCGGGCGACAGCGCCGCGCCTTGGAACACCGCGCTACTCGAAAGCGCGGCTGGGATGTTAAGATAACCCGCCCCGATTGTGAAAATATCGTACTCGCTGGTATAAGTGATCCCCGAAACCGGGTCCGTTGCCGTGCTGTAGCCGGGCGCAAATTTGGTGGCCGTCTGCATGAGACGGGCCTTGACTTGATCCGGAGTGAGCGCCGGATTTTGCTGGATCATTAGCGCCGCGGCTCCCGCCACCATGGGCGTCGCCATGCTGGTCCCACTCAACTCGAAGTAGGCGGGGGCCGACTTGCCGTTATCGTTCATGTACACCGACTTGGCTACCGCATTTCCCGGATAAGTGACATCCAACCAGGAAGCAGCTTGATACAAGGAGATAATGCGATTGCCCGGCGCCACTAGATCCGGTTTGACGATTTGATCGATCGAGGTTGGGCCTTTGGACGAATAGCTGGTGATATTGTCGTCGGTGCTGGTGAGGGTTCCAACCGTATTCATTGCACCCACGGTAATCACGTACGGGCTGTTCCCCGGAGCAGTGATCGTACCGTAGCCATTCGTGCCGAGGCTGTTATCCCGGCCATTGTTCCCTGCAGCAACCACCACTACGATTCCCGCCTGCCAAGCCGCTTCGACGGCCTGGCAAAGAGGATCGTTCACGTAGGAGGTTGTTACAATCCGGCCCAACGACAGATTGAGCACGCGAATGTTGTACTGATTCTGCAGCGCTATGGCTTGTTGGATAGCGGCAATCACCGCGCTGTCCGTCCCGGCCCCAGTGTCGTCGAGAGCCTTGAGGCTGATTAGATTTGCGTTGGGTGCAACCCCTCGCACCATATAGGTAGATTGTTTTCCCGATGATTGAGCGCCATCTCCCGCAAGAATGCCGGACACGTGACTGCCATGTCCGTAAAAATCGATCGGGGTGCTTCCGGGAATCAAGCTAGCTGCATAAACGATGCGGCTGCGTTCTTGGGTATCTTGTAAGTCTTCATTAATATTGACGCCACTATCGACCACCGCAATGCCGATGCCCGTGCCATCCACGCCGAACACGCTGGTGGCCAGGTCAGCGCCCACTGTCCTCCAACCGAAGTCGGGATTGCCGGTGTAGGGAGCCACTGAGCCAGTTGCGAACACGGCCCGGTCCGCTGAAATGAACACGATCTCGGGATCGTTTGATAGCGCCTCGAGCTGCCGGGCGGGAACCGAGTAGTGGGCGCCACGGATAATATCCAGGTTGCGCTTGAGTTGCCCCCCGAGTGCCGAGACCGTGGCGTGGTGCAGAGCTGTAGGCGTTTGCTTGAATTGAATAATTACATCCACTGTCGCCTCCGGGCGGAGTCCTTGCAACTCGGGCGCGAGCTTGGCTGAATTGGTTTGACCAAAACTGGGTATCGAGAGTGCGATGAGGACAGTAAGTGTGAGACGCATTCCACAACCTTTCGCTCCTGCTTTTGCACCTCCTCCAGCCGAAGGGAAAAGGATACGTAAGCTGCTGAATCTAAAAACAAACACTGCTAGACCACGGGGAATATTCTGGGTAATGCTGTGAGACGATCCGTCACTCAGCTTGGACAGGGTGTCCTATCGACCTGGCGCGCAAGCCACGCCCCTCGCGGCAATCGTCAAAACCAAGCTGCAGGAGGCGGTAGCGTTGCTGCACAGGCCAACGTTCCAGAAACTGTAACAAGAGAATTGCTCGAACCACTGGAGCAGCTTGCCAGGGACCCGGACTTGTTGAGCGGATCTCACTGGGGCCGGGCGATTTTCCGGTCGCCGGATGCGTTTCGCCAGTTCGCCGTAACAGAATTCGCAAAACCTCGATTACACGTGGGAGGATGTTTCGAAATCAGGCCGATTCTTATGGAGCTACATTCGCCCGCAGAGTTCTTCCTCGTGAGGCATTCGAAAAAAGGTGTGGAAGTTTTCCGGAGCGCAGGGCTTCGGGCGGAGTCCATCCAGTTTTCGGAGGGCGTGCCACGCACGTTGGAGGAAGCGCTGGCATTTAAGGCGCCCGACCATGATCTCGAAACCCGCGCAGCTTCCGGTAGCTCCGCCCGAGCAATGCGCGGCGTGCGCCAGCTACTGGGAGCCGCGAGTGAGGCACCGCTGGTGCCGGCAGGCGTGGATGAAGATACGGTTCGATACCGGATGATCAACCGATACCCGAAATCTGCTGGCCCGCAGTATTCACGGCAGCCTGAGTTGCTCAGTGGAAACGGATACGTTGGCACAAGCCTATGCGATTGTGCGGTCCGACTGCGCGGAACGCGCGGTCCGCGCGTTGCAGGATTCCCAAGGAGCGCGTGGCACCCGCGCGATTCTCCCCGGGTTGAGCAGCATCCTGCGCGCCGCGGCGGGAAGGGCGCGTGGCGCGCCTCTATATCGATCCAGCCGCCAGGATGTCTGGAGTTCTCGAAGCAATTCGCAGAGCCGGACCCGGCCGCTGGGGCGAGGAAGATCTCTTGAATATAGCCGCCGTGGAAACCATGCTTCAGGGCGGACTGGCGTTCGTGTTGCCAACCGGCCGGATTCCCGACGGAGCCGCGGTTGCAGCGATTCTTCGCTTCTAGTCCCCTCGCTTACTTACGCGCGGGGCAAAGTCCCCGAATTGGAGCCGCGCGCGTCGTAAGCAAGGGGACAAGCGTCACTTCACCACGACACTTACAGATGCGGAAACGCATCCCAGTCCGGACTCGGTCTGCGGTCCGCAACTCAGCACGTAGGTAGCACTCGTTTTTGGCGATACGCTCACGGTTCCGTTAGCGGCGAAGTCTCCGATTGAGTGGAGGTACCGGTCCGAAAGGCTGCCGTCAGGTTCCAACGCCTCTTCGAGCATTACCCGCGACACGTTTCGGACACTCCAGGTGAGCACCGCCGTTTCGCCATGATGGATCACCTGAGGCGAAGCACTAAATCGCACCACTTGAGGAGAGGTCCAACTTTTGTCGATGGGCGCTTCGACCAGGGAAAAGCGCTTTACGCAACCTGTAGCAGCCGTCAGCAGCAACGCTATCCAAAGGAGTCGCATACTGGCCTCCTGCCTACGGAAGAGGCACGCGAATTACCACGATTTATCCAGCCTACATGCGTTGCCGGCTATGCGACAGACCCGTTCAAGTGGGTGAAATGAGACACCTTGATGGGTAACATCACGCATCGGGATCTGTAAACGCTAGGAGTCCCGAGAGGTCAATTGGTATCCAAAATGCCGCAAACTAATCACGGTGCTCGTACTAAGCCGATATAGGAGTATGCTTATGCCGCAACTGACTTACGCCCCGAAATACCTCGTTCCGCAATGTGCAGAAAAAAACGATGGCGTTGGACCGGTGATTGACCTGGGCACGCTGGGTGGCAAGCTGCTGGTGGTAACGCTTGGAATTAACGATGTCGTCGAGCAGGAAGGCTTGGCTGTTTCTATCTGGGGGTCGGCGTCGGGAGACGATTGGGGAACCAAACCGCTTCTGATGTTTCCGCAAAAATCTTATTGCGGCTTGTACGCCACAATTCTGAATCTCGCGAAGAAACCGGCCATACGATTCCTGCGCGTAAAATGGAACATGAGCCGGCGGGACAGTCGAACCGAGGATTTGATGTTCGGATTCTACGTTTCGCTCGAAGAAGTGCACTCCGAGGTCAGCACCGCAGTCGCGTAGAATTCCAAGGCTGTCTCGGCGCTCATTGGGTCGCGGAGGATTTGCTTATGCCTTATTTGCCGCTCCACTTAACTTGGCGCATCGCAGGAATTTTGTGCGGTTTTGTAGTCGTGATCGCGCCGGCCGGCGCTCAACCGGTAATTAACCCGAATGGGATCGTGAATTCCGCCAGCTACCTGGCGCCTGGTTTACCAGGATCGGGAATTGCACAAGGATCCCTTTTCATTATTTCCGGAAGAGGACTGGGGCCAGCCACTGCAACCGCTGCTCCTGGCGTATTCCCGCTTCCCACCGCGCTGGCGGGCACTTCTGTGATCATCACGGCCGGTGCCACACAAACGAAGGCCGTTATACTCTACACCAGCGATCAGCAGGTTGCCGCCATTCTGCCTTCCACAATCCCCGTGGGCAATGCAAACGTAACTGTGACTTTTGAGAGCCAGACCAGCGCGTCCGCCACGATTCAGGTTGCCGCCAGCGCGTTCGGAATCTACACCTTCAACCAGGCTGGCTTCGGGCAAGCCGTGGCTTCCGACACCGCCTATCGTGCCAACACCATCGTGCATACATTTCATCCGGGCGATCTGGTGGTGCTGTGGGGAACGGGAATGGGCGCCATTGCCTCAAGCGATAGCGGCCTACCTCCGACCGGCAATCTGGGTACAGCGCAAGTGTACGTTGGAACAACAACAGCGACGGTAAATTATCACGGGCGATCCGGATGCTGCGCGGGCGTGGATCAAATCGTCTTCGAGGTACCGGCGGGCGTGGAAGGTTGTTACGTACCGGTTGGCGTCCAGGCAGGCGATGCCATGAGTAACATCGCAACCATTGCTGTTTCTAGCACTGGAGAAACCTGCTCGGATTCCATCCTGGGAGCGGACCTGATCGCCAAACTCGCATCCGGACAGACAGTGAACTTCGGTTACCTCCGCCTCGAAGAGGGACTCGGAGGCGACGACGCCTTCGGAACCTTCAGCCAGTACACTCCCCAGACTGCAGGCTTGGCCGAGTATGGCGTGTCCTCGGGATATTGCATTTCCTGTCAAAGCGGGACGCTCGCGTGCGGATATGGACTCAGCGATTTCAGTCCCGGGCAAATCGATGCGGGGCCTACGCTCACAGTACAGGGATTTGGTCGAACAGTGACGGTTCCAAAATACGGCCCAGGATACTATTTCGGCACGCTAAACGGCAGCGACGGCTCACGCTATCTATGGGGCGGCCTCAACTATTCCATGAGTGGCCCCGGCGGCGCCCAAATAGGATCCTTCTCCGTCGCGGAAACATTGAATAGCGCCGCCGCGCTGATCGCAAGCCCTGCGTCGGGTCAAAGCGTTTCGTTAAAGGACGACCTTACAGTGCAATGGAGTGGAGGCAATCCAAACCAGCCGAACGGGTTCTTCACCATCGGTGGGCTTTCATTCGCGGATCAGGCTGAGACTCAATTCGTGGAGTTTCAGTGCACGGCTCCCGTTTCGGCAACCCAGTTCACCGTGCCTGCTTGGGTGCTTTCCACTCTGCCTCCCAGCGCCATAACGCACGATGGGACCGAGGCGATTCCATTAGGCTACATCTGGATCGGTGAATACGATACTCCGACCGAGTTTCAAGCGAAGGGGTTGGATCGCGGAATAATCACCGACATGTTCTATCTTCTGCGGGTTGTGCAATATCAGTGAGATTGGGCGATTCGCTGAGCACTCCAAGCAGGGCGCGATCCACGACAAGATCGAGCGAGCTTTCGGTCAGTTCGAATCCGTTCACAGGCGACGCACTACCAGCATCGCGCTCAGAGCGGGACATCAGTAAGAAAACAAGCATTCACAAGCAGCCAACAGTGGCGCTCGCATCATCGAGCGACTGGAGCAGGCGGTCACCTGGACGCGCGGCGAGAACGACAAGACCCAAGTGACTCTAGTACATGTGCCACTGATCAATGTGCGCAAGATCCGGACTAAGCCAGGCGCAGTTCGCGACCAAATTTGGTTTCCCACCGGCGACATTGCGCAATTGGGAACAAGGCCGGTCGCGTCCTGACGCGCCCACGCGTGCTCTTGCTGTAATCGCCAAGCACGCGGAAGCTGTAGAGGACGTGCGCGGAAAGCCGGTTGAATCTGGCGGAGAGGGGGGGATTCGAACCCCCGGTAGAGTTTTTGACCCTACGACGGTTTAGCAAACCGCTGCTTTCGACCACTCAGCCACCTCTCCGTTTTTAACTCACCTGATTTCAGCGGGTTCTGGTCGATGTCCCTACATTATACTGCGATCTTCGCCCTCTGTGGAACGACTGTCACTGTTTTGTCACTACTTTTCAAGCGCTGCACCGCCCGACGCTTCGCCTCATCGTTAGAGTGAGCGTAGCGCATCGTGGTGCTGATGTTGGAATGCCCGAGTAGCTCCTTGACAGTCACGATGTCTACTCCCTCGCGAGTGAGCCGCGAAGCAAAAGTATGGCGGAACATGTGCCAGGTGATTTTTCCAAGGCCCGACTGGCAGAAGCGGCGAATTAATGAGCTTTGGATCAAGAGCCGCGTCGGTGACGGGCAGGCTTTTGCGGCCCCCCGGAGTTCTTCGGCGCGAAGCTCGGAACCAGAAACCTTCACCCGATTATCGAACTTTCCGCAGAGAACTGCACGGAACAGATGGCAGTGCCCGGCCCTTGGCACGAGCGACTTCCCCACTTCCGATGGGGCTTCACTCCTAGCGCCGGGAAAGAACTTCAGTCGGAATACTTACTGCCTCGGCGAAACGCTGTCGGCGCGATTCTGGCAGTGGAGAGTTTGCGCGACCAGGTGACTCCTCACCTGCTGATCTCGGAGATCCGCACCATCGCTGCCGACGACCTTTGGATGAGCACCTGCTACCGGCAGCCAGCCACGCAGGGCAAAGTTGCCAATAGAGACGTAGGCGGCGGGGTTGGCGACGCGATTTCGGTAAGCACGACTGCAAATGACCGTGCTGGGGCCGGCGTATTTCGCGATGCGCGCGCAACGGTCGACAACCGGGCCGTAAGGATCGTCCGCAAGATGCTCGACAAATCGAAAGTGGTATGCGGACCCGAAGTCTACTGCGATCTTGTATTGGTAGGTCTGCAAGACCGTGTCCGTGACCGGTGAGTCGACAAAACACTCTGCCCCCGCTAGGTCTTTGAACGTCACCATGAGTTCATCGCCAATCCGCTTGACCACCGTACCATCGCCACCTCTTGGCAACCGGTCAACCCGCTGATGAACTCAAATACCTAAGCCAGTCCTCCGGCGCGCGATCTTGCTTCATCTGCGTCGATTCGGCCAAATCGACGAATGTCACGACTATCGGCGTTGCTGATGATGCGATCTTGTGGCCCATCGACTGGAGATCGGCGACTCTTTGATTCCGGGTTGCGACGAGCTCATCGATGTTCTTTGTCGTTTCGTCCATTTCTCGGGTACGCCCAATTCTTAGACCGACCGCCTTAAACCGCAGCGCGGGGGTGTAAGAACAAGTATCATGATCGCGCTGCAGGCTGCGAGCCGTTTGTTGACGAATGTTGACGTTCGTGATCGAGTCTCTGAACTCCAAAAAGCAGCAGCTCGATCAACTGTCGAGGCTCTAATTCTTAATCGCGAGCGAGTTCTGCACCGGCCCAGTCTACTCAGCCACGAAGCCCAGCAGACGGGGCATTACTCGGCCGCAGCGCGCTGTGAGGAGCTGATCGAGAAAGAGATCGGGATGTTCGTTGATCGCAGCGCCGTGCTGTGGGAGATGGACCCCGACAAGATGACGCCAGCGCAGCTCGATAGGATCGCTGAGCACCTACTGAACAAGGCCTTAGGCGGAAATCAGCGGGCCGTGGCCGAGGCCCAGCGGCTGATCGAAGCTGACGAAACGCCGACGATCGAGGACTACATGAGGGTGGTGGAGCAGGAGCCGGGGAAATGAGCCCGCTGGTCGTATGGTCCGAAAAACCGATCCTGTTGAAGACGCTGGATACTTTCATTAAGGAGGGCAGCACTCTCATTCTGCTGCGGGCGGCGGCGCCGACGCCCGGCGGCTCGCGACTTGGCGAGGCGCCTGACAGGCCGCGACTGGTTGTGCCGTCGGTTTCGATTCGTCCGGCGTCTATTTTTCGGCCGGTGAATAAACGAACCGCAGACCCTGGTTGACGCCAGGGTAGAACCAGCTATGGATCGCTTCCGGCGAACCCGCGGGACGCTCCTCCAGAGTCACCACGGTGTCATCGGTCTGCTGGACACGATAGTCGGGGACAGCCACGATTGTTGCCAGTAACTGCTTGCGACCGTCCGTGAGAATCTGAACGATACCCCGGTTCGATACACTATCCTCCAATCTGAACACATACGTGCCCGCCGTTAAGACCCGTCCTGGCACTTCCACCGGTCTGCGGAAGGTTAAGATGGTCTCTTTGTTCCGGTCATCGGCTCTGGCCGCGGAAGGCAGTAGCATTGCACCTCCAGCCAGCAGAGTCAACAACGTCATTTGAATTCTCACAGTCATTCTGTTTCTCCTTTGTCTTTGTTTGCGCTTTTGATACGGTGCGTCGATGGAAGCCGTTCACTTTCGCCCGCCGCCATCCGCTCCGTCTACGGGAATGGATGGCTCGGCAGGGCGCCAAGTTACCGCGTGGAAGACAAAAGCTGTAATATCAGCTGAACTGAAGCGCCCACCGCGGTGTGACGAGTCACAGCGGATAGAAAGTTTCTATCGGGTCGATTCAGATCGGCGCTACTTCGCCGATTCAGTCCGGCTCGAGCTAGTTAGCACGAGCGGGTCCCAGCCTTCGCGCCGCAGGACTGGCGCACGATCAGACGGCATTCCACCAGAATGTCTCTGGCCGGCATACCAGGCCGTGCGATCCGGTCCAACATGGCCGCCATGGCCGCTTCGCCAATCTCCCGGCATGGTTGGTGGACCGTTGTTAGCGGCACTGGCAACAAACTCGCGTACTCCACATCATCGATGCCAACGATTCGCACATCGCGCGGGATTTCATATCCGAGCCGTTGCACAACTTGCATCAGATGCCCGGCTGTCCGGTCATTTGCACAGACGAACGCCCGCCCCGGTTTCTTCTTGGCCAGCACTGGCCGGATGCTAGACTCCGTGATCATGTCAAGCAGGTGAACTTGCTCTTGTTGGGGCGTCAGGGCATTCGCGAATACCGCTTCGCGAAAGCCCGCGGCTCGCGCCTCGACCGTCGGCGCACTCCCCGAGTAACCCAGAAATGAGAGACCAGGTACACCAAGTCTAAGCAGATGCTCGGCTGCTATGAATCCCGCGCGACGATTATCAATCCCGACCAGGTCGTAACGGCCTCGATTGGGATAAGGCAAAACACAGCGATCCAATAGAATGACCGGAATCCTCGCCTTCTCAAGACGGGACAGAATTTCCAGGTTCACTCGGTGCGCCTTTGGCGCTCTTTCAAGCGGAGCAAAAAAGACACCGGCAACCCCTCTTTGACTGAACTGATCGCAGAGTTGCAAGGCCTGATCTTCGAGCGACACTGCGCCGGGCGCCACGGTTCCCCACACCAAAGCATGTTGGACGGCTTGTGGAGCTGCTGCTATTCCACGGCAGATAGGCTCAAAGATCTCGGTGGCGCCAAGATCCGGGATCAAAAGTCCAAACAGCCGCGAACTCTCCGGCACTGGCGCCCGCCGTACAAACGTGCCGGAACCGGCGACCCGCTCCACGAGACCACGCTGTACCAGATCGCGAAGAGCGCGGCCCACGGTGATGCGGGATGTCTGGAACTGTTGCACTAAGGCCGCTTCGCTCGGGACCTTCTGGCCGGGTTTGTATTTTCCGGATAGGATGTCGGCCGAAAGATTCTCGAAGACTTGTTGATATTTTGGAGCGTGCGGCTCTGCACTGAACCGGCGTTTGCCCATGGCTTGATATTACAGATTCTGCCAGTTGTCCGCCGGCTAGGTGGGCGAACATTCATAGGCAAACCCATTACGATTGGTTGCGAAAAGACGCAACGTACCCCGCACGACCGCTATACACCCACCGGAACGACAAAGGCGCTTCTTGGCTGCGTTTGCAGCCTGTGGAAGCATCGAGCGTGCCTCTCGCTCAGCCCAGGTGCACCGCCAGACTCACTACTTCTGGGATGCGAGAGGATCTGACTTATCCGCGACGGTTCAGGGAAGCCGAAGTCCAGGCTGCTGGATGAAGTGCAGAACGTGCAGGCTGAGGAGCGGGGGAAATGAGCCCGCTGGTGGTTCCGGTTCGCGATAACAAACATGATCCTGAACGAAGCGAAGGTCAAGCCTGACCCTCGTGCGGATGCCCTAACCGCTGTGGCCGTCCTTGCGCCGAAAAGGTCCGGTGGACTTCAACAGCTACGCCGCTCTAAGCAGTTCAGTGCGGTACTTGGGTGCGAGCGCTTTCACTTTCTCAACGAATGCGGCCTGCTCTTTTTCGTCCAGCTTCGGCGGGGGCGTCGTGCGCGTGGCGACCGGTACGCCAACTTCCATGAAGAATTTCTCCTGGCCCGCAGGGGAGCAGATACAGAGCAGGCGTAGCGGCCCCGTGGAAGCGTTGTGAAACTGATGCGGCGCGTTGGCAGGAATGTTCAGAGTCTCGCCAGCGCGCACGACCGACTTCTTGCCA
>Ga0187851_10000902_pt1 | contig 29294 bp, 18 predicted proteins | sample June2016WEW_6_10_FD_132997 | JGI IMG/M metagenome (GOLD analysis project Ga0187851, IMG submission 132997) | Peatland microbial communities from SPRUCE experiment site at the Marcell Experimental Forest, Minnesota, USA - June2016WEW_6_10 | ecosystem: Environmental > Terrestrial > Soil >...
AACTCTACAGCAGCGCGCCATCCCTACCTGATTAGGACACCACCCCGGAGGCTGGAGGAAGCCTTGCGCAGGGATGGGAACGGCGATTTCCCGGCCCGTTTTCCATCCGGGTCGATCGCGCGGAGGTTGACAAAGGAGATTTTCTCCGCGAGCTTGCGGCCCAACAAATGGGCAAGTCACTTATCATCGCGGAGAAACCGTCCGTCGCCAGCGACATTGCCAAGGCGCTCGGCGGGTTCAAGAAAGTCGAAGATTACTTCGAGAGCGACCAGTACGTCGTCTCATCGGCGGTCGGCCATCTGCTCACCATCGTTCCGCCCGAAGGCGTCGAGGCGGCGCGCGGCAAATGGACATTTAAATGTCTGCCCGTCATCCCGCCGCATTTTGACCTGCTGCCCATTGAGAAAAGCGAGCCGCGCTTGCGGGTGCTGAAAAAGCTGATCAAACGCGCGGACGTGAGCGCGCTCATCAATGCCTGCGACGCGGGGCGCGAGGGCGAACTGATTTTCCGCAACATTGTCAAATTCACCAAGGCGAAGCAGCCCATCAAACGCCTCTGGTTGCAATCCATGACGCCGTCGGCCATTCGCGAAGGTTTTGAACGCTTGCGGGATGACGAGGCCATGCTGCCGCTGGCCGATGCGGCGTTCAGCCGGTCGGAGGCCGACTGGCTGGTGGGCATCAATGGCACGCGGGCGATGACGGCTTTTAATTCGAAGTCGGGCGGATTTTACAAAACCACCGTCGGCCGGGTGCAAACTCCCACCCTGGCCATTGTGGTTGAGCGCGAACAGAAGATTCGCAAGTTCGTGCCGCGCGATTTCTGGGAGGTCATTGCCACCTTCGACGCGGCGGCCGGCCAATACACCGGACGCTGGTTTGACGAACAGTTTTCGAGGAGCGATGGCAAGAGCGGCGACGACCAGTTCAAAGCGGAACGCCTGTGGGAAAAACCCCGGGCCGAGGTGATTCATGACAAGTGCCTGGACAAACCCGGCGTCGTGACCGAGGAAAGCAAGCCGAGCACGTCGCTGTCGCCGTTGTTGTACGATTTGACCAGTTTGCAGCGCGACGCGAACTCGCGTTTCGGTTTCAGCGCCAAGAACACCTTGGGGGTGGCGCAGGCGCTTTACGAGCGGCACAAGGTGTTGACCTACCCGCGCACGGATTCGCGCGCGCTGCCGGAGGATTACATCGGCACGGTGAAAAGCACGTTGGAGATGTTATCGGGCCGCTCACCCGGCAGCGGGACCACCTTCGTGACCCGTTATGCCACATTGGCATCGAACATTCTTGAGCATGGCTGGGTGCGCCCGAACAAACGGATTTTCAACAATGCCAAGGTTTCCGATCACTTTGCCATCACCCCTACCACGCAGGCCCCGCGCGGCCTGTCCGAGCCGGAACAAAAGATCTACGACATGGTGACCAAGCGGTTTCTCGCGATCTTCTATCCCGCCGCCGAATTTCTCGAAACCACGCGCATCACCCGCGTCGAGGGCGAACCGTTCAAGAGCAGCGGCAAGGTGCTGGTGACGCCCGGCTGGCTGACGGTTTATGGCAAGGAAGCGGAGGACGAGGACGCCGCGAATCTGGCGCCCGTCAAACCGAACGAAACGGTCAAGACCACCGCCGTCGAGGTGAAATCAAACGTCACCAAGCCCCCGCCGCGGTACTCGGAAGCCACGCTGCTGTCGGCGATGGAAGGCGCCGGCAAGCTGGTCGAGGACGATGAACTCCGCGAGGCCATGCACGAGAAGGGCCTGGGGACGCCGGCGACGCGGGCGGCCATCATCGAAGGACTGATTTACGAGCAGTACATGCATCGCAACGGGCGCGAGCTGCAGGCGACGGCCAAGGCGTTTTCGTTGATGGAACTGCTCAACGGACTCGGGATTCCCGAACTGACGAAACCGGAACTGACCGGCGATTGGGAATTCAAGCTGCATCAGATCCAGCGCCGGCAGAAAAGCCGCGACGAGTTCATGTCCGAAATCGCGGACATGACCCGGCACATCGTGGAGCGCGCCAAAAAATACGAGCACGACACCATCCCCGGCGATTTTGGCGTCCTGGTGACCCGCTGTCCCAAATGCGGCGGGGAGGTTCACGAAAAATACAAACAGTTTCAGTGCGAGAAGTGCGACTTTGCCATCTGGAAGACCGTGGCCGGCCGCATGTTCGAAATCGAGGAGGTGGAGAAACTCATCAGTGAGAAACAAATCGGCCCGCTGCAGGGATTTCGCAGCAAGATGGGCAGGCCGTTTGCCGCCGTGCTGAAGATGAACGGCGAGTTCAAGCTGGAATTTGATTTCGGGAACGACCAGAACGCAAACGGCGAGGCCGCGCCACCGGTGGATTTCACCGGCAAGGAACCGTTGGGCAAATGTCCCAAGTGCGGCGCTCAGGTCTTTGACGCCGGGATGAACTACCTGTGCGAGAAGGCGACGGGCGCGGGCAAGACGTGTGATTTCCGCTCCGGCAAGATCATTTTGCAGCAGGAAATCGCGCCGGAACAGATGAAAAAGCTGCTGGCCACCGGCAAAACCGATTTGTTGACAAAATTCATCTCCAAACGGACCGGCCGCAGCTTCAAGGCCTTTTTGGCGGCCGGGACAGATGGCAAGGTTGGATTTGAATTTCCGCCCCGCGAGGCCAGGGGCAGGGCCGGTGCGGACCGTAAACCGAAGGAACCCGCGGAGAAAATTGATTTCACGGGGAAGGCGCCGCTGGGTAAATGTCCGAGGTGCGGCGGCAATGTCTTTGAAACCGAAGCCGCTTACCTTTGCGAAAAATCGCAGGTGGACAAAAAGCCGTGCAAATTCAAGGTCGGCAAAATGATTTTGCAACAGCCGATTGAAACACCGCAGTTACAGAAGTTGCTCACGGTGCGTAAAACCGACCTGCTTAACCAGTTCATTTCCAAGGCGGGCCGGCCCTTTCCGGCATTTTTGGTGATGGACGACAAAGGCAAGGTCACGTTTGAATTCCCGCCGCGCGATGGAGAATAATCGGCGGTACGGAGGCCCGTTGACATGAACGATTCTCCCCTCGAACCAGGCCGGCGGGATGGCGGGGTTCCCCGCCCGGCGGAGATCCGCGACCCGTGGGTTCGCAAGTTCCTCATGCATCTGGCGACGGACCGGGGCGCGTCGGTGTACACCCAACGTAATTACCGGCAGGCCCTGACGGAATTTGCGCGCTGGCATCTGGACGAGCGCAAATCGGCTCCCGCCTGGGAAAAATTGCAGCGCGATGATTTCCGTAATTATTTGCGGTATCTGGGGCGGAACCATCTGAGCCGCGCGGCGACGCAGCTGCGTTTTTCCGCGTTGCGGACGTTTTACAAATTCCTCATGCGGCAGGGGATGTTGGAAACCCTGCCGATCAAGAATCTGGCACTGCCAAAACGGGAACGGCGTCTGCCGAAATACCTCACGCGCCAGCAGATCCTTGATCTGCTGGCCGCGCCGCTGAAATTGCTGGAGCGCCGGATATCAAGGAAGGGGCCCGGCCGTCCCATTTCAACCGCCGTGTGCCTGCGCGACGTGGCGGTGCTCGAGACGATTTACTCCTGCGGCCTGCGGATCAGCGAACTGTGCGGCCTGCGCGCGGAGGACATTGATTGGAGCGAGCGACTCGTCCGCGTGCGCGGCAAAGGCAAAAAGGAACGGCTCGTGCCCATTGGCGAACCGGCCTGGAAGGCGATTCAAAATTATTGGGGCGTGCTGAAACAGCCGCCGGCCGGCCCGTTGCCGGTTTTCTTTGCGGAGACCAAAAAAGCCGCGCCGCTCAATCCCCTGCAACTGTCCCGGCGCTTGAAACAATATCTGGTCATTGCCGGACTGGATCCGGGCCTGACGCCGCACAAATTGCGTCATAGTTACGCCACGCACCTGCTGGACGCCGGCGCCGATTTGCGCAGTGTGCAGGAATTGCTCGGCCACGCTCATCTGGTCACGACCCAGATTTATACTCATGTGACGACCGAGCGCTTGAAGAAAGCCTATGACGCCGCGCATCCACGGGCCTAGGGGGTTCGTCGTTTTCAGTTGAAATTTCTTGAATGCGGAGCATGATTATTTGTCCAAGTAACCGAATGGTTAAAACAGTTAAATGGGCTAAATATGAAAATCAAATTGACAGCTTTGACTTTGGTGATGGCGGTCTCGGCGGTGGTATTGACGGGCTGCCAGTATCCGAACGGGCAGCCGAACAACACGGCCTCCGGCGCCCTGATCGGCGGAGCGATGGGCGCCATTGCCGGCGCGGCCATTGGCGGTCCCCGCAACGGCGGTGCGGGCGCGCTGATCGGCGCGGCGGCGGGCGCGCTCACGGGGGGCGCCATCGGCAATTCCATGGATCAGGAGCAGGCGGAGGAACTCCGCGCCCAGGCACCCCAGACCTATGTACGCGTGCAGCAGGGACAGCCGCTGGGTATTGCCGACGTCAAGGCCATGGCCGCGGCGAATGTGAGCGACGAGGTCATTATCAGCCAGATTCGCAGTTCCCGCACCGTTTATCATCTCAGCGCCGCTGACATCATTGATCTGCACAACGCGGGTGTGAGCGAGAATGTCATCAATTTCATGATCGACACCCCCAGTCTGGTCGGAGGTGATTCCACCGTCCAGACGTCCACGGTCGTGACGGACGCGCCGCCACCGCCACCGGCGGAAACGATGGTGGTGGCGCCGGGACCGGGTTATGTGTGGGTTGGCGGCGAGTGGGTGTGGAACAGTCGATGGGTTTGGCGGACGGGTTATTGGAGTTATCCACCATATCCGCATGCCGTTTGGGTCGGCAGCTATTGGGGCAGGGGACCCTATGGCTGGTACCGGAGACCGGGACATTGGCGGTGAATTGATTCCAGCAGCAGAGTTTTGAAGGACGATCAAGACTGGAAAACTGGTTCCGATTGCAAACGCGGGTAGTACTGATCTGTACTCTTCTACGGGAAACACCCCATATGGTCCAATGGCAATTCTGGCTCATAATCGTGGCGTGATGGACACGCTTTCTCAAGCTCGAGAGCCGGCAAACGCACCACTTAAACGCCGGGTGAATCTCACCCATGGCATTCTCATGGTGGAGGACGATGACGACATCCGCCGGTTCACCGCGGAAGGATTGAACGGTGACGGCTGTCATGTGGATGCTGCCGCCGAAGGGGAGCGTTTTTTGCCCGCGTTTGCCGCTTGCATTCGGCTTGAATTGAGCGAAGTTCCACCGCGCCGGAAAATCATGAAGTTACAATTTTTGTACAGGGCGGCGGTCATGCGGATCGGGTTCGTGTCTTCGTGCCTCCTTCTGCTTTTCACATCCGTACCGTTCGCATCGGCCCAGGCCACCGACGTATTGACCTATCATAACGACAACGGCCGCACCGGACAGAACCTGAACGAGGAAATCCTCACGCCCGCCAACGTCAACACGAACCACTTCGGCAAATTATGGGTACTGAACGCGGACGGCCTGGTGGATGCCCAGCCGCTATATGCCGCGGGGGTTACCATCCCGCTCAAAGGCGTGCACAATGTCGTGTTTGTTGCCACCGAAAACGACAGCGTCTATGCGTACGACGCGGACAGCACCAATTTGTTCTGGCACGTTTCGGTGCTGGGCGCCAACGAAGTGCCTTCCGATAATCGCGGCTGCGACCAGGTGGCACCCGAGATCGGCATCACCGCCACGCCGGTCATTGACCGCCAGCTCGGTCCCAATGGCACGATCTTTGTCGTTGCCATGAGCAAGGACGGCTCGGGCAACTATTACCAGCGCCTGCACGCGCTCGACCTGGCCACGGGCACCAACCAGCTGCCACCGGTCACCGTCACCGCCCAATATCCGGGTACGGGTGACGATCACGTTGGCACGAATGTTGTGTTCGATCCCGCCCAATACAAGGAACGGTGCGGACTGCTGTTGTTGGGCGGGGTGATTTACACCGCCTGGGCGTCGCATTGCGACGTCAGACTCTATACCGGCTGGATCATCGGTTACGATGAACACACCCTGGCGCAGACCAGCGTGTTGAACATTACGCCCAATGGAAGCCAAGGCGCCATCTGGATGAGCGGCGCCGGTCTGGCGGCCGATACGGCCAGTAATATCTACTTTCTGGTCGGAAACGGCACGTTTGACACCACGCTGACCACCAACGGGTTTCCCAGCCTTGGCGATTATGGCAATGCGTTCATGAAACTCTCGACGACCACCAACCAGCTTGCCGTGGCGGATTATTTCGACATGAACAATACGGTGAGCGAGAGCGGTGCCGACACGGACCTCGGTTCAGGCGGCGCATTGGTGTTGCCGGACATGCTGGATGCGCAGGGGCACATCCGCCAGCTCGCCGTGGGCGCCGGGAAGGATAACAATCTTTATCTCGTGGACCGTACGAACCTGGGCAAGTTCAACCCCGTCAACGACAGCGCCATTTACCAGGAGCTCGATGGCGTTTTGCCTGGCGGTGTTTGGGCCATGCCCGCCTACTTCAACGGCACGCTTTATTACGGCTCCGTCGGGAGTTACCTCAAGGCGTTTCCGTTCGTGTACGCCCGGCTCACCAACAGTTCCTCGCAAACCGCCTACAGCTTTAATTATCCCGGCACCACCCCGGCCATTTCCGCCAACGGCAACTCCAATGGCATCGTCTGGGCCGTGGAAAACGCCGCCCCGGCGGTTTTGCACGCTTACGCGGCGACCAACCTGGCCGAGGAGTTTTACTACAGCTCCCAGGTTCCCGGCGGCCGCGATAACTTCGGCTCGGGCAACAAATACATCACCCCCACGATTGCCAGCGCCCGGGTTTATGTCGGGACCACCACCGGTGTCGGCGTGCTCGGTCTGCTTGACCAATCCACCCTGACACCGCTGCAGACGTGGCGGAACAGTCACTTCGGCAACCCGTCAAATGTTGGCGCGGGCGCCAACGGCGCCAGTCCGGCCGGTGATGGCGTGCCGAACCTGATTAAATACGCCCTGGGCTTGAATCCGTCCACGCCGGTCACGGCTGCCCAGTTGCCCTCCGGCAGCATCCAACCCAACGGCGGCACGAACTACCTGACCCTGAACGTCAACCGCGGCGCCCAACCTTCCGACATCACTTATATCGTGGAAGTCTCCAGCAACCTGCTGGGTGGCTGGGTTTCCGGCCCACCGAACACCGTGACGCTTTCGAATACCCCCTCCCAGCTGATTGTGCGCGACAATACGCCCGTGCCGGCGGCCACGGAACGGTTCATCCGTTTACGCGTCACCAATCCCTAGCACAAAACCTTTGGCAGTTCCGGCCGGTGCATGCGTTCCCATCTTCGGCTCTCATTTATATTGAGGGCCAGCGTTCTTGATCTTTTTGCGCCACACCCCGAAACCACCAAGCGCCATCGCAACCGACATTAATGTGCAGGCGCCCGGTTCGGGAACAGTGATCGTCATATTATCCATCGTGAACAGAGCTCCGGCGGACGTGGAGAAGTGGACACTATCAACGTCCGTGTAATCGAAATTTATTAGCGTGATGGCATCATGGTAGATGGTGTAGGTATTGTTATAAAGTAGAGTTCCTCCGGAGAATCCTTGGACAGTGAGTTGGTCCTCGCTGGCATAAACAGACGTGAAATAAGCCGAATCCAATGTAAGCGGAGAGCTGCTGCTGAACCAGGCCGGGTCGCCAAGCCCGTTGAAGGCTACATTCGGCGATGAAACCACTCCAGCGTCAAAGGCGCCGGGTACTGCCGGTGCGTATTGAACAAAGAAATTGTTCCATCCCAAGCCGCCATAACCATTTGGCATGATTACGTAATCGACGATTGATACATCATCAAATGTAAATAGCTCTTGCGCATTTCCAGCGCCAGTCGTTCCAAGACATAGAACACCGATACTCAATATTTTGGAGAGCAGTTTCATTGTAATCCTTTCAATTCATTTCATTTGTGATTTGCCGCCTGACGTCCAGAGCTCAGGCACAGCCGCCGAGTCCTGCAAAGCGGGATTGAAATGGAATGATAACAAACATATCTCATAAATTCAATCGCAACTGACAGGGCCAGCGGCTGTCGCCGGCAGCGGCATTGTTAGACGGCAAATCTTTTTATCGAGACCATTTCATTGTCCCTTGCGTTTTACTATGACCTCCTGTTCCCGTTATCGTGTAAACGTCAACTTCGCAAACTAACTCATGGTCGTTTACGCTGATAATCCTGTGCCGGTTGACAAACCCTCCATTTGCCAAAGCCCTTCTAAGATCTCCCCCAACTGCATCGTTGGGTAAGGGATCGGCTTTTGTGATTGTTGTTATCAAAACTCCATCTTTGATTTGCCATGTCCCCAAGCCTGTAAAGTTCTTGCTTTCCGTCTTATGGATGGTCACGGCTTGCTTTGCATAGTTGCCATTTGGAGCAAAGGTGAATGTGTTTTCGGTCGTGGTGCCGAATAATCTATTGGTGTTGCTATATTTCCAAACTCCAGTGACTTTCTGGCGAAGTTCAGCATCGCTGGGCGGTTGGGTAACTTCTGGGGCTGCCAACGCCGGCTGCGTAACGGGTGCTGATGATGTAGTGTCTGACTGTGCCTTTGGCGGCGTGGTGGAACTGTCCGTGCCGTTCTTTTTCCCACAGCCTGCCCATAAAACAGAGGCTGCCATTATTCCAATGATGATTACATTTTTCATAGCGTGTAGCAGCATGATAGAAAAATGTTGTTCAAGCATGAATTACAATATGCACTTGCATTTGGAATGCTTAAAAAATCACGTTGGATAAAGCATGGCGGCATCATTGTGAACGAATCAATTTTAAAGAACTGGCGGTGAGAGCCATTTTCTCCTTCCTCGTTTGCTCGCTGGAGAAGACACATAGTGATCCCTCCGTGGCTACTCCGCCTTTGAAAATACCGTCGTTGTAATCCAGCGGTAACATCACGCGCTCACGCTTGATGCCTTCAGCCGCCACGATGGCACCGTCAAGGCCGCCCGTGATAATATAGTCGCTCCATAGATTCAACTTGCGGCCCAACCAACCGCGATTCTGCTGGAAACGCCCCTCCGTGAGTTTGGCGTCGCCGACGGTGCCGCTCACGCTTCCGTCCGCGTGAATGTCCAGCTTAACGGTGAGGTTCTTTTGTTGGCACCAAGAAACAATGATCCGCGCATTCCCCTCCCAATGACCAACCATCGCGGGTGTGACGGCGCTATCGGTCGCACACGAAGTCAAAACAGGCAGGAGCATGGCAAGCGCTGCAATCAATCTGGTAGAACGGGGCGTTGTTTTCATAGGTGCTAATGTGCCAAGCCATATCCAAACGCCATAATCGATATTTTATCTCGCGACATTGATATTTTTGATGCGTACACGAAGCCGCCTAACATAGAGCTCAGGCACGCGGGACCAAATGACGTGAATCCCGACGCAGTCGGGAAACAGGACCGGCCATCCCGCGTTGCCTGCAGCGATTTACTGGGTGGCATCATTCAAGTTCTCCACCTAACTTCATTGCTTTGATATTAAAATGCCACGCAGCCCACAATAACAGCAGCGAAAGAGGTGTCCCAATCAGATAATAACTCAGCGGCTGGGCATGCTCACCTATCTGGCTCAGCATAATATGAATTATACGGCCCCGCTCGTCGGTCGCATATTCAAACAGTTTGGGGTTTAGTACCGGCAAATAGGTAACAACCAATAAAAATGCGCCCGCCCCCAAAAACGCAGCGGCAATAATCCGATAAAACAATAACTTAGCCGTGGTTTTTAATGGCGATGTGCTCATGCCGCCTGCCAATCTAATTATATTAATTTAATAAAAGCAAATTATATATTAGCCGGTATAACAGTGAGTCGGTTACAGGTGAATCTCTTCTCTGGAAGCATAACGTATGAGCATGGCGTGGGCAGCTCAAGGAAAAGGCGCGTTTACAGCCCTAAAGACGTGGTTTTGTGGAAAATCATCCCCAATCCGAACCTTAAACTGTTGGATCAAGTTCGGGAGGTGATTGTCCTCAATCCGCAGCGCGCGGACAACCATCAGTGCGTCTCAATCAAGTCCGTCGCGTCAGGCCTGACGCAGCCGCTGCGAGTTGGGACAATTCGCGCTCCGGTCAAATCGGGACACTGCCCGCTGGAATTCCGTCTTGCCAAGCGGGCGCGGGCCAAGTTGAATGTCGGTTCGGAGCCATTGGCTGGGTAGCTCAGTCGGTAGAGCAGAGGACTGAAAATCCTTGTGTCGGCGGTTCAATTCCGCCCCCAGCCACCACTTCTAACTGCTAGTACAGCAAATATTTGCGTGGTTTAGCGGACGAAAAGACCCCAAAGCGGACACCCATTTTCCCACTCTGTAATAAGTGGGGCCTGGCTTGGCATCCTCGCGATTGGGTGAACGGTCGTCTGAAAACACGCATCCGGCCAATTCGGCGTCGCATTTATTGCTTGGACACCAGCACCAGCAGCGAGGACGAGGCGCGCCAGTTCGTTGAGGCCGGGAATCAAGCCCGGCGCCAGCCCGAAATCAACCTTCAAATCGCCAAGGCCTATCTGGCGGCGGATGCCACAAAGCGTATTCGGTGGCGGCCTGGGCCCTGATGGAAAAGTCACTTGTGCATTGCGTCGGGCACGATTGGTCGTATACTTGGGACCATCGCCCGAAGCATGATTCCAAGAACAACTCAATGTCTCAGACGCATGAAAACGATCCAAAAAAAACTGCGTTATCTGCTTGCCGCAGCTCTCATTGGCTGGCTGGCAATTAATTCTGTCCCGGTTTCGGAGGCCAATCCGTCCAGTTTGAGCACCCGAACGTCGCCCGACTGGCTCCGGAGTGCGGTCGTGTATGAAATCTTTCCCCGAAACTTCTCCCAGGAAGGAAACCTCAATGCCATTACCGCCCGATTGGATGATTTGAAGGATCTGGGGGTGGACGTTCTCTGGCTCATGCCGATCCACCCGATTGGCGAAAAGATCAAGAAAGGTTCCATCGGAAGCCCTTTTGCCGTGCGCGACTTTTACGCCATCAATCCCGACTACGGCACCACCAACGACTTCAAGCGGCTTGTGGCGGAAGCCCACAAGCGCGACATGAAAGTGGTCATGGACATCGTGGCCGGCCAAACCGCCTGGGACAGCGTGCTCATGGAGCATCCGGAATTTTATTTGCACGGTACCAACGGGGCGATCATCCCCCCCGACCCGGCCTGGACGGACGTGGCCGGTTTGAATTATGCGAATCCGGACGTGCGCCGGTACATGATTGAGATGATGAAATACTGGTTGAGGGACTTTGGGGTCGACGGGTTCCGCTGCGATGTGGCACCCAATGTGCCCCTGGATTTTTGGGAAGCCACCCGGGCGGAGCTTGAAAAGATCAATCCGCAAGTCGTCATTCTGGCGGACGCCGGCGCCAAGCCGGAAATGCTCACGAACGCCTTCGACGTGGATTCGTCGTGGAATTTCATCTACTTTTTGGACATGGTGATGAGCAGTCAACTGCCCGCAGATTTCATCAGACAATCGTGGGAACACACCCAGCAGCAGTTCCCCCAAGGCGCGCTTCACCTGCGCTTCACCGACAACCACGAGGAAACCCGGGCGGTGGTGCGTTACGGAGTGAACGGTGCGCTCGCGGCACAGGTGTTGGTATTGACGCTCGACGGCGTGCCGCTCTTTTACAACGGCATGGAAGCGGGTGATGCCACCGAATCTTCCGACCCGGCCCTGTTTGAAAAAATGCCGATATTTTGGAACTCCGGCGGACGCCCGCCGCTGCGTAACATCTACCGGGATCTGATCAAGCTTCGCAAGCAGTACGCCGCGTTTTACAACGGGGAGGTCGTCTGGCTTACGAACTCGGCCCCGGGACAAGTCGTCAGCATCCTGCGCCGGGATGCGAAGGATGAGTTCATGGTCGTCATCAATCTTTCAAGCTGCCGCGTGAACGGTTCGGTTGAATTGTCAAATCCGGAAGGCTTTGAGCCGGTGAAAATCAGCGGCCGGCCCACCCCGATTGGCACCCTCCTTCCCAACTTCAGCCTCAGCGGCTACGAGTGGTGCATCTATCATCGGGCCGCTACTCAATAAGCCTGTTTGCGGCGCTGCGCACGCCGGTTTTCGCCGGCCACAGTTTTTACACCCCGAAATAATGGGGCTTCCTGCTGCTTCACCGCGCCGCGGATTCGCCTTGTTTTAGGCGAAGAGCCTGCCAAGTCCGCTGCCCGGTGTTCACACAATCGCATGAACATGCCTATGGTTTTTGCTGACAGTTTGCGGCTGATTAGCAAGAGTACCCGCGTTCATGAAATTGACCTTTCGGTTGCGATATCGCTCGCAGTTTGGACAATCACTCTGGCTGACCGGCAAGCATCCGTTGTTGGGCGGCGGCAAAACTGAAAACGCAGTTCCGCTCGCGTACCTCAACGAGGAGGCCTGGCATGCCACGGTTGAGCTGCCAGCGGATGCGGCAAGCCACCCAATCACCTACGACTATCTCTTGCGGAACGCCGATGGTTCGCTGGTTGCGGACTGGGGCCGTGACCGGGTGTTCACCCCCTCCGAATTTCACCGCGACGAATTACTGGTCATTGATTCGTGGAACAACGCAGGCGCGGCTGAAAATGTGTTTTACACCGAACCCTTCCAAAAGGTCCTGCTGGCTGGAAATTTCGCCGAAGTCCAAGTCCCCGCCCCGGCCAATCCGACCCACACCTTCCGGATCAAAGCCCCCATGCTCGCCAAGGGCCAAACCCTTTGTCTGCTTGGAGATGGGGCGGTGCTGGGAAATTGGAATATCGGCAGGCCGATGTTGCTGAACCGGCTGGCGGACCAAAATGATTTGAGCGTGACGCTGGATTTGCGGGGCCAGTCTTTTCCCTTCAGTTACAAATACGGGGTATTCGACACCGGGAAAAATGCCTTTGTCGGCTTCGAAGACGGCGCCAACCGCACCTTCAGCGACGTCACCGTGCCCACGGGGCACACGCTGGTCAACGATGGGTTTGTCCGGCTGCCGGTGGACCGGTGGCGGGGGGCAGGCGTGGCGATTCCCGTGTTCAGCCTGCGGAGTGAACACAGCTTCGGCGTCGGTGAGTTTGAGGACCTCAAGTTGCTGGCCGAGTGGTGCCGGCAGGCGGGATTGAAAATGATTCAGATTCTGCCGGTCAACGACACCAGCGCCACGCATACCTGGCAGGATTCCTATCCGTACGCCGCGATTTCGGCGTTTGCGTTGCACCCGATCTATCTGAATCTCAACCGGGTAGCCACCGGACGGAATCAGGGTCTTTTAAAGCAATTGGAGCCGGAGCGGAGGCGTTTGAATGCGCTCGATACGGTGGCTTATGAAGCCGTTCTGAAAACCAAGCTCGATTTTGTCAGGCGCATTTTTCCGTCGCAAAAGACCAGAACGTTCGCGAGCAAAGGCTATCAGCTTTTTTTCTCCGAAAACCGCCACTGGCTGACGCCGTACGCCGCCTTTTGTCATCTCCGCGACAAATATGGAACTTCTGACTTCAACCAGTGGCCGGACTTTCGCCACTACCATCCGGAGGAAATCACCGGATTGGCGGCGGAAAATTTCCCGGTGCAGGATGACATCGCCTTGAGCTATTTTGTCCAATATCATCTGCATCTTCAATTGAAGGAAGCCGCGGCGTATGCGCACAACCTGGGCGTCATTCTCAAGGGCGACATTCCCATCGGGGTTTACCGTCATGGTTGCGACGTGTGGCAACAGCCTGAACTGTATCACCCGGAGGTCCAGGCCGGCTGCCCCCCGGATGCCTTTGCGGTGAAAGGTCAAAATTGGGGGTTTCCCACCTATAACTGGCCGCGGATGAAGGCGGATGGCTTTGCGTGGTGGAAGCGGCGCTTCGAACAAATGAGCGGTTACTTCGATGCGTTTCGGATTGATCATATCCTTGGTTTTTTCCGCATCTGGAGCATTCCGGCTGACGCGGTGGAAGGCATCATGGGATATTTTGTGCCGGCGATTCCGGTGGACGTGCAGGAATTCAGCGGCCGGGGCATCCGGTTTGATTATGGCCGCCTGGCCAGACCGTATATCACCGACCCGGTGCTGAAGGACACTTTCGGAAACGCCTGGGAATCGGTGAAACACGAGTTTCTGGTCCCGGCGTCCGCCGGCAATTATTCGTTGAAGCCCGAATTTGCCACGCAACGCCAGGTGGAACGCCACTTTGCCGGATTGGAGAGGAGCGAACGCAACCAGGCAATCCGGGAGGGGTTGTACGATTTGATCAGCAACGTGATTCTGTTCGAAGACGGGAATTCCCGGGGGCAGCGCTTTCATTTCCGCTTCGCCATGGAAAATACGTCCGCCTTCACATCCCTGGAGCCGCAGACCCAGGCACGGCTGAAGGAACTGTACCTGGATTATTTTTTCCGCCGCCAGGACAATTTCTGGCAACAGGAAGCGATGCAGAAACTGCCCGCGTTGAAGCGCGTCACGAATATGCTCGTCTGTGGCGAGGACCTGGGATTCGTCCCTGCCTGCGTGCCGGAGGTGATGCGGCAACTGGGTCTGTTGAGCCTGGAAGTACAGCGCATGCCCAAGGACCTGTACCGGGAGTTTTCCCGCCCCCAGGACGCGCCGTATCTTAGCGTGGTCACGCCGTCCTCACACGACATGAGCACCATTCGCGGCTGGTGGGAGGAGGACGCGCCACGCACGCAGAGATTTTACAACCAGGAATTAGGCTGGCCGGGCGAAGCGCCCCGGCATTGCGAAACCGGGATCAGCCAGGCCATTGTGGATCAGCATCTCGCCTCCCCGGCCATGTGGAGCATCTTCCAGTTGCAGGATCTGTTGGGCATGGACCCGAAGCTGCGCCGTGAAGATTTTGCCGCCGAGCGCATCAACGTGCCCGCCATTCCCAATTATTACTGGCGCTACCGGATGCATCTGACATTGGAAGCGCTGCGGGAAGCCGACGCCTTCAATCGGGGGGTCCGGCAGCACATCGAACAAAGCGGAAGGTGAGCGGCTGGCGGTGCGGGTTGCCGGCTGCGGGTTGAAACAAAAAAGCCCCGCGGGTTGCGGGGCTTGATTTAAAGCGAGGCTGATTTACTTCCGGCGGCGAATCGCCAAAAGCGCTGTCAAGCCGGACAATCCGAACATCACCATGCTGGACGGTTCAGGAACGGTTGAGATGGTGAAATATTCACCGGGAGTATTGACGAAGTTAAACGTGCCACTATTGGGTCCGGTATACGGTCCGCCACCACCCACATTACCCGTTCCCACGGCCAAACCCGGAAGGAACTGGTTGGCGAGATAGGAGTCGCCACCGCCGTTAATATCGGCAAGGACCATGATATTTCCGCCCGTGTATCCGATCGCGGAGAGGGGAATGGCCATTTCAAGCCCGGTGGTCGTATTGAGGCCGCTGGTGGCACCGCTCAAGGCGGCACCGGCAGCGCCCATCGTGCTGGCGTTATTATTGTTGAGGTACAGCAGTGCGCTGCCACCAAACCCTCCCGCGGCAATTCCCGTGGAGCTTTCGGCCAGCGACCCGACGTAACCGCCGGAGACCTGGCTGCCTCCCACAAGATTGTATTCTTCGTTATACAAAGTGCCCTGATAGTCGTTCATGTCAAAAGCGTAGGTCGCTTGAAAGCTTGGACTAAAAACGGAGCCATTCATGGCGCCCAACGAGCCGCCGGAAGTGTTCAACGTGTTCTCGCCGACCGCGCCGCCATCAATGAAAACGTTCAGATGGTTGCCGTTGTTTTCGACGTTACCCGCCAGGAACAGGTACAGGGTTCCGCCGGAGATCTTACCATAAGCGGCGTCCAATTCGGAACCGCCGGCCGAATCGTTGCCGCCGGCAGCATTACCGAAGCCGGTATTAACGGTCTGCACGGCCAGGGCGCTGCCGTAAAAGCCGGAATTCAACGTTCCATTCAGGTTTTGAGCATGCGCACAAACCGCCGCACCCAAAAATGCCACAAAGGTTCCGCTCGCAAGGGTTGTTATATATTTCATACGATTACGCTGGTTACTGATTTTTTGTTCAGGATTGACCCAAGAGTATAATATTATCGGCCGACTTACTACCACATGTTTGTGCGGTGGAGCGTCAGATTGGCTCAAGGCACGATTTCTATCTCATAAAACTTCTGCGGTGCGGAGGGGGACGTGTCGTAGAAATAGGCGGAGAATCCATTCGTCGTAACAACCTGACCGATAGGTGCAAACGGCTGGGCCAGATTCGTGGTGGCCAAGATCTGATAATTGACGCCCGGCAGGCTGCCCCAGACCAGCAGGGGATTCGTTCCGGTATTGGCGAGGCTGGTGATTTGGAACGGCGGTGCGACAATCACAGTCTTGCTGTCGCCGAGGACAATGCCATTGGTATAGGTGACCTGGATGAGGTTTGTGCCCGGCACAGTGACGTTCCAGTTGTAGAAGAGCGAGTTCATGCCCGGGCAACCAGCCACCACGCCCACCGGGCGGATGAAATAGGCGGATTGCGGCTGGAGGACGCCATTGATGGAAATGTCAAAATTGGAAACCGCAGAGACCAGACTGGGGCTGAAACAGGTTTGAACCAGATAGACGAGGTTGCTGGTCAACGGAATGATGGTGTTGTTGGTGGCCGGGCTGGAGATTTGGACCACCTGAGCCGGCGCGAGCGTGTTGACCGTGCGCGTCAACGTCGTGATCTCGTTGGTATATATGCTGGTGGCGTAATCCCGCAGGCGCACGCTGATGGTGGCGGTGCCGCTGGTGGGCACGTAATTATAAGGGAACCGGAACTCCTGTGGATCGTTTGGGTATTGCAGGTTCAAACTCTGGTCGGGCGTGAACTGCGCGGCACTTACAAAGATGGGGTTGCCGTTGGTGTCATTGCCAATGCCATTGGCCTGGCCGGTGTAAATGTCCCAATTGTTGGTGACACTGTTCTGGATGTTGAATTGAGCGCCAGTCACGGTACTGTCGGCGCGAATCACAAAAGTATAGGAACTGCTGGTGATCGAATACCCATCGTTTGGCGGAGAAACAATCAGGCCGGTCGGCAGCCCGCCGTCGTAGTAAAAGGTTTGTGCGAAGGTGTTGTACACCTGCGCTTGATTGCCGTAGACGTAGTTTTGATTGGTATAATTGACGACCGGCAGGAAGGTCCGCGCGCGGAGGATGTGGAAACCGGACTGCAAACCGACGGTGGTGTTGGCCGGGTTGAGATCGTTGTGGAGCCAGACCACGGCCGTGGCGGGATTGAAATTCGTGATGGCCGCCTGCGTCAGGCCGAAGAGTTTGGAACCGGAAGATTCCGCGTAGGCAATGGGCGGGATGCTTGCCAGAGTCGGGTCGTTGGTGATGCCATTGGCAAACGCATAGCTGCCACCACTGAACAAACCGATCTTGTAACGCACCTGACCGCCGGCCTGACCGGGAATGGTGCCTTTCCACCAGTCAACGTTGGCCTGGGTGCTGTCCTGATTCACCCGATGCGCCGGCACCACCTGGGTCGTGCCTTTGCCGACGCCGAACGCTCCTTCGGGATTCGAGCCGTCGGTGGTAAAGTAAATGTAGCAGGTGTTGATTTGTTGCGAGTAGCCAACTTCCAGCCAGAGGTCCACGGACTGGCCGGACGCCGGATTGGGCGGCACCATCTGACTGGCCGGATCAACGGGAACGGTGACGTTGGTCAAGATCGTCACCGGCGCCGCCGGATCGTGATAGACCCAGCTCACGGTCTGGTTGGTGATGCTCTCACCAAAACCGGCCCCCGAAACGACCGTGTTCGTGCCGCCGATGGTGTAGTAATATGTTTCCGCTCCGAGCGAGACGATGTTGTTGTTCAGGATGTTTCGCGCGGCAAATTTCTCCGGCCCGTTGCGGAATTGGAAGGCCGCTTGTTCATAGCCCAGAAAACGATCGTCGGCGTAGCCGGGCTTGTTGTCGCGCAGATCCAGGAAATTGGTGGGCGCGATGCCCGGCTGGTCATTCGTCGGGCCCAGGCCCATCTGGCTGTTGAGGTCAATGCCGCCATCCAGCTTGATGAGTGTGTTGGAAGTCGAAGCGTCGCTGCGGACGAGGATGTCAAACGGCGCATTGGTGACCACTGGAATATCCATCGCGTAGGTGAGATTGGACACGTTGCCTTCTCCCGGGGCGAGGACCGGTTGGCCGGTATAGGCATCAACACTGCCGCGCATTTTGAAGGGGAACATCGGGTTATAATTTGGATCACCGTTGGTGCCGTCCATGCGATAGATGGTAATGCCCGGCGCGGGAGCGCCGCCCTGGCGGAAACTGATGGCGTTGGTGGCAGGGTTGGCGCGACTCGGTTCCGGCCATTGCTCACCATACAACACCCAGGCGCCTCTCGGAATCACCAATTCGATGGCGCCGTAGCCTGCCGGAGGGGTGGTGTTGACATAAATCAGACGATTCACAGGGTTCGGGTCACTGGCTGTCGCCGCGGCCACGCTCGAACTTGTGGTGGTGCCGTGTACCAGCAGATGATGATAGGCGCGGCCTCCGCCCGCAACGTCGCCGGAACTGGACAATTGGGTCAGGAGCGTGCCCGGCGGAAAGCCGACGATCATTCCACAACCGCGCGAAATTGAAGGAGCGGTGTCGGCGGTGGGCGAACCATTGGTAGCCACGCCATAATATCCGTCGCTCGCCCGACTGACGCCGTCATCAAAGGCGATGTCGCCGGAACTGGCAAAGTTGTCATTCATGGCGTAGAGCACCACGGTCGCGGCGGGATTGGTATAGGCGTTTCCGTAAAGCGCGGGCGGATTCACGTCGCAGTAATCGTAGCGCTCAAAGGCAACGATGTTCTGGTCGCTCCAGCGCGAACGCGTGCCGCCGCGAGACAGTTGGTTGTGGGTGTACATCGTGTCCGGCATGGAATTATCGCCGAATTCGCCGAGGTAGCTGGCGTAGGAAACAATCGGCGTGCCGCCGCTGGGATTGTGGTTGAACCCGTCCGAATAGACCATCGGCAGCCCTTCGTGCAGGAAGAAATAGGAATCTTCCAATGCTTCATTCGCCGGGCAACAACTGCCGCCGTCCTGGCTTTGCGGCAGATTGACGGCCTGTGCCCCGCTAAAATTACCATTGGAGTCGCAGTTGGCCCCGGGCGGCACATAATCCCGGCCGTCCATACTGTAAAGTCCGGGACTGCCACCATAATTGCCGATGGCGGAGTTGAACTGGCTGTACAATGGGAAGTTCAGCAACCTCATGCCCGAATTGAGATAATCATAAAAATCATTACCGGCATCCAGGGCGGACGGTTCGTATTCACCAAAAATCATGGCATCGTTGCGCGGCGTCTCGGTGTCAAACAGACTGTTCCGATCGCCATCCATCTCCAGATACCCATTGCCAATGTCGTTGCTGCCGTAGCCGTGGACGTAATCATACATGGCCTGAATCGCGCCGGTGTAGCCGGAGAACGACGGATCATCCGTCTGCCCGGTTTCCGCGCCAAAAAATCGCACGGGCACGTGCTTCACCGCATCGAGCCGGAAGCCGTCGCACTTGGTTACGTAGAGCGTCCAGGCCACCGACCGGTCCAGATAGTCCTGCACGTATTCGGAGACTGGTTGGCCATTGCCATCGAAAGGATGCCAGTTGCCGCCGATCGCCGGACTGTTGGTGTCCATGTATAAATCCATCCGTCCCGGAAACCGGATGAAATCCGGCTTGAGAATTGTGTTTCCGACGACTGTTCCAAAATTCAAATTGGTGACGCCCGGTTCCTGCGCCAGGTCGCACAGGCCCAACAACGGCTGGTCTTCCACCACGGAAGTGGTGCACCAGTAGGGATCGCCAATGGACAGCCAGTTTTTATATCCACCGGAGACGACTTGCAGATGAAAGTCCTGGGCGATCAGGCCGGGATAATAATTTGTCGGCGTGCCGGAGCCGGGATAATCGGGCACGGTGCCGGCCCGGTGATTCATGATGTTGTCGAAATAGACGCGAATGCCAAAGCGATGCGCCGTTTGAACCATCTGAATCAGTTGGTCCTCGGTGCCATACAACGTGGCAATCGTCCCCTGCTGGTTGGTACTGCCCAAATCAAACGGGTCGAACTGGTCATAGCCGATGGAAAACCCGCCGCTGTTCCCCTTGGCCGGGTTGGGCAGCCAGATGCTGTCGTAGCCGGCCTCGGCGATCTCCGGCATCTTTTGCGTCACCTGGGGCCACGAGAGCTGGAACAACTCCAGCATCGCCTCGCCCCGGACGGAGGCAACCGTCAGCTCCAACAAACCCGCCAATAAAACGGCGCAGGCCGCGTGGCCGACAAGCCGGTTCGCTGAAATCACCCGACGGGAAAATTGAACTTGTCCGGACCCCTGAGTCGATGGACCTCTACAAGCCTTTGTGTAAGTGGCACGGCAAGACATGGTTATTTTGAATAATGGGCAAACCGCAACCAACCACTACGGTGCGTTGGCAGCGCGCCGGCGGTGGCCTTTCGATTGCAATATTGGGGCACAATATCGACCCACTTTGCGTTTGTTGCCACCACATTTTTGTGCGGTGGCCAATTGGGAATTCAACCGCGTTTTAGCGAGGCAGACCGGTTGAAGGGTTTGTTTCGGGAGACCTCCCGGCGATGCCACCCCGAAGAGCTGCCGGCCTGAATGGCGGGATCAAATTTGAAGTGCGACAAATCATGCTTTTGATCAGCAACAGTTTACGGAGAAAAAGACATTTCTGTTTCGATGCAAATCCTTACACCATAGGAAGAAGGGGCTTGCGTCCGAACAGAAATGTCTGGAGGGCAGCTTCTTCCGATTTGTCGCACTTCAAACTTGAATCCACCAATCGTAATCCGGCTGGAGCCGTTAAGGTGATTGAATTTCACCTGTACAAAAGACCCGTCGTAAAACCAGCCCTGGGTGGTCCGGGCGAAGTCGGCCGCATTCATGAATGGTCTCAGCGACCCGCCGTCATACCCAACCCGGGATGGTTGGGCAGCAAGAATTTTAAGCAAAACCGGACGCGGCGCGGACAAAAGCGTGAGCGTCGCTACCGTTCCAACGGTCCGGCACTGCAAACGGGTCCCGTCATAGACAGTGAAAGTGGAATCGGCCGCCGGATAAACAAGAAATTGCAGCGAGCCGTCCCACGTCACGATGCCGGAATTGCCGACATACGCGGCGTCGCAGAGCGTAAGCACGTTGGTCGAAATCATCGGGATGATCGCGCCGGCGCGTACAAACAGTGGCATCCGGGTCTGGTTTGAATTTGACCAGGTGAGGTTCCGGCCGCCGGAGAATCTTTGTTGCGTGAAAAAGTCATACCAGTCGCCAGCCGGCAAATAAACCGTGCGGGTGGTGGCGAGGTTGGTGATCACCACGGCGACCAATAAATCGTTTCCCAGAAGATACGAATGCGGGATCTCATAGGTGTTGGTGTCGGTCTGGTTCAGGAGGACGAGCGGACGTATCATCGGCAGGCCATCCGTGCTGCATTGCTGTGCGCAGGTGTAAAGATACGGAAACAACGCGGTGTGCAATTGCGCATAAAAACGATAATTGGAGGTGCCTTCGTCGCCAAAGCTCCAGGGATACTGCCGGTTCGATCTGATCTGCCGGTGCATTTGCATGATGGGAGATAACGCGCCCAATTGCGTCCAGCGCTCAAATAGATTCGACGGCGTCGAGCTCCAGATGCTCGCGCCATCCTGATAGCCACCAATGTCGCTGCCCCAGATCGCAAAGCCGCTCATCGCCGCCGATTGGCCGGCGATCACCACACCCGCGAGACCGTCCGGGCCAAAGTTCGGCTGATTGTCACCCGCCCAACAAGCGGGATAAGCCTGCGACCCGGTGAACCCGCTGCGCGCCCACAAAACGCCGTTCGTCCCAAGCACGTTCCAAACCGTCCCCTGATATGCCGGGGCGTAACCGTTCCGCATCTCCCGGCCGGTGCGCCCGTCAAAATAAAATGCGTTTGTCGGGATATAAACGTTGCCATCACCGCTGCCGCTTTCACCGTCATCGGTCTTGAAGCCGCCGATGACCCCACCACTTCGGGCCACGAGATTGCTGAGTTGCCCCGTCAGCCACCGCCGGGCGTCCGGGTTTGTAAAATCAATCGGACTGCCCGCACCCTTCCACCACTTCACGATCAACGGCGGTCCTTCGGGGGCGGCGCTTACAAAATAGTGGTTTGTCGCCGCCGCGGCGTAATTCGGCGCCTGTCCCAGGCTGATTCCCTTCACGTCCTTGTCATGGGACTCAACATTGATGAACGGTGTCATCCAACAAACGGCTTTGAAGCCGTTCGTTTGCAAAAAAGTCATCATGTCCCGGACGGAACTGAATCCCGCGTAATGGGTCCCTTCGTAAAAACCATCCGCGCCGAACTGTGTCATGTTCCAGTTAAAATCGTTGTAGGCGGTTTCCCACGGAGAATCGAACACGAAGACCGAGCCGGGAATCCCGAGCTGCCGGTATTTGGTGACGACATAGCGCACCTCGCCGCCGGTGCGCCAGATGTCCGAAGACAGCCACGGTGCAAACGCCCATGGTGGCGGGGTCGGTGGCCGGCCGGCATAACCGGTGTAACGGGTCAAGACCTCCGTGAGCTTGGGGCCGTACACCACGTTGAATTTCAATGACGGGGAAAAATTTTCGACAACATATCGGTCCGGACAGGCCGCCCGCATGTCAAACCGGCTTTCGGCCGAAGAATCAAGATGGAAACCATAGCCGCGCGTGCTGATAAACCACGGTGCCACCTTGTAAGAACCATCCCCTTTGTCGCCCGCTTGATCGAAAGTCAGAATGCGCACCCGTTTCCCGGCCTGATCGAAATCATTGAACTTTTCGCCGAACCCATAAAAATGCTCATTCGCGTCGGAGGCGGCGGCCACCGCGGTTGTCTCCACCGCCAAGCCGCCCCAATTCACCACCTCATAACGCATCACGCCTTCCGCCACAAACGTCAACCGGGCCAGGACGTTCGTCGTTGAAACCTGTTGGACAACTTCCAATCCGTTGCCGGCTGCCGTCGAGGACAGGATGCGGCCAAGGCGGTACCAATGCCCGCCGATTTTGACCAGCGGCGGCGACAGGGTGATCGTGTTGGCCAATGGATTTCCCGCCAGGTCGGGACCCGCGAGGACGATATGTCCTGAGTTTGGATAAATTCGTGCTTCCAGCAAACCCGTTGCGGTGTAATTGGTCACCGTCAGACAGGGTCCTTGTGGCTGAAGAACCTGTCCGGCCGCGCTGGCACACACGTCCGCTGGTGCCATGCCCTCCGGTTCAGAAGCCCGGGCTGCCGGAGAAACGGGTGCGAACACATTGAATGCCGCACCCAGGCAGACGCAACATTGCATGGTGAGGAACCGGTTCATGATTCGCAGATTAATCGGCCTGCCGAAACGCGCAATTCGCGATTGAAATCATTCAATGGTCTGGCGGTGCAAAGGAAATTTCCACCCATTGACCACGGGTAACCGGCGCACCGGGCAAGGTCACCTCAAACACGTCGGAATCGGGCGCGCCCGCCGGGTCACCGAACGGCATTGCCGCTGCGTCCTGTTGGAGCCGATTGATTTGCGCGTTGATGGTTTCGCCATTCACCCTGATGTGTGCTGGCACCAGCTCTTTCGGCCAGTCCACCGGCGGGTGAATCCGTAAAACCCAGGCGCGTTCCTTCAACGCGCCTTGAAAATTTCCCGCCGCCGCGCCGATCGTCACCCTCACGGTTTTGGCCGCGTCATCTGCCGCGGCCGTAATGGGCGTATTGCGAAATTCGCCACGCTGGTACGCCGTGGTCAACGTGTCGTCCTCATAAAGATTGGCTGCGTTCGTTTCGCCGGCCCGTGGATACAAGTCGAGCGTTACCGGGTCCCACGGTTTTTCTCCGGTGAACTGCATTTCCGGCGCGAGTGGCAGAACCGCCCCCGATTTGATGTAAATCGGAATCTGCCCCAAGGGCACGTCGTTGGTCACCGTCGCCGGGCCGGAAATGCTTCCGCCCGTCCAGGCGTCAATCCAATCACCCGGCGGAATCCAGGCCGCGCGGGTGGCGGAGTTGCCTTTCACGGAATGCCACTGCAATTTCAAGAGGGCATCGAAATCCAGTTGCAAATACTCAATGCGCACCTGGTGTGGCCGCCCGGCTGTCAGCCCGGCGACGGCTTCCGAGGTGGTCACGGCATGTGGCCCCCACGCGTCAATCACCAGCCGGCCGTCAATCCACATCCTTGCGCCGTCGTCCTCCACCGTTGCCAGCGTCACGTTGCCCACCGACGCCGGCACTTCAATCGTTCCCGTCCAGCGCGCGGAAAAATGCGTGCGCGGAATTTCCGGCGCGGGACTGATCAGGTTCCATTCAAAATCGACGCGCGGATCCGTCCGCGTGAGGGCCGGCGTACCGGAAAGATTTTCGTTCGTAAAAAATTCTGCTTTCAGTCCCGGCTGGCCGTCCGGCGTCGTCAGCCAGGCGGCGGGGACGATCTGCGACGAGCCTTGCAGCACCGGCGCAACCAGAAGGTTTTTGCCGAGCAAAAATTCATCCTCGCGCCTGGCCTCGGCAAATTGCGGATAATCCAAATCCAGCCGGCGGAGCAGGGGTTCGCCCGTTTCGTAATTTTCATGGGCGGCGGCGTAAAAAACCGGCAACAGACGGTAGCGCATGTCCACGAACCGCCGCGCGACGTTTTCGGCTTCCGGCCCGAACACCCACGGCATCCGCTTCAGGTTGTGGGTGCAGTGCGGACGATAAATCGGCGACAATGCGCCATACTCAATCCAGCGAATATATTCCTCGGTGGTCGGATTGGCGACGTGGCCGCCCAAATCATCACTCTCATAAGGGAAGAGCGACTGCACGCCGGAATGAACCGCGTTCTCCACGGCGCGTCGCAGAAAATTGTAGCCCGGTCCGATGTCGCCGGTCCACTGAAAGGGAAACCGGTGCGCGGCCACGTCCATGGGACGTTTGCGGATGCCGTTGTCGATGCCATCCACGTTGGCCATGATGAGCGGACGCTGCCCGGGCCGGACGCGCGCCGTCGTGTCGTGATACAGACGCATGCCCCAGACCTCCTTCTTCAAACCCGGCTCGGGCGGGACCAGCGCGACCCACCAGTTGCGGTCATACCACCAGATGTCGAGGCCGTCGTGCAGCCGACCGGCCAGGCCGTGGAACCGATAATTCAATTCCTTCGCGTCCAATCCGGTGACGTTCGTGTTCAGGGGTTCGGGATGATCGTTGAACAAAACCCGGACGTTCTTTGCATGGGCCTCGCGGAGAAACCGCGCCACATCGGGAAATAAATTCGTGTTTGGTTGATAACCGGTGGATGCGCCCGCACGCCAGCCGGTGTCCACCACCAGCACGTCCAAGGGAATCCGGTGCGCGCGATAATCGTCAATCTGTTTCAATGCCGTCGCCTCACTGTAATCAAACCAGCGGCTGTCGAACGCGCCCAGCGCGAACAACGGCGGCATCCCGGACGGCCCGGTGAGTTTGAGAAAATCCTTTCGCAGGGTGAAATAATTTTCGCGCGGAACGAAAACGTAAATGTCCGGCGCGTTGTTGCTCAAATCCCAGCCGCCGTTGGGCATGGGTTGCGGTGGCGGCGTGAGCCCCCACGGCGGCGGAACCATGCGGGGCGTGTCGCCGAACCACCAGGCTTGCGGCCGGTCCGCCGGGCCCGGCAACCATGGGCTGTTGTCCAACCGCCCGTCGTACTCGTAAACCGTCCGGCCGTCGGCGGAGTCGACCCGGACTCCGTTCAAGGACGCGGCGTTTTGCGGCACGCGTACCAAATAGTTGGTCGTTTGAACCACCACGGCGCCGTCATTGACATTGGTGGTGAACGCGGTCCCGGACCAGTCCCGATTCACCACATGAAACGTGGTGCGATCCTCAAATCCCTGGGGACCCTTCAATTCAAGCCGGACCAATGAGTCGGACAGCAATTGGACGCGAACATTGCCGGTCACGATGTCCGGCGGTTCGGCGCCGGCGGTTTTCAGGCAAATCCCGGCAACCGGCAGAAGCACCAGTCCGGCCGCGGCAATTATTCGGCAGCAACTCCGAGGGAAAACCCGTTTGCCGGTTGGTTGGATCATTTCCATTGACTGCCACGATGTGGCCTCGGTGGCAACCGCATAAATGTGCGGCGAATAAGGCGTTTTTCGGCTTCACCGCCTGCTTGTGTCGGATGCTTCGCGGTTGCATAATTCCCTCATGTCCCGCAGTTCGCTGGTTGCCCGTTTGTTCGCGGCGTTGTTGCTGGCGACGATGGCTCCGTTGTCACCGGCGCGGGCCGCGATTTTGTGGAGCGACCCCGGTTCGCGCGTGATTCATGCGACTCCGGACGGCACGGATATTCTCGGCGGCAAGGTCAAACGCGACGATAAGGCGAGCGACGCGCTTTATTTCAAATTCCGCGTGGACCCGCTTTCGGACCCGGCGGATGAGCCGTATTTCGCATTATTTCAACTGGTCGAAAGCAACAAAGTGCGGCTGGGTGTGGGCAACGCACTGGAAGCCTGGGGTTATTCGGCGGCTTACACGTCGGAAACCGGACCGTCCAACAAGGTCGATGAAAGCGACTCGGGCGAATTCAATTTACGCTCGGCGCATCCCGAAGCCGCGCCGATGGGCGAGACGTTGCCGTACGAATTGCCGAGCCACAATCATCCGCGAACGATTGTTTTCAAGGTGCAATATGTCCCGGGCGACGATGCTTTGGTGACGGTGTGGCTGGATCCGAATCTGACGCACGGCGCGACGGCGGAAAATCAGCCGGACAATATCACGACGAAATTCAAGGCCAAGGCAACGTTCAACGAAATCCGCCTGCGCCACTCGGGCAGCGGCGGCATTCGCAATGACGGCGGCAACGGCTGGATTTTCAGCGGCATGGCCATCGCCACCTCGTACAACGATTTTGTCGTCGTCCATTTCTGGCAAACGTGGTGGTTTTCCACTTCGTTGGCGCTGTTTGTACTCGCCGCTGTCGGTGCGACGGTGCGCATGGTCGAGCGGCGAAGATATCAGCTTCAATTGCAACGCGCGGAACAGCAGCACGCGCTGGAACAGGAACGCGCGCGGATCGCCCAGGATTTGCACGACGAGCTCGGTTCTTCGCTGACGCGATTGTCGCTGTTGAGCGGTTTGGTGAAGTCGGACAAGGACAAACCTGAACAGGTGGAGGTGCACGCGGGCAAACTGTCGCAGGCCGCCGACCAGACGGTGCGGGCGTTGGAGGAGATCGTCTGGGCGGTCCGCCCCGGCAGCGACACGCTGCAAAGTCTGGCGGACTACATCACGCATTTTGCCAATGAACTGTTCGACGGGAACACCACCCGTTGCCGTCTCGATTTGCCGCATGACCTGCCGGCGTTGGCTCTGCCACCGGACTTGCGTCACAATATTTTCCTGATCGTCAAGGAAGCGTTGACCAATGCGCTCAAACACGCCGGTGCCCGGGAAGTTCAGGTGCAGGTAAAAATTTCCGGCCACCTGCTGGAAATTCTGGTTCAGGATGACGGCACGGGGTTTGAGCCGGCGTCCTCGGAAGGTCGCCGCAACGGGCTGGGGAACATGCGGCGCCGCGCCGGGACCATTGGCGGGAAACTGGAGTTGCAAAGCGGGGCCAATCAGGGAACCACGGTGACCATTTCAGTTAATTTGCAGAAGACAACCGACGCCGCCGGAACTTGAGTACGGGTCCGGGTTGCCGCATATTCATGCAGTTGAGCGGCCGCCGTATTTAAGGTAAACAGTAGAACGTGGTTGCCAGTATTGCCCAAGACATGCAGATCAAAGTTGCCATCGTGGACGATGACGAAGGCATTCGCGCCAGCCTCGCCGTGCTCATTCGTCGCGCCCCTAATCTCAAACTCACCGGCGACTATGCGAACGCCGAAACGGCACTGAAGGAAGTTCCACGCCATCCGCCCGATGTGGTGCTGATGGACATCAATCTGCCGGGGATGAAGGGTGTTGAATGTGTCCGCCAACTGAAGGCCACCATGCCGGCCGTGCAATTCCTGATGCTGACGGTTTACGAAGACAGCGATTCCCTGTTCAACTCCCTCAAGGCGGGTGCGAGCGGGTATCTGCTCAAACGCACGGCCTCGGCGCGATTGCTGGAAGCCATCCGCGACGTTCACGCCGGCGGCTCGCCCATGACACCTCAACTGGCCCGGCGGGTCGTTCAGTTTTTCGCCCACCCGGCGGACGGCACTCCCTCCTCGCTCGCGGGGTTGACTCCGGGTGAAAAGGAATTTCTCAACCAGCTTGCGAAAGGTTACGCCTACAAGGAAATCGCCGACCGGATGAACATCAGCATTGATACCGTGCGTAGTTACGTGCGGACCGTATACGAAAAGCTGCACGTTCATTCACGAACGGATGCGGTGGTCAAATACTTGCGGGGCTAGAGTGTCTTGGAAATATTTTTTGGCATCAAATCCATGCCCGTGAAACGCACCGGACCTTCGCCGCGCCAACCTGGATCTGGCCTTGCCGGGTTGAAACCAATTTGTCGATCGGGAAACTCCCATGTGGTCGCTGCTTAAAGAGTTCCTGAAGTTCTCCCGGCAGGAGAAAAAATGGTGGCTGGTTCCGTTGATCGTCATGTTGTTGTTGCTGGGGGCCGTTTTGATTTTCACCGCCGGTTCCGGCATCGCCTGGGCGCTTTACCCGTTTCTGTGAGTCATGTCCGCGCCGCGCCATGTCCTCGGCCTCTCGGCGTATTATCATGACGCAGCCGCGGCGCTGCTGGGTGACGGAAAAATCATCTGCGCCGCACAGGAGGAACGGTTCACCCGCAAAAAGAACGATTCTGATTTCCCGACGCAGGCTGTTCAATTCTGTCTCCGCCAGGCCGGCCTGCTCCCGTCGCAACTCGATGCCGTGGTGTTCTACGACAAGCCGGTTCTGAAGTTCACGCGCCTGTTGGAAACCTATCTGGCCGTCGCGCCCGGCGGCTGGCGCACTTTCCCCGCGGTGCTGTCAAACTGGCTGGGTGGGAAACTCGATTTGCGCAAGACGATCCGCGCCCGGCTGCCCGGGTTGCGTGCGAACTGTCCGATTCTGTTCACCGAACACCACCAGTCGCATGCCGCCAGCGCATTTTATCCGTCGCCGTTTGACGAGGCGGCCATTCTCACGATCGACGGCGTCGGCGAATGGGCGACGACGACGATTGGCCACGGACGAGGCAACGAAATCAAACCGCTCCGGGAGTTGCGTTTCCCGCATTCCCTCGGTCTGCTCTATTCCGCATTCACGGATTACTGTGGCTTCCGCATCAACTCCGGCGAATACAA
>Ga0187851_10000905_pt1 | contig 29277 bp, 24 predicted proteins | sample June2016WEW_6_10_FD_132997 | JGI IMG/M metagenome (GOLD analysis project Ga0187851, IMG submission 132997) | Peatland microbial communities from SPRUCE experiment site at the Marcell Experimental Forest, Minnesota, USA - June2016WEW_6_10 | ecosystem: Environmental > Terrestrial > Soil >...
GGTGGCGGTGGCGGCTATGGCGGTGGCGGCATGGGCGGCAGCGGCGGCGCGGAGACCAGCGACAATCAGCCCGCGGCCGTTGTTCGCTGGGAGAGCGCGCCACTTGTGCGCGATGCCGAGACCCGCTCCGAGTCCAAGGAATTCAACGACGCCGTGGCTGGCTTCGCCAAAGATTACTACGTCGTCTCCGTCAGCAGCATGGGCGCGGAACGCCGCGGCGGCTGGGGCGGCGGCCAAGGCGGTCCCGGCGGCGGCGAGGGCGGCTGGGGAGGTCAGAATGCGGATCAAACCCCTGAGCAGGTCGAGACCCGCCGCAAGGCCATGGACGCACGGCTGATTGCAGTAACCTCCCTGACCCGCGCCGGGCAGCCGATCGCTCCCGAGCGTGTCGAGTCGCTGAAGGGTTTCGAAGGACGCGTGCGCCTGTTCCTGTTCCCGCGCAGCCTGGCGCTGGACAAGAGCACCGAAGAACTGGCCTTCCAGACGGCCCTCGGTCCGATGGCCATCAAGACCAAGTTCAATCTCAAGGATATGTCGCAAAGCTCGGAGCCGGGACTCTGATCCACGCTCCGGCCACCGCGCCGGCACCGTGGATTTACCGTGGATCCACGCGGCGCGGCGCGCGATTGCACCATGAAAACACCATGCGCGCACCGTGGCTTCACCACGACAACACGGTGCTTCGTGGCGATTTCCACGGTGTTTGCCGGCGATTCTTACGCCGCCGCGATGGTCGAAAGCTTCGACTCGCGCCGCGCTTCGTAGGCCGCGATGGCGTCGCTTTGCCGCAGCATGTAGCCCAGTTCGTCCACGCCCTCCAGCAGGCAGGTCTTCGAGAACGGATCCACCGGGAACTCCGTCGTCAGGCCTTCGCCATACGTCAGGGTCTGGCTGGCGAGGTCGATGCGGACCGTTCCGGAGGCGCCGATCGCCAGCAGCCGGGCATGCACATCGCGCGGCACGACGACCGGTAAGAGTCCGTTTTTCAACGAGTTATTTTTGAAAATGTCGGCGAAGCTGGTCGAAATGACGGCCTTGAATCCGTACTGCGTCAGCGCCCACGGCGCGTGCTCGCGCGACGACCCGCAGCCGAAGTTGTCCCCCGCCAAAAGCACGCGGCACGCCCGCGCCGCCGGCTGGTTCAGGATGAATTCCGGCTTCGGCCGCCCGTCGGCGTCGTAGCGGTAATCGTAAAACAACTGGTCGCCCAGACCAAGCTTCGATATCGTCTTCAGGAAGCGCGCCGGGATGATCTGGTCCGTGTCGATGTTATCTACCGGGAAAACAACGACTTTGCTCTCAAATGCGGTGAACTTTTCCATACTGGAATCCTCTCTAGCCGACCAGCGTCCGCGGATCCGTGACAACGCCCGTGACGGCGGCGGCGGCCGCGGTCAGCGGGCTCGCCAGAAACGTCCGTCCGCCCTTGCCCTGGCGTCCTTCGAAGTTCCGGTTGGAGGTCGAGACGCTGTACTGGCCGGGCTGTAACTGGTCTCCATTCATAGCGATACACATCGAGCACCCGGCCTCGCGCCACTCCGCGCCGGCCTCGCGGAAGATCCGGTCCAGTCCCTCGGCCTCGGCCTGGCGCTTGATCGGCTGCGAGCCCGGAACCACCAGCACGCGCACCTTCGGGTTCACTTTTCGTCCCTTGAAAACGGACGCCGCGGCGCGCAGATCGGGCATCCGCGAGTTGGTGCAACTGCCGATGAAAACCACGTCGACGGGATGGCCCAGAAGCGGCTTGCCGGGCTGTAAGTCCATGTAACGTAATGCTTTGGCGAGGGTCTCGCGCTCCATTGCGTCGGCCACGGCGGCGGGGTCCGGCACCGTGCCGGTAATCGGCATGCCCATGCCCGGATTGTTGCCGAAGGTGATCATCGGCTCGAGCCCCGAAGCGTCCAGCGTCAACTCGTGGTCGTAGCTCGCGCCCTCGTCGGTTGGCAGCCCGCGCCAGCGCGCCACGGCCGCTTCCCAGTCCCTGCCCTTGGGCGCGAAGTCCTTGCCATACAGGTAGTTGTACGTCGTATCGTCGGGCGCAATCAGCCCCGCGCGGGCCCCCGCCTCGATCGACATGTTGCACACGGTCATGCGTTCGTCCATCGACAGCGCGCGAATCGCCGGCCCGGAGTATTCAAAGACGCAGCCGGTCCCTCCGCCAATGCCCACGCGGGCGATTAGAGCCAGAATGATGTCCTTGGCGCTGACGCCGGCCCGCAGCGCGCCGCCGACCCGCACGGCGAAGCTGCGCGATGGGCGCTGCAGCAGGCATTGCGTGGCCAGGACGTGCTCCACCTCGCTGGTGCCGATGCCGAAGGCCAGCGCGCCGAACGCGCCGTGCGTGGCCGTGTGGGAGTCACCGCAAACCACGGTCATGCCCGGCTGCGTGAGGCCGTTCTCCGGGCCGATGACGTGCACGATGCCCTGCCTGTCGCTGAAGTAGTCGAATAGCGGGATCCCGAATTCCGTGCAGTTGGCGCTGAGCTGTCTGATCTGCGCCAGCGCGACCTGGTCCATAATCGGCATCGACTTGGGGCTGGTCGGCGTGGAGTGGTCGCAGGTGGCGATGGTCAGGTCGGGCCGCCGCAGCTTCAGGCCGCGGCTGCGCAGCCCGTCGAAGGCTTGCGGCGAGGTTACCTCGTGCACCAGGTGCAGGTCGATGTACAGCAGCGCCGGGGCGTCCGCAGGAGCGCTGACGACGTGGGCCTCCCAGAGCTTCTCAATGATCGTGCGGGGACGGGACATAATGGCTTCTCGACTCTCCTAAAACTACCAGCTTCGGCTGCCGGAATTTTCGGTTTGAACTGGCCCGAAACCGCTACTAATAGCGGCCAGCAGGAAATAACTTATTTACAATCAACGACATATGAAGGTCAGCCCGCTACTGAGTAGCGGCCTGGCGCCGCTTGGCGCGCGCCCTTCCGTGTACCTCGGCCCGTCTCCGCCGCATGAGATTCCAAGACAACTCACAGCGCCTCGCAGATGGCGTCGCCGACCTGCGACGTAGTGGCCGGCGCACCCTTGGGTTTCAGGTCGGCCGTGACGTGACCGCTGTTCAGAATCCGCTCGATGGCCTGGTTCACCGCGGCGGCTTCCTCCAGCAATCCGAAGCTGTATTCAAGCATCGCCGCGACGCTTCCGATCGCGCCCAACGGATTCGCCTTGTTCTGTCCGGCGATGTCCGGCGCGGAACCGTGCACCGGTTCGTACAGGCCCGTGAAGGCCCCCGACGGCCGCCGTTCTCCCAGCGAGGCTGAGGGCAACATCCCGATGGATCCGGCCAGCACCGCGCCCTCGTCGCTCAGGATGTCGCCGAACATGTTCTCGGTGACGATGACGTCGAAACGTGCCGGGTTCAGCACCAGTTGCATGGCGCAGTTGTCGACCAGCACGTGCTCCAATGCGATGTCCGGGTAATCGGCGGAGATTTCGACCATCACCCGCCGCCATAGCTGCGAGCACTCGAGCACGTTCGACTTGTCGACCGAAGAAACCTTCTTGCGCCGGTTTCCGGCCAGGTGAAACGCCATCCGGCCGATGCGCGCAATTTCGGCGCGCGTGTAGGTCATCGTATTGACCGCCCGTTCGCTGTCGCCGGAGCCTTCGATGCCCCGCGGCATGCCGTAGTAAATGCCGCCGGTCAGTTCGCGCACGATGATCATGTCGGCCCCGGCGACACGTTCGTTCTTGAGCGGCGAGGAGTCGATCAGCGCGGCATAGGTGCGCACCGGGCGCAGGTTGGCATACACACCCAGCACTTTGCGGATGCCCAGCAATCCACGCTCGGGGCGCTGCGCCGGCGGAGCGTTGTCGAACTCCGGCAATCCGACCGCTCCCAGCAGCGTGGCGTCGGCCGCTTCGGCCAGTCGCACCGTTTCATCCGGCATGGGTTGGCCGGTTTTGTGGATGGCGACGCCGCCCAGCAGGCCTTCGCTGAGCGCGAGCGAGTGGCCGAATTTCGAGGTGGCGCGGCGCAGCACCTTGACGGCTTCGCGGGTGACTTCGGTCCCGATGCCGTCACCGGGAAGGACCAGAACATTCAACTGCATAACGGGTATCTTCAGCTCCTCGAGAGTCGGCGCGCCGCGCCTGTCTCTATTGTCCGACGCAAGTGGCCGGCGGTGCTCAATCGCCGCTCACCGGGGCATCCTTGGTCATCCGCTCGCTGAGCTTGAGCGTGCGGATGATGGCCAGAATCTCCTGGTCGGCGACGTTCTTCTTGCGGTCGGCGATCTCGATGAAGCCCTGATAAACAACGTCCAGCTCTTCCTTGGAGAGGTTGTAGCCCAGGTGCTCGCACTTCGAGCGCAGGGCGTGGCGCCCGCTGTGTTTGCCCAGAACCAGCCGTCCCTCGGGGATGCCGATGCTCTTCGGGTCGATGATTTCGTAGGTCGTCTTTTCCTTCAGATAGCCATCCTGGTGGATGCCGGCTTCGTGCGCGAAGGCGTTGGCGCCGACGATGGCCTTGTTGGGCTGGGGGCCGAAGGCGATGAACTCGGTGAGCAGCTTGCTGGCGGGGTACAGGTGCTGGGTGTTGATCCCGGTATGGTATGGCAACTGGTCCTTGCGGATGCGGAAGGCCATCACGACCTCCTCCAGCGAACAGTTGCCGGCGCGTTCGCCGATGCCGTTGATGGTGCACTCGATCTGCCGCGCGCCGCCGACCACCGCGGCGATGGAATTGGCGCTGGCCAGGCCCAGATCGTCGTGGCAATGGACGCTGATAATGGCGCGGCCGGCGACCGCGGCGGTGATGCGCGCGATCAGCTCGCCGTATTCCTGCGGCACGGAGTAACCTACCGTGTCGGGCAGATTGACGGTGCCCGCTCCGGCCTCAATCACGGCCATGGTGACCTGTTCGAGGTAATCGTAGTCGGTGCGCGTGGCGTCCTCGGCGGAGAACTCGACGTCCTCGACATAGCCGCGGGCCAGCGTCACCGCGGCGCAGGCCTCGTCGAGAACCTGCTGGCGGGTCTTCTTGAGCTTGTACTTGAGATGGATGTCGCTGGTGGCGATGAAGGTGTGAATGCGCGGACGGCGCGCGGCTTCGAGCGAGGCGGCGGCGCGCTCCACATCCAACTTGCAGGCGCGGGACAGCGCGGCGACGCGCACCCACGGCAACTCGTGGGCGATGGTGCGCACGGCTTCGAAATCGCCTTCGGAGGCGATCGGAAAGCCGGCCTCCAGAATGTCGACGCCCAATTCGGCCAGCTTGTGCGCCATGCGTAGCTTCTCGGGGACGTTCATGCTGCAACCGGGCGACTGCTCGCCGTCGCGCAGCGTGGTGTCAAAAATGAAGACGCGATTCCTGTCGAGCGTCTCGGCCATGGTGTGCGGCTCTCCTTTGTGACCGGAATCCCGGTGTGGGACCCCGATTGCAGGTTGTCCCGAAGGGCGGCCTGTTGCTCCGCGCCCGCGGGAGGTTTCCTTCCATTGTCCTCGGGCAGGCGGCAATGGGACAAATTTATAGTAACAATCCATTGGATAAGCCGATCGCATGTGATAAGCTTCCTAAATACATAAGGTCGCCCTTATTCGAATACTGAGGACTGAAGATGGAACTTTATCCTTTGAAGGTGTTCTTGACGGTGGCGACGGAGAAGAGCTTCTCGCGCGCCGGGGAGAAGCTGCTGCGGACGCAGCCGGCGATTTCGCTGGCCGTGCAGCGGTTGGAAGGGGAACTGGGCGAGAAGCTGATCGACCGGACCGGACGGGAGCTGATTCTGACCGATGCCGGGCGGCTGGTGCTGGAGTTCTGCCGGCGCTTCGACAACCTGGAGCACGAGCTGGAGAATTCGCTCGCCGAGCTGCGCGACATGGCTTCGGGCCGGCTGGTGATCGGGGCCAATGAGACGACCTCGCTATACCTGATGCACCACATCGTCAACTACCGGCGGCAGTATCCCAAGGTGAAGGTGCAGGTGCGGCGGACGCTGTCGAGCCGCATCCCTACGCAACTGATCGACGGCGATCTGGAGCTGGGTGTGATCAGCTACGATCCGGAGGACGACCGGCTGGAGTCGCACGTGATCTACATCGACCACCTGTGTTTCGTGGTGAGCCCGGGGCACCGCTTCGCGCAGCGGGAACAGGTGTCGATCCGCGAGCTGGGCATGGAGACGTTCATCGCGCACAACGTGCTGTCGCCCTATCGCGAGGTAGTGCTGAAGGCGTTCCAGCGCGCCAAGGTGCCGCTGAATATGGACGTCGAGATGCCGACCGTGGAGACGATCCGCATGATGGTGGCGCGCAACGAGGGCGTGGCGTTCGTGCCCAAGATGTGCGTCGAGCAGGACCTGGAGCAGGGGTTGCTGAAGGAAGTGAAGGTGGAGGAGCTGACGGTCGAGCGCAAGATCCGGCTGATCTTCCCGGCACGGCGCGTGCTGAGCCACGCGGCGCAGGCGTTCCTGGAAATCGTGAAAGGCCCGGAAGGGACGCGGTAGAAATGTGAGCGCGCGGCTCAGAAACAAATTCAGACACATCCGCTCCCTTACGGTCGCGGCTCAGAAACGCGCTGTCGCGGTTCAGAAGAGCGCGGCGCGGTAACGTTGTATCCGCAATAGGCCGCTAGTGGCCGTGGCGCAACTGGATGCCGAGCTCGCGGAGCTGGCGCGGGTTGGCGGCGGAGGGGGACTCGCACATCAGGTCGGTGCCCTTGGCGGTCTTGGGGAACGGGATCACTTCGCGGATGGACGATTCGCCGGCCAGGATCATGACCAGGCGGTCGAGCCCCAGGGCGATGCCGCCGTGCGGCGGTGCGCCGTAGGTCAAGGCGTCCAGCAGATAGCCGAACTTGCCTTGCGCTTCCTCGCGCGTCAAACCGATGGCGTCGAAAACCAGCGACTGGATGTCCTGGCGGTGGATACGGATCGAGCCGCTGCCCAACTCGGTGCCGTTCAAGACGATGTCGTAGCTGCGGGCGCGGCAGTGCGCCGGGTCAGAGGTGAGCAGGCCGAGATCTTCCTCTTTAGGTGAGCAGAAGGGGTGGTGCGCGGCGGCCCAGCGCTGCTCCTCGTTGTCCCATTCAAACATCGGAAAATCGACCACCCAGAGGAACTTCATGAGCTTGGGATCGAGCAGTTTGTGGCGCTCGTTGTACTTCTGCGCGGCGAACAGGCGCAATTGGCCGCAGGCCTGGAAGACGGTCTCCTCGGGCCGCTGGCCGCGCGGCTCGGAGGCCCAGCCGGCGAGCAGCAGCAGATCGTTTTCGCCGGCGTGGCACAGTTCGCGCACGCGGGCCATGGGCTCGGGATAGTCGCGGTCCAGGCGCTTCGCGTCATCGAGGACGCGCAGGCCGCGCTCCTGACCGAAAGCCTTGAGCTCGTCGCGCTCGCGGCGCGTGAGCGTGCCTGTCGCGGGGATGTGGATGGCGACCAGAGGCAGGCCGGCGGTGGTCAGGCCGGCCTCAGCCGGGAAGAGATGCTCGACGGGCCAGAAGCGGGGCAGGCGCAGATCGGGCTTGTCGCTGCCGTAGCTCCGCATCGCTTCGGCATAGGTGAGGCGCGGGAAGGGCGCGTGGACCTCGAATCCGGCCACGGCGCAGATTTTCTCGAGCAGCGGCTCTACGACCTCGAAGATCTGTTCCTCCTGGGGGAACGACATCTCGATGTCGATCTGGGTGAACTCGAGCTGGCGATCGGCGCGCAGATCCTCGTCGCGGAAGCAGCGCACGATCTGGAAATAGCGGTCGTAGCCCGAGACCATCAACAATTGCTTGAAAATCTGCGGGGACTGCGGGAGCGCATAAAACGCGCCGTGCTGAATGCGCGAGGGAACGAGAAAATCGCGCGCGCCCTCGGGCGCGGTTTTGGAGAGAAAGGGCGTTTCGATCTCGAGGAAGCCCTGGGCGTAGAGCGCCTCGCGGGCGGCCAGCGCAATGCGCGAGCGCAGCATGATGTTGCGCTGCATGTGCGGGCGCCGCAGGTCGACGTAGCGATATTTCAGACGCGTGTCCTCACCGACGTCGATGTTCTCCTCCATGGGGAACGGAGGCGTTTCGCTGGTATTGAGGATGAGCAGTTTTTCGGCGACGATTTCGATTTCGCCGGTTTCGATGTTCAGGTTGACGGTGTCGGCGGAGCGCTTCTCGACGATGCCCTCGACGGCGATGACGTATTCCGAGCGAAGCTGCTCGGCGCGGGCGTGCAGGGCGGCATCGGAGTCGGCGCGGAAAACGATCTGGGTGACGCCTTCGCGGTCGCGCAGGTGAATGAAGATCACGCCGCCGAGATCGCGGCGGCGGTACACCCAGCCCATAAGCACGACGCGGCGGCCGTCGTCGGAGACTCTCAGTTCTCCACAACGGTGGGTGCGGCGCAGGTCGCCAAGGAAGTCGAGCGTGATTTCTTGTGCCATCTGTTGTGAAGCGACGACTGCGACGCCGGACGCGGGCGCGGCGCAGAATGCTGTCCGCCCGCGTTGGCAGGCGGAGATTCTCTTAGTGTAACGCGGGAGGAGACGCGCGCCGGCGCCGGCGCGCGTCAGCGAGAGATCCACGGCCAGGTTCCCGCCAGACTCGGCGACCACTCGTTTGCCGATGACGATGAGCGCTGCGATGAACTCGTGTGAAGCTCCAGGCTACGGATTCCGCGCCGGCCGGCTCTCCCCGCGATCCGCTGCCGGCCGCCGCCCACTGCTTCAGGATCCGGGCGAACTCGGTCAGTGGACCAGTTTCTCCACGTTCACTGTGATGTTGTCGCCGCGCCGCAGTTCGACCCTCGTGCCCGCTGCCATGAACCTCGCCAGGTCCTTTTCCATGGAATTGAGGTTCAGGATGTCGGGTGGTCCAGCGACAATGTAGTAGACCCCTGGGTAAGCCGCATAACTCCGGTAACGGCCGGGCGTCATCCCCCCGTCGAAATCCACGAAGCCTGCCAGTCCCGAACGCGACTCTCGCGCATGTTCTGAGATCAATACCACCATCAGACCCGACTGCCCCGCCGGCGCTGGCGGCAGCGAGCCCGAGACAGTAGCCGCGACCCTGCGCATTGTGGCGTCGCCATTAAACATCCCGGTAGCGTACCAGGTATCGGCCAAGAGAACCGCCGGCAGTTCGAAGTCGGTCTTCACGAAGCCGAGTAGCTCCTGGAAGCCGACAACCGGCTGCGTGTCCGACTCCAGCAGCCGATACTGGCTGAACTCTGCCAAGGGGCTGAGATTGCCTGTCGCGGGCAGCAGGTCGAAGGGCGTGGACTCTGCCACAGGGGCCTTCGACAAACGCTCCACCAGTCGCGCCGGCGCCGGCGCATCGGGGCCGCTCAGCCCCAGCGACAGTATCCGCAGAGTGGAGATGAACTCGCCCGCGCGCAGGCCGATGGGCCATTCACAATGCAATAGCGGGGTCATGCGAAGCTCCGGCTTCGAGGCGTAAAGGACGCAACGGGCGACGTCGCCGAGATTTACCGGACGGCCGAACTCGCGGATCTGGGCTCCGAGCGGATTGCCATAGAGAGCAATGTAGGCGGTGCCGCGCACAGAGAAGGGCTGTAACGCAACTCGGTTCCACTTTTCGTGATCCAGCCGGAACTGCAATTCGGCCGGAGGCCGCGTCCCCACGGACGACCGGAAACCAACGTTCTGCCACGGCAGGCCATCGCCCGCGGCCAGATCGCCGGAGGAAGTGCGCAACGAGAAGGAGGCGCCCTGGAGCACCGGCGTCACCCCCGCCGGCGCGCCGCTGATGCGGATCGGGATCCGCACCTGAAGCAAGCGGTCGGATAGCGGCATCGGACACTGGTACGTGGGGTCGTCGGGGTCCACAGCGAAGTGCAGCGACCCCGGCGCCAGGTGCAGCGGTGTGAGGCGCCTCTGCATTTCGAACTGCCTCGTCCAGGTGAACGCCCGCTGCGCCGCCAAGGGGCACAGCACCAGCGCCGCCACGGCCAGCGACACCACCCACGCCGTCCGCCGGCGTGCGTATTGCCATACCAGTAGCGCGCCCAGGCAGATCGAAATGCCAACCAGGGCGGCGAAGTCCGCGGCCCAGCTGGGCGGTGCAGCGTCGTACAGACCGAAGATCGAGGCCAGAAAGTGGTTCCACACAAACAGGCCCGGGATGGTCACGCAGACGACCGTCAGGAACAGCATCGGGCTGGGCGAGACAGCGGCGAGAAACATTACAGGGATTAAATAAAACAGCAGCACAACCAGCGCGCTGAGCAGCAGGCCTGACAGATGAGCCAGCGGCGAAAAGCCGTGCGTCGCCAGTACAGCCATGTCCGCGAGCAGCTTCGGAAGGAGGATCCAGACCACGACCGAGAGCAGCTTGGAGGCGAGCAGGCAGCGCCACGAGTACGGACGTGTGCGCCAGAAATGACGGTCCCCGAGGAGCGGTTCGGCGCCCACGAAGAGTCCCGTCAGGCTGCACCAGCTGACCAGCAGCAGCACCGTCAGAACCGGCATGACGGGGCCGAGCAGCGCGTCGTGCGCATAATCTGCGCGCAAGATGCCACACACGCCAAACACCGCGGTGGCGCCCAGACACCAGGCGATCTGAGGCCACAGGCCGCGGGCGTCCTTGCGGAAGATGTGCAGGGATTGGGAGAGGAAGTGGCGCATCTCAGTTGGCCTCCTCGCGGTTGGCTTTGGTGATGGCGATGAAGATCGAACGCAAGGGCATTGGGGTGACATCGATCCGGCAGCCCGGGCCGAACAGCGCATAAATCTTCGCGGGCGTGGACTCCGCGTCAAACTGTGAATCGGCGAAGCGGACGACCGCGCCCGCGCGGCCCGGCGCGAGCCATTGCGCGGGCCAAGGCTTCGGCAGCGCAGTTCGCTTTCCGTCGGTCGGTGCGCCAGTCGGTTGCGCGACTTCATCGCAAGTGACTTCGATCTCGCGGAAGCGGGCCGACAGCGCGGAAAGTTCTTCGGAGGACTGCAGCCGGCCGCGATGCAGGAAGCCCACGTGCGAAGAGAAGGATTCGATTTCGGCCAGGTCGTGGGAGGAGATGAAGACCGTCGCTCCGTCCGCCGACTCCAGCAGCGACTCGATCAACTCGTCCCGCACCAGCGCATCCAGCCCCGTGAATGGTTCGTCCAGGACGATCAGCCGCGGCCGGAAAGCCAGCGCGGTGGCGAGCGATGCCTTCATGTACATCCCACGCGACAGGTGCTTCAGCTTTCGATTCAGCGGCAGATCGAGCTGGCGCAGCAGTTGCGCCGCGCGCGCCGCGTCCCAGGTCGGATAAAAGGGGCGCAAATACTCCATCAAGTAGCCCACCGTCATCCAGGGCGGCAGGACCTGGTTTTCCGAAACATAGCCGATCCGTGCGAAGTCGGCGGGCGACAGCGCGCCCGAGTTGCGGCCGAAGACCAGCGATTGCCCAGAGGAGGGCCGCAACAGGTTCATCAGGATCTTGATGGCCGTCGTCTTGCCAGCCCCATTGGGCCCCACCAGCGCATACATACTCGACTCCGGCACCTCCAGATCGAGACCGTCCAGGGCAAGCGGGGCGAGGGTAAAGTCTAGCGGCGCGCCAGCGGAATAAAAGCGTTTGGTCAGGGCGACAGTCTGCAGAACGGCGTTCATTCGGTCTTCTCCTCGGGGGGAACGGCGTTGAGGCGCTGCCAGTGGCGCGCCAGGGCCTTCTGGACGGCTTCGAGATCCAGGCCCAGATGTTTGGCCTCCACGGCCAGTTGTTCGAGCTCCTTGTTGAGCAGGTTCGAGCGGTCGGCGGCGGTGGAGGCAGCGCGCCGGGAGACGACGGTGCCCTCGCCGACGCGAACTTCCAGCAGTCCCTCGTCGACGAGTTGCGTCACCACCTTGTGCGCCGTGTTGGGGTTGATCTTCAACGCCCGGCTGAGCTGCCGCACCGACGGGAAGTCGTCGCCCGGCCGCAGTTGGCCGGAGACGATGGCCTTCTTGGCGGCATACACGACCTGCTCATAGAGCGAAATGCCGGGCGCGAAGATGAGCCGGAACGGAATCACTATGTGTATTATGACAGCTAGTACAGTAAAGGCAAGCGAAAACCCGAGCGGAAGACGCCCCCGGCAGGCGCGGCCGGCGGCGGATGGAGGTCCGGCGCCCGAGGTGGAGGTGTCCGCTTCTTACGCGCGGTAGCAGCCGAGGACGCGCAGCATGTCGGCCAGTTCCTGCAGATGCGCGAGCGCGCGCTGGACGCGTTCATCCGCGGTACTGCCGACCAGATCGAGGTAGAACAGGTACTCCCAGGGGCGGCCGCGCAAGGGGCGCGATTCGATTCTGATGACGCTCAGATCGCGCAGCGCGAACGCGCTGAGGGCGCGAAAGAGCGAGCCGGGCTGGTTGCGGACGGTGAAGACGAGAGAAGTCTTCCAGCCCTTTTTGGCATGCTCGTCGAGCGCCAGCACGGGCTGGTCCGGGCGGCGCAAGAGGAAGAAGCGGGTGATGTTCTGGCGGTCGTCCTCGATGGAGCGCTTGAGGATTTTCGCGCCATAAATATCGGCCGAGACGGCGCTGGCAATGGCGGCGGCGTCGCGCAGGTTATCGTGGACCACCATCTTCACGCTGCCCGCGGTGTCATAGAAGGGCTCGCGCTGAATCCGCGGGTTGGCGGCGAAAAAATCGAGACACTGGTTGAGCGCGACGGGATGCGAGAAGACGCGCTTGAGATCCTTGAAGCGCACGCCGGGCGCGGCGATCAGGTTGTGCACGATGCGCACGTTGGTCTCGGCGACGATGCGGAAATCGTAGTGCAGCAGATGGTCGTAGTTCTCGTGAACCGAGCCGTGGAGCGTGTTTTCAATGGGCACGACGGCGGCGTCGACCTGCGAGTCGCGCAGCGCCACGAAGAGGTCTTCGAAGCGCGTGCAGGGCAGGACGACGACCGCGGGTCCCAGCAGGTCCATCGCCGCCTGGTGGCTGAAAGCGCCGGGTTCGCCCTGAAAGGCCGCGCGCAGGGCGGGCGGCGTCGGTTGCTTTTTCCTGGTTGACATGGGTCGCTCAACTCGATGCTCGCGCATTTCGATGGGTCACAAGAGGGCCGCCGCTAGCGGTGCGTCAGCGCGGATGCGCAAAGCTGCTTGAGAATCTCCTTGGCTTGCTTGAGTCCTTCAAAGCGCCGCTCATCTTCGTGAAACGCTGGCGTGTGGACGCGGCGGCGCGCGCCGCGGTGTTCGACGGGATGCTTCAGATGGAGCATTTCATGATACAGAACATACTCGACGGCGAGGCGGTTCACGCCGGCCGAATCGAGCAGGCGGCTGAGGATGATGGCGTTGTGCGAGGGATCGTAGTGCCCGAGCGTGGTGCGAGAAACGCGGCGGCTCCAGCCGAGTTGGGGGCGGCCCATGAGGCCGTTGAAGTAGCTCGCGTTCAACTGCTCGAAAATCTCATCGAGGTCCCAGGCGCTGCCCTGCGGGCCGCTGACGAACTTGCGGCCGCGAACCAGCTTGACCGTTTGCAGGCTGTGCCGCACGTCGCGGCGATTCAACCAACGGCGGTAGAGCGCGGCGGCGTGGGCGGGCGTGGCGCGACGGAACATTTTGGCGATCAGGATTTCGGCCAGCGCTTCGAGCACCGGCGCGGGCGCGCCCTGCCACAGATCCGAAAGCCGCACCGCGAGCCGGCCTTCCCGCAAGGAGATGGCGCTATTGGCGTTGGCATAGCTCTTGAAGACCAGCCGCACCTCGGCCAGCGGCGTGCGCGGGCGGTATTGGTGGAAGATGCGGGCAAAGATCTGCTCGGGCGATTCGAACAACAGCGCGGTCTGAAGTTGCATCCCTATCCTGCCCTAGCATAACAATGAAGTTTTGCGGGTATTTCCGATCAATTCGTCCGTTTCGCCCGGGCGGGTGAATGGGGCGTGACTCAAAGGCCGAAGGAGAGCATTCATTGCGTAACGTGAAAATCAGCGCCTACGGCTGCTATGTGCCACCGAAGGTTCTGACGAACCAGGACTTCGAGAAGATGGTAGACACCACCGACGAGTGGATTCTGGAGCGCACCGGGATCCGCGAGCGGCACATCGCCGCGCCCGACGTGGCGACGTCCGACATGGCCGTGGAAGCCGCCAAAGCGGCGCTCAAGCAGCGCGGCATGGAAGCGAGCGAGTTGGACGCGATCATCGTTTGCACGGTGACGCCGGACCACCTGTTCCCCTCGACGGCGTGCCTGGTGCAGCACCAGATCGGCGCGAAGAATGTGTGGGGCTTCGATCTGATCGCGGCCTGCTGCAGTTTCCTGTACGGCCTGACGACGGGCGCCAGCCTGGTGGCCTCGGGCCTGCACAAGCGGGTGATGGTGATCGGCGCCGACACGATGTCGCGAATCACCGACTACACCGACCGGTCGACCTGCATTCTGTTTGGAGACGCCGCCGGCGCGTTCATCCTCGAACCGGCGGAGGAGGGCGAGCGCGGTTTTGTCGGCCACAAGCACCTGATCGACGGCTCGGGGGCGTCGGTGCTGAACATGCCCGCCGGGGGGAGCCGCCTGCCGCCGTCGCACGAGACGGTCGAGAAGCGGCTGCACTTCATCAAGCAGCAAGGCCAGGCGGTTTTCAAGTTTGCCGTGAAGAAGATGGGCGACGTCAGCGCGGCGCTGATCGCGGAGCACGGCCTGAAGACCGAAGACATTGCGGTGATGATTCCGCACCAGGCCAACAAGCGCATTATCACGGCCTGCGCCGACCGCATCAAGATGCCCTATGAGCGCGTGATCGTCAACATCGACCGCTACGGCAACACGACCTCCGCGACGCTGCCGCTGGCGACGCAGGATGCGGTCGATCAGGGCCTGCTGAAGAAGGGCGACTACGTGCTGTTCGCCGCCGTCGGCGCGGGATTCACGGTCGGTGCGAGCCTGTGGCGCTGGGAGATTTAGCGGGCTGCTGAAACAGGGTCCGGTGGGGTCGCTCCGTCGAAAGCCCTTTCGTAACAAAGCAAAGACCGCCCCCTCACGGTCGCGGCGCGGCAACAATCGGTCACTGCCAGTTTTCGGGAATTGTGAATTGGAGGGCCTAGAAACAGGGATTTGAGGATACTGTCCCGGTTCCCCGGTTCCCGGTTCTAAAGCAGCGGTGTGCGTTGGCGTGACATCACGGTTCCTCCAATAGTCGAGGTCTTGAATGGATGCCGCGAAACGTGGCCGCGCAAATCAATGTATGGCGAATAACTTGTTGCAGATCTCGCCGAGTTTTTGCCCAAGCTCGGCGTTGTGGATCTTCGGTGCTCCGGGGTCGATGACACTGATGTCGCAGCCGCGATCATGGCCTTTGACAGCAGAGAGGGCGCCGGCCCCGTTCCAGTACGCGCCGTCGCCGATGCCGCCTATCGAGTGTGCTTGGAAAATCCTCGGCAGCTCCGCCCGGAATACATCGATGTCCGCGACTATCAGGCTGATGTAAATCGGGCCGACATTGCACGAGTGCGCGTCGAGCCGCCGCGGCTTGCCGGCCGGATTGCGCAGGATTGCTGCCACCACATCCGGTGTCAGATATTTCTCGCAAGCGGTGGCGCCATTGGCGGTCCAGGCGCTGCCGCTGCTACCCGGTGCGGCGAGCGCGGGCGCGGTGAAAGCGAGCGTTGCCAGAACGGCGGCAAAGGCCAAGGTCGGCAAGCGGGGCAGGGAACGCATTGGCATGATGTTTCTCCTCGATAAATGCGGATAAACAGTGAACGGATGACGCGCGGATGAGTCGTTGGATCAAAGGCTGGTGGTGTATTCAATAAGGGCTCTAACGGTAACATGCACCGCTCGATCACGTCAAGTCCAAATTGCTCTGTAGATTCACATTCCTCAGGGTTGTGGAGCCACATCCGGCGGGGTTTTCTCGTAGGGTTTGAATCGGTTCTGCGTCATGAGTTCGCGGCAGTGCGCCTCGGCAGCGGGCTGGACATAAAAGAATGCGCCGACGCGTTCGCTGACGAAGATAAAGCCACCGCGGTACGTGTCGGTTTCCACCAGATAATCCACGCCGGAAATGGTCAGGAGATCCTCTAGACGCTTCGCTTCCTTGAGGCGCTTGGCAATATAGACGAGCGCCAGCTCACTCGAGGCAAACGCTTCATCCTGGCGGCGCATGGCACTACCGAGCCTACCAATCTTCGAAGGTCGCGTGACCGCGCCGGGACTGAAAGGGCGCATGGCGGTACCTGGATTGAAACGGCCGGCTCCCTTACGGTCGCGGCTCAGTAACGCGAAGATAACGAAGCGAAGAACCGCTCCCTGACGGTCGCGGCTCAGTAACGCAAAAAAGATGACAACGCGAAGAACCGCTCCCTGACGGTCGCGGCTCCGAAACGTCTTCAGAAACGTTCTCTGAAACGTGCTCTGAAACGTGTTCTGAAACGTGGCCTTTCAGGAACGTGGCCTCTCAGGGATGTGGCCACTCAGGGATGTGGCCTCTCAGGAACATGGCGGGTCAGAGACGGCGCGGGGCCCGAGTCAGGCATGCGAGCACGCGTGACCAGAGTCCGGCGCTGAACGGGCGCGGGAGAAAGGCGCGGGAGAATTCCGTCGGTCAGGCCCACTTCCATTTAGAGGGACGCGGATGGCGGCGGCAGCTGCGATACGAACTGAGGAACAGATACTGCACTGGCTGGCGCTGGCGCTGGCGCCGGGGCTGGGTCCGCGCAAGTGCCGGGAACTGCTGGAGCATTATGGCAGCCCGGAGGCGATATTCCGGGCGTCGGCGAGCGAACTCACGGCGTTTGGACTGCACAGCGCGACGGCGCGCAACATCGCCAGCGGGGTTTCCTTCGAAGAGGCAGCGGGGCAGCATGAACGGCTGAAGAAATCCGGTGCGACGCTGATTCCGGCGGACGATCCGCGGTATCCGGCGCGGTTGCTGGAGATCTACGATCCGCCGGTGGCGCTGTTCGCCAAGGGGCGGTTGGAGTTGCTGGGGACGGTGATGGTGGCGGTGATCGGCAGCCGGCGGGCGACGCCATACGGGAAGGCGGTTTCGCAGAAGCTGGCCGGAGAGTTGTGCGGGGCCGGCGTGACGGTGATCAGCGGGATGGCGCGGGGCATCGACACGGCGGCGCACGAAGCGGCGCTGCAGGCCGAAGGCGGCACGGTGGCGGTGTTCGGCTGCGGCCTGGACGTGATTTATCCAACGGAGAACCGGAAACTGGCGGCGCGCATCGCCGCGGACGGCTTGCTGGTGAGCGAGTACGCGTTCGGCATGCCGGCGTGTCCGCAGAATTTCCCGGTGCGGAACCGCATCATCAGCGGGCTCGCGTCGGGCGTGGTGGTGGTGGAAGGCGCGCAGTACAGCGGGTCGTCGGTGACGGCGCGGCTGGCGCTGGACCAGGGCCGGGAAGTCTACGCGGTGCCGGGCAATATCACTTCGACCACGAGCTATGGGCCGAACATGCTGATCCGGCAAGGGGCGCGGCTGGTGATTCAATGCTCCGACATTCTGGACGATTTGCCGGAGGAGGCGCGGGTGCAACTGGCGGCGACGAGAAAGAAGGGCGCTGGGCCGGTTCAGCAGACGCTGGGCGGCGCCGAAGCCCCGGCCGCGACGAAGGAACTGGCCAAGCAGATTGTGAAGCAACTGCATGCGGATGCGCCCACGCCGCTGGACGAACTGCTGGAATCTCTCAATGGAGCGAGTGCCTCGGAGGCGATCGCCGTGTTGTTCGAACTGGAGCTGATGGGGCTGGTGCGGCAGTTGCCGGGGAAGAGTTACATCCTGGTGTGGTGAGCTGGTCGCGAGGGTGATGTGCGGTCAGCGCCGGAGTCGGGACGCGGTCGGCGGCGCTTGCCCCCCAAAGGGAAACCGGTGAGGGCTTACTGCGGTGGTTCTTTAGAATCAATAGCCTGCGGACAAGAATCAGTAACCCCTTACTGGTTTGCCTGCGCTGGCCGCTCGATCCGCGGCTTCACAACGCACGCGTTCGCGCTCGCAGGGCGCGCTTGCGGCAACGCTTCGCGCCGCCATGCGCCGTCAGCACGCACCCGTCGATCGCTGCAGCGGAAAGCCGCTAGAAAAGCTGTAGAGGGCGGCGGCTGTCATTTGCCGCGCAGGCGGAAGGTCAGGCCGACGGCGGCGCTCGCCTCGAGCGGGCGGTTAGCCCCTCAATCCACAAAGCAGTGCAAATCTGTGTGTGTCGCCCAGATCGGTACAATCTGACCGTCAACAAAACGCTTGCCGTTCCGGCGAGCCACCTCTCCCGCCTTTTCGAGATGGATTTCAAACGTCCTGCTCAAACCGAGGCGCTCGATTTGCAGGCGCACTGTGGCTGGCTGCGTGGCCGAGAACAGCTGTTCGAGTTCGGATGGCGTCTTCCCCGCAACGGGCGTGTCATTCACCGACACCAGGACATCTCCCCAATGGAGGCCCGCCTTCGACGCCGGTCCATCCTCAATCCCGCCGACTGTCACTTGCGGAGGATCGCGGAGGACGAAGATTTCAAAACCAGCGTAGAACAGCTCAGGGTGCGCTGGGTAGTGAGTTGGAAATACGCGGGCGAGGTATCGCTGACCATCGAAAGCCAGCATGCGATCCACTTCCGCCTGTGTGGTATCAACCGGAACGATGGCGCCGGAGAGGGCCTTCATCCCGCTTTTGGCGAGGATCGAGGATCGTTTTTCGAATTCGGAGACTACCTCAATCTCCTTGCCGTCGCGCGAGAGCATCAGGGCAACGGGCGTTGGAGCGTTTGACCGCAACAGCCGGCCGGCCTCGCCACCCTCACTCACATGCACGCCACCCACTGCCACCAGCCGATCTCCGGGGCGGATGCCTGCGCGTTCCGCCGGTGAACCCGAACTGACCCTTCCAATGAAGACCGGACATCCTTTACCGCTGAAGAGTGTGATGCCCGTCATGTAGGAGTCAGTTGGCTGCTGCGCGATCAGAACTGCTGCTACACCCAGGACGATCGAGCCTACAAGGAGAATCTTTTCCAAAACCCGCCTCCCCGGCATGGATTCGAACCACAATCTTGACAGGTTTTTGAAGTCTCATAGCTTGCTGATTCCAAGAATTCGCTGAAGTCGTCAAGAGCCTCAAAAGCAAGCCTTCGGTACAAAATCGGTTCAAGAGACCAGCCGAGTTCTCAACGTCCAAACCTGTAAGTGAAATTCAAACTCGCATAGGAAGGGATGCGCACGCCGACGACCTCATTTACCGGGTTGGCGGGAACCAATTTCGTGATGGGGTCAACTCCTACGGCTCCGGGCGCATAGGTACCCGCCGCGCCGAAGTTTTCCGTGGTCTGGCCGGTGTAGCCGCGGGCGATCATCGCGTTCACGCCGACGGTGAGACGGCCCTCGAGAAAGGGGCGCGCCACGGCCAGACGAAACTCCCTGTTGGGCACGCCCAGGCAGTAGTAGTTGAGCGCGTTCGGATCGCCGCTCAGGTAGCTGGCCTCATTGCAGCCGTTGCCCACCACCTTCCGTCCCACGTACTCGAATTCGGCTTTCACTTCCAAATGAAACGGCAGCTTCCGATAGGTCCCGACGATGTCGCCGATGAGCCGCGGCGCCTCGGGGATGATGGAGAAGGCGTCTCCCGGCTCCCCGGTGGTTGAATATGTGTTGGTGAGTCGCGCATCGGCCTGCTCGAAAGTCGCCTGCAGAGATCCGCTGGAGAAGCTGTGGCGCACGGTTGCCGCCAGGTAGCGGATACGCCCCGGCCCCAGGGGGAACATCAATCCCTGGTCGGAGTCAATCTTGCCGTACTCGGCGTTTTGCGTCTCATGCCCCAGGGTCAGCTTGACGTCAGTCCGGTGGAAGGTCTTACTCACCACCAACTGATACAAGCGGGCCTGCTCCACCGGCAGCATGGATGTCGGGCCGTTAAACTCAGCTCCCGCCCTGGGATCTTCGGTGAAATACGACTTGCCAAAGCTGGCCGAAATGGTCGGAGCGTAGGGAGAGTTTCCGGGAAGGAACGAGATCGTCGCTTTCGGTGAATCCACTCCCACCCACTTGCTCCAGGAACTTGCCGGCGTGAGCAGGTTGTCCTCGTCCATCGAAATATCATCATGCCGCCAGCCCAGGTAGTAGCGCAGGTGTTTGCCCAAATCGCCTTGTCCGGCAATGTACTGCGTCAGCGGCGCGATCGTGACATTCGCGCCGAGGATCCTGGTGAACGGTCCATAGTAATTCGGATCGGCGGGATTGTAGAAGTCGTAGTGGTCCAGATCGTCGCGCCGCGGCGCCTCGCGCTCATAGTCCAGCCCCGCCAGCAGTGTAAAGTGCCTGGTCAGGTGATTGACATACGCTGCGCTGCCGCCCGCTACGGTGCGGAACTCGCTTTGCCGGATGAGTCCCAGGCCGAAGTCAGAGTAGAGCGAAAGATTGTAGGTGCGGAAGAACCCGGAGAGCTGAAGCTCCGGGTGCTCGCCCAGCTTCCAAACGTCGTTCAACGCCAGCATCGTCGTGTGCGTCTGGTCCTTCCCACGCGGATCAATCGTATCCGGGTACTGCTTAAATCCAGCCGCGGTATCCACGGAATTGAAGCCGTAAATCGGGCTCAGTCCCGGGACGTGGCCGACGCCGTAGTATCCGATTCCCAACAACGTCAGCGTGTGATCCCCCGCCCGGAAGACCCGTCCGAAATTGATCTTGAACTGCTTGCGGTGCTCCAGTTCGTCAAGAAAGCCGTTGCCATAGGAGCCCTCCACGGCCACCCAGGAGGTGGCCGACGGACTCATGCCCGCGGCGAGTGTCACGTCGCGATCGTCACTGGTCAGGGTGAGGAACGGATCCAGGTGCGAGCGCAAGCCATAGGTGGAGGCCAAGTTCAACGCGTGGTTGCCTTCCCGCACGTTGAACGCGCCGCCATCCACCTGCACGCTCTCAATTGCTTCGGAGATCAAAAAATTGGGATCGGCGTAGCCGTTGCCGTGAGCGTTGGCGGAGAGATTGTTGGGCAGCAGATAGCTGCCCACTTGAATGAACATCGCAATCGTCTCGCCGTGATCGCCTGCCACGCCGGGCGCGAAGTACTGCGGCGCTTTGATGCCGCCGGAAGCCGTCTCGATGGCATAGCCGGGCAGGGAGATCGGCGCGCCGGGACGTCCTGGGTTGGCATCCAGCAGGTCTTCGGAGGCATAAACCTTCATGGCCGCATCGGGTGACTCCACGTCCGTGACGGCGACGTAATCGGCGGTCACGGCCACGGTGTCGGAGTGGGAGGTCAGGCGGTCGAATTGCAGAATCGCCGTCTGCGCTGCGCCGTCAGCAATGGCGACGGTCCGAGTGACGTTTGCAAACCCAGGCGCCGAGCCAGTCAGCTTGTACTCCCCAGGCGGAAGGGACGGGAAAGAGAACCGGCCCTCAGAGTTGCAAAGGACCTCGCGAGTTCCCGCGGCATGGGATTCGGCGGTCACTTTAGCGCCAGCGACGGGCTTCCCTTGCGGATCGGTGACGGTGCCGCGGATGGCGCTAGTGGACGGGGCTTCGGGCACTGCGGCTGGGGCGTCCGCCCATACCGCGCCGGCGAGCGTCAGGAAGAGCCCGAAGCGTAGGAGACAACGCTGTCCGTGGACCGGCATCGGAAAGACCGTTGTATCACGAAGTTACAAATTGTGCTACACGGTCGGGTGCAATGCGCGCGGATTTGTGAGCCAAACGGCTATCTCGTGGTCGAAGCAGGCACGGCAGGGCGGGTCGCAAGGGCGCGGAGCATTCGACCGAGGCGTGAGCCCCGGCTCGAATCTTCCGCGCCCTCGATAACGTTTGTAGAGCCAGATGAATCTGACATAGGTTGTGCCTTTGTTACACGTGCAGGCCGAAGAAACCGGCCTGGCAGAAGACTCTGTAGAAAACCAGCAGGAGCATCAGGATGAGATACGCCCGCAGGCTCATTAGAGACAGCCTGACGCTGAGCGTCATCTTCATTGGACCCAGAGCCGCGGTGTCGACCTTCGTTTCGGGTGCGTCATCGAGCGGATGAATCACCACCCAGCGATGGTCGTTGCGCAGCTCCTCGAGCTCCATTTTGTTCAGCAGCATGGTTGCCATGGTTCAGCCCTCCTTACGAAATCGTCGGAAACAGATTCGGCGCGGCGACCTGCGCCGCCAGGATCAGAGAAAGCGCGAACAGGACGACAATGATGGTCCAATTCACGACATTGTTCCAGGGCTTGTTGGCGTAATCGCCAAGCAATTCCCGGTCGTTCAACAGCAATTGCAGGAAGATGATGGCCGAAGGCAGGATCACCCCCGCGAGAACTTGCACGCCCAGAATGATCAACTGCAGCGGGGCGCGCGGAATCAGCACCAGGCCGGCCGCGGCGGCCACGCACAGCGCGTAGACGAAGTAGAAGCCCTTGGCCTTGGAGAACGGAAGCTGCAGGCTGTGCGGCCAGCCCTGCACTTCGCCGTAGGCCCAGGCGCTCGACAGCGAGATGGCGGTGGTGCCCAGCACCGCGGCATTGATCATCATGAGAAGGATCAGGTTCTTGATCAGCGGCCCGGCGAAGGAGCCGATGTCGACCGCCATCTGCGCCGGGTCCGTGAAATGGAAGCCGTGAGTGTGCGAGGCCGCGCCAGCGATCATCATGCAGGCGGCCGCGGTGACCGTGACGCAGGCGCCCAGGAAGGTGTCCAGCCGCGCCCAGCGGAGGTCAGCGAAGCGCAACTTCTTGTCCGCGATGCAGCTCTGCTGGAAGAAGAGCTGCCAGGGCGCGACGGTGGTGCCGACGATGGCGATCACCAGGAAGGTCAGATCGGCTGTGATGCCGCCTGGCGGCATGGACGGAAGGACTGAACTCCTGGCCACCGCGCCCCACTCCGGCCGCATCATGAAGGCGATATAGAACCAGGCCAGATCCAGCAGGCACAGAAATACTACCGTCCGCTCCCAGCGCCGGTAGCTGCCGCTGACGGTGATCAGAATCAGCGCCGCGGCTGCCAGGGGGACGCCCAGGCGCGGGTCCACGCCCATCTTGTTCAGCGCCAGGTCAATCGCGGCGAACTCGGTGACCAGCGTGAGGAAGTTGACCAGTTCCAGATCGACCAGCGAGAACAGCCCCCACCACTTGCCGAAGCGCTGGTAGATCATCGCGGCGTGGCCTTTGCCCGTTGCGATGCCGAGGCGGACCACCATTTCCTGGATGAAATACGTGGCCGGCAGCAGGAGTGCGACGATCCACAACAGATGATTGCCATATTGGGCGCCGGCCTGGGAGTAAGTGGAAACCGCGCCGGCGTCGTTGTCGGCCACCATGACGATCAAGCCCGGGCCGAAGACCACCAGGAAGGTGAGCAGGCTGTGCAGCCATTTGCTTTTCACGACCGTGCCGCGGACGGAGGTGGCCTCGACTTCCACGTCTACCGCGGCCAAAGGAATCAACTTGTTCGTCATCGGGGCATCTCCTTTCTCCGGCTCGGAATGTGTCTGCAGCACGGGCACAAATAGAACCACCATGTCCCTCTCGAGGAGAGAAGCGGTTGGGCCGGAGGTCCGGCGGGTTACTGTTTGGCAGGAGATGTCGGAAGGGGAAGGTCAAATGGCCTTCGGCCCGCGCAACCCGTTTACCGCGGGCGCCACGGTGACCGAAGCGGCAATGCGAGGGAACTCGCCGGCCGGGTCAGCACCGCGGCGACCGCCTGCTGCCAGTGCAACTGGGAGGCTGATCGTCGAGTACCATACCGCCTTTCTGCAGGCGAGTGAGGCTCAGGAGGGAAATGAAAAAGACCATTTCCCCCAGAGCGGAGAAATGGCCAGAAGCATAAAAATACTACTGAGGCCGGATTCCCCCACTGGTCCAAGCTTCAGCACCGCGCGCCGTCAGAGATCCGGAGACCTCAGCCACATTAGGAAAACCCTTAACCCGGGAGTCCCTGGTCTACCCTTGAACATCTTTCGACGCTTTAGGGCAATGGCCTGTTTGCCACGCGGACGCCTCGCCTACCGAGGATCCATACAACTCAAGGCAACTCGACCTTTCACAAGATCTTCGTCACCCACCTATACCTTAACCCGCCGGCGAGAGTTCCGTCAACCCAAAACGACCCAGCCGCGGAAACTTTTTGCAGGAAAAATCCGCAGCGCCGGCGGAACTGCCGGATGGCGGCAACATCTTGCGGAGATTGGCGATCCGGGTTTCACTCGGGCGGCGCGGCGGGATCTGTCGGCAGGCCGCGGCGCTAGTGCGCAAGGATCGCGCAGCAGACCGATTCGCGCGGCTCGGAGTCCGCTCAGCCGGTCCGGCGAACCGGCGCGGTCAGCTCCGCCCGATCGTCAAGAAATGGACCCGGGGAATCGAACGTAGGGGACTGGAGTGGTTTGGTTCAGGGTTGAGAAGGGGGGTGTATGAGGTGTTGGGATCGAAAAGAGGAAACTTCGATCCCCGGGTCCGCCCTGAAAACCAGCACGACTTCTGATTAGCACAGCATGGGCCAAACCAATACCTATTGAAAACAAACGACTTTTTTGAAACGACGGGTTTGCTCGCGCTCAGTTGAATCCCGAATTGGAATCCACCGGCCTGGCGTTGCCGCCGCCGTTCCCGTCCCTGTGCCGAATTGGGCCGCGCCGGGTGGCTGCCGAGAGAGCAGGAGAAGGGAAAGGCCGCCCGGAAGATCCAGGCGGGCGGGAGGCTGGAGAGTAACCGCGCGAGGTGGCGCGCGGGCCTCAATTCTGGGGCGTCGTGTTCGGTCGCGCGCTCTTGCCGGTCCTGGCCTCGGCCATCTCGACGTGGTTCTTCTCGAGCACCGAGCCGGTTTGCAGATCCAGATTGACCAGCGCGCGGTTGTAGCCGGCCAGGGCGGCGACTTCGCTGGCGCGCGCGGTGGCGAGGTCGCGCTGCGTCTGCACGACCAGGAAGGCGGTGGAGGCGCCCAGCGCGTATTTCTTGTTCTCGGCGTCGAGGGTCTGTTCCTGGAGGACGCGGCCCTTGAGCGCCGACTGGTAGCGGGCGCGGGCCTGAATCACGGCGATCCAGGCATTCTGGACGCTCACGCGGATGTTTTTGATCTGCTGCTGTTCGGCCAGTTCGCTTTGCCGGACGGTGAGCGAATCGCGGACGTAGTCGGCCTGCGCGCTGCGATTACGCAGCGTGGCCGATAGGGTGAGCGTCAGGGCGTAGTCCGGGAAGTTGCGGCGGAACACCTGCCCGAACAACGTGCCCTGGCCGCCGAGGAAGTACGGGTCCACCTGCTGCACGATCGGCAAGCCGTTGTAGGGCTGCGTATTTACCTGGCCGACCAGACCGGTGTTGGCCACGTAGCCCGACGCCGACAGGGTTGGCAGCAGCGCGTTGCGGCTGCCCGCCAGGCCGATCTTCGAGTTCTCGACATTGACCTTCGTCTGGGCGAGTTCCGGACGCTGCCGCAGCGCCGCGTCCACCAGGTCCCCGAGCTTCTCGTTGTACTCGCCCTCGGGTTTCACCAGTTGGTCGGTCGGGATCACGCGCACCAGCGCGATGGTCGGGCTGGCCACGCCGTTGCGGCTGAGGTAGTCCTTGATGATCGTTTCCTGCTGCAGCAGCACGGTGTCCGAGTTGGTCAGGTCCTGCTCGGCGGTCGCGACATTGGCCTCGGCCCGCACCACCTCGATCGGCGCCAGGGTCCCGATCTCGACCTGCTTCTTGTTGTCCTCGTAGAACTGCTTGGCGACTTCCAGCGCCTTCTGCTTCACCAGCAGGTCTTCGCGGTCGCTGACCAGGTCCCAATACAGACCGATGACGCCGGCCACCGTGACGTTGACCTGCTGCTGGAACACCAGGTCTGAGAAATGAATGTTGTTCTTGGCCACGCGGATGCTACGGTTGTTCACCGCCAGGCCGAAGCCTTGCAGCAGATTCTGGCTGATCTGAATCGCCGCCGTGCCGGTGGTGTTGGGATTGAGGGTGTTGAACGGGCTGTTGGTGGAGGTGTAGAGCTGCTGGTAGCTGGCGCTCACGGTGGTGCCGGTCAGAAACGACTGCTGGAAGGCTTCGGTCCATTGCCGCGAGTCGTAAACCAGCGAGGAAGTGCCCGCCGTGATCGTGTTGGCCTGGGGCGCCGAGATGTGGCTCAGCGAGGTTTGGAAATAGACCAACGGATCGAGCACCGGAACCGACGGACCGGTCTGCGTGATCACGGTTCCGCCCGTGGTGGCGGTGGCGGAACTGCTGCCGCCGCCCGACGATGCGCCGCTGGAGCTGGTGGCGCCGCCGGCCTGCGCCGCGGCCGAACTCGGCGCCGCGCTCACGCTCGACGGCACGCCGCGCAGCAAGCCGCCAGCCCTGGCGCGCAGGTAATCGGCCTGCGCGACCTGCGGGCCATAGCGCGCGACTTCGATATCGATGTTATTTTCGAGCGCCAGCGTGATTGCGTCCTCCAGCGACAAATACAGTTTGCCAGCGCGGATCAGCGCCTCCAGACGATTGGAGTTGCCCATGTTAATGGGCGCGATGGCCGGAGCCCTAAAGCTGCGCGTGACAAAATCGCCCGGAGGGCGCGGCACCTGCGGCTGGTCGCTGAGGGAACTCGTATGGCCCGCGCTGGACGATCCGGCCGGGGGCGGCGCGGACTGCGCGAAGCCCATCGGGCTCATCAGAAGCGCGCACAGCGCGATGGCGATCGAAGGATAGAAGCGTCTCATCGTAGTTATCAGTCCTGCTGGTCTCTCAAGTAGTGCGGCAGATCCGCGATCTCTTCTCAGGAAACGCCGGCGGATGGCCGGAAGTTCCCTAAAAACACAACCATGGTAACAAGCCGGCTTCACAACCGCGCAACAACACGGACGAAAGCGCGCAAATCGCGCGTGAAAGGCGGCGGAGGCGGGATGAACCCCAGCCTAATGGCAGGCCGTGCATATCTTCTGCAGGGGCGCAGAGAGCCTATCTGGAGAGGCGCAGAGAGCCTGGCCGTGTGTGGTTGCGCGGTCTAACTGGAGTGAGCGTTCGGTACGAGACCTGACCCAGTGGCCTGGCGAGACCGCCCGATAGCCCAAGCCGTGGCGCAGGCACTCGTGCCTGCCGCGTCGACACTCGTGTCGACGCTTGGGCCGACACTGGTGTCGACGATGGGGCGGCTGGAGAAGGCGCTCGACCAGCGATAATCCGAGGGATGCGCGGCCAATCCCGCGCGGACGGAGTTCTGTTCAATATAGGAAGCGATGCGCTGCCACTCAGCTTCGTCTCTCACCCAATGGTCGTAGGACTCGGCCTGCCAGAAGCTCTCCCCGGTGCGCGCCAAGAGTAGGTTCGCGTGCCGGGCGGACGAGCCCTTCAGCGACTTCAGCAACTGGGACGGCGCGAGCCTCGGCAGCAACAACAAGTGAACGTGATTGGGCATGATGGCCCAGGCGCCGAGGTCGAAATGGCCTAGACGGACGCCATGATCCAGCGCAGTCAGGACGGCCTGGGCGATCGGCTCTCGCGCCAGATACCGGGGCCCAGCGCGGGTGGAGTCGAGATGCCGGTCCATCCACACGAAAGCCCGCGCCCGCGGAGCGCTTATGCGGAGGAGGATACAGGGCGTGGGGCAGGCTGCCATGCAGGTGCCAGGTCAGGAAGAGCCACTCTCCTGGCGGATAGCGGTGCGGGAGACGGCGGCGCGAGGCTTCCACGCTAGAGCAGTGCGTCATAAGGAGTGACATTCTCCATTCGTAGCGCCAAGCGTCGACACGAGTGCCTGCGCCACGGGTCCCAGTGCCTGCGCCACGGGTCCAAGTGCCTGCGTCACGAGCGGGTGCGGTGGCGACGCTCCTTCCGTGGGGGGCGCGGGTGATATCCTGTCGCATGGTGACGAATCCCGCTGCTCCCGTATTGGATCTGTTTCTCGAAACAGGCGCGTATCTCAAGGGTCACTTCCGGCTCACCAGCGGCCTGCACAGCTCGGAATACCTGCAATGCGCGCTGGTGCTGGCCCACCCGTGCCATGCCGAGACGCTGGGCCGCGCGCTGGCCGAAGGCGTAGCGCGCCTGGCCGGCGAACGCAGGATTGAGACCGTGGTTTCCCCGGCCATGGGCGGCCTGATCATCGGCCACGAAGTGGCGCGCGCGCTCGGCGCCCGGCACATCTTCACCGAGCGCGACGCGGACCGAAAGATGGTGCTGCGGCGGGGCTTCACGCTGCGGGCCGGCGAGACGGCCGTAGTGATCGAAGACGTGGTTACCACCGGCGGCAGTTCCTTGGAGGTGATCGAACTCTTAAAAGCCGCCGGCGCCGACGTGCTCGCGGCCGGGTCGATCATCGACCGCAGCGGCGGCCGCGCCGACCTGGGCCTGCCGCGGGTCGCGCTGGCCACCTTGAACGTCATCTCCTGGGAGCCGGCGCAGTGTCCGCTCTGTGCGCAGGGGCTACCCGTGGTGAAACCGGGCTCGCGCCCGGCGTGAGGCAGCGGCATGCGCCGCATCCGCATCAGCGTGGCCTACGACGGCACGGAGTTTCACGGCTGGCAGGTGCAGCCCGGCCTGACCACCATTCAAAGCGAATTGGAGAAGGCGGTCAGCGAGATCGAAGGCCGGCCCGTCGATGTGGCCGGCTCGGGGCGCACCGACGCGGGCGTGCATGCACTCGCTCAGGTGGCGGCCTTCTCGATCGAGAACCCGATCCCGGTGGACAACCTGCGCCGCGCCCTGAACCGCCTGCTGCCGCGCTCGATCCGGGTCACTCGGGTCGAGGAGGCGGAGGCGGAGTTCCATCCGCGCTATGCGGCCCGGGCCAAGACCTACGAGTACCGATTCTGGCGCGCGGAGGTCTGCCCGCCGATGCGCCGTTTGTACGTCTGCCACTTCCCCTATCCGCTGGATGAGGGCCGCATGGCGGAGAGCGCCGCGCTATTCGTTGGCGAGCACGATTTCTCAGCCTTCGCCGCCGCGGATGAGAAGGACGAAGCGGGCGGCTCGAAGGTGCGGAAGGTCTTCGATTCCGCGCTGTGGCGGGAAGGCGACGAGTTGATCTACCGCGTCCGCGGCAGTGGATTCCTGAAGCACATGGTGCGCATGATGGCCGGCACGCTGATCGAAGCCGGCAAGGGCAACCTGGACCGCGCGAGCCTGCTGGCGCGGCTCGAACCGGGCTTCGCGGGCAAGGCCGGCCCGGCGCTGCCCGCGCGCGGGCTGTGCCTGATTTCGGTAGAGTACGAACGAGAGTGAGGAAACCGTGTTGAAAGCCATCCTTGTGTTTCTCATCGGCGCGATGCTGGCCGTGGCGGCGCCGCCCGTGCCCGTGATCTTCGACACCGACATCGGCAACGACGTGGACGACTGCCTGGCGCTGGCCATCCTGCACGCCTTCCAGAGCCGCGGTGAGGCGCGCATCCTGGCAGTGACCATCACCAAGGACAACCCCTGGGCGCCGCGCCTGGCCTCGGCCATCGACATTTTCTACGGCCGGCCGGACATTCCGATCGGCATGGTGAAGGACGGCAAGACGCCCGACGACGGGTATCTCAAGAA
>Ga0187851_10000906_pt1 | contig 29276 bp, 20 predicted proteins | sample June2016WEW_6_10_FD_132997 | JGI IMG/M metagenome (GOLD analysis project Ga0187851, IMG submission 132997) | Peatland microbial communities from SPRUCE experiment site at the Marcell Experimental Forest, Minnesota, USA - June2016WEW_6_10 | ecosystem: Environmental > Terrestrial > Soil >...
GGGCGACGTTGCTCGGGCCCTCGGCCGCCAGCAGGATGGGGAGGTCGGGGCGGAGCGGCCTCACCATCGAGCGAAAGGGACGGCCCAGCCCCGAGCCGCCCGGCAGGGGAAGCGACAGGTGGCGACCCTGGTATTCGACCGGATCTCGGTGGCGGAGCACGCGGCGGACGATCTCCACGTAGTCGCGGGTCCGTCCCAGGGGCGGGTCGAAGGGCTGCCCGTACCAGCCCTCCACGAGCTCCGGGCCGGACACGCCGAGCCCGAGGACAAAGCGGCCGCCGGAGAGGTGGTCGAGGCTGAGGGCCGCCATCGCCGTCGCGGCCGGGGCCCGGGCGGCCATGTGCATGATCGAGGTGCCGAGCCGCATCGTCGCGGTGTGGGCACCGACCCAGGCGAGCGGCGTCAGCGCATCGGAGCCCGATGCCTCGGAGGTCCACACCGACTCGTAGCCGAGGGCCTCCGCCTCCCGCACCGTCTCCAGCAGCCGGGGCGGCGGGCCGTCCTCGCCCCAGAAGCCGAGCAGCAATCCCAACTTCATGCGCTATCCACGCTACTCCCGCAGCGCGGCGGCTCGCGCCGCGGCTGAGGGCCGAACTGACGCCCGGCAGCGGCCTCCGCCCCCATCCAGCCGGGCGGCCGGGCGGCAAAGGGGTGCCGCATAGTGAATCTGGACCACCGTCACAGGGCGCACCCGACTGTCGCGGAGTGACTGGGGGGCGGCTCATACTCGAGACCATGACCCACCAGGCGGGAGCGCCTCTGTGACCGATCGGAGGGCGACCGCGCGCGCGGGACAGCTCTCCCGGGGAGACCCGGACACCCTGACCGTGCTCCTCCTCGATGACCACGCGGTGATCCTGGAGGCGTTGCGGGCCCTCATCCAGAGCGACGACACCTTGGTCGTCATCGGCACCGCAAGCCGTATTCCTGACGCGATCCGCCTGGCGCGGGGCATGCAGCCCGACGTTGCGGTCATCGACGTCCACATGCCCGATGGGGGCGGCTGGGCGGCCGCGCGCGCCCTTCGTGCGGTCTGTCCCGACATCCGTCTGGTGGCCTTCTCCGCCTACGACGACGCGCTGGTCACCCGGACCATCTGCGCGGCCGGGATCTCCGCCTTCGTCACCAAGGGGTCCGAGATCAGCGTTTTGATCGCGGCGATCCGCGGTGACGACGTCATGCCGACCCCCCCCCAGCCGATGCCGCTCATCCGCAGGGCGATCGCGGCCGGCGCTGAGTGAGCCACCCCGGACGGCTGCCCGGCTTCTGAGCCGGCCCTGACCAGCTGCGCGCCTCATCGCGAGGCCTCGGAGCGCGATGCGTCCACCCCTCGGGCCGGTGGCGTGAGCCGGTCAGTGCCCGACCTCCTCGGGCACCTCGTACCAGCGAACGCGCTCGCCGACGCGGCTCCGCATCCGCCAGGCCATGGTCTTGGGGGCCTCGTCGATGGCCGCCCGGATGGTCGTGATCTGCTTGGCGACGTCGAAAGAAGCGTCGGGAAGTGGCGACTCGGCCCACAGCTCGCCCAGCCGGCCCAGGTTCCGCTCGGTGGTGTGGCAGAAGCCCCAGTCGCCGCCCAGCAACTTGCGGAGGCGGGGGAGGCTCACCGCCTCCGCATCCGCATCGTCGTCACTCACGCCGTGGTCGGCGAGCAGGCACAGCGCATCCCCGAGATCCTTTCGGTTGATCTCCCAGACCTGCAGCTTGCTGAGCAGCAGGTCGGCGAGGGTGAGCGTCGGCAACGGGCCGTCGAGGCGTCCCCGGAGGTCGAGCTTGTGGGACATGGTCAACTCGTCGATGACCACGTCGATGGACCACCGGCTGTCCGGCGCCTGGAAGTAGAGGCGGGTGTCGCCGTGGAGGCCGTTGAAGAACGGGTCGCCCAGATAGCCCTCGGAGGTGAGAAACGCCTTGAACACCGCGCCGGCACCCTTGGCGATGGCGAAGTCCATGTCCTGATACGAGCGCGCGAAGGGGCCGCTGCGCACGCTCGGGCAGCGTAACCAGATGGCCAGGCCGCCCAGCAAACGGGCATGGAGACCGGCGTCCAGGGCCGAGGTCGTGAGGCGCCTCGCCTCCTCTCGGATGTCAGGCAGGATGTGGTTTGCGTTCTCTTCCATGTGCCGGTGCTGAAGCCCTGAATGAGTTGTGACAGGGCGGCCGGTGCTTCACCGGCCGCCCTGACCCAGAGTGGAGCCGCCCAATTACTCAGGCGGCAGTTCCTTGTACACGAAGCTGACGTTGATGCCCTGACGGGCGCGGATGAACTTGGGCACATAGTAGAGGAGGCCACCGCCCACGATGAGGCCGGCAAACCAGGCCGGGATCCACCACCAGTCGGCGCTGTTGCCGTTCATGACCAGTGCCGGGTAGCGGGTGGAGACCACCGCCAGCCCGACGAAGATGATGATCGAGAGCGGAGCGACGATGAAGAGGACCGGGATGCCCAGGAACTTGACGTTGGCGGGCGAGGCCTTGTAGAGCTCAGGCCGGCGGAAGGGCAGCGCGATGGCGGCTGCGCCGACGATCACCACCGCCAAACATCCGGCGAGCACGATCAACCCGAGCACCAGTTGGAAGACGTTGGAGTACACGCTCCAGATGGTCAGCGCCGCGATGATCAGGTTGGCGACGACGATCGCGGTGACCGGTGAGTGGGTGCGCTCGTTGACACGGGCCAGCCCCTCCGGCATCAGCCGGTCGAAGGACCAGGCGAAGAACGACCGGATGGGCATGAAGGTGTTGGCGATCATCGAGGGCAGGCTCCAGAAGAGGAAGCATCCCAGGATGATCACCGTGAGGATCGGGGTGTTGAAGGCAAGCGCCGCCAGGAAGGAGTAGAAGGGCCCGGAGGGAATCGCGTAGGCGTGCGGGGCGGCGTTGAGCGCGTAAACGAAGTTGTATCCGGCGATCCGGAAGAGGAGCAGCGCGCCGAGGCAAAGCAGCGCCACGTCGAAGGCCAGCGCACCGAACATGACCGACAGCTGGCGGCGGCGGTTGGAGGCGCTCTTCAATTCCCCGGACATGTAGACCGACCAGAAGTTCCACATCATGAAACCCTCGATCGAGAAGAGGGCCGGGATGGTGGCGTTCAGGTTGCCCAGGTTGGGGGCCGCGTGGGTGGCGCCCGCGCCGGCGATCACCTGCTGGACGGTCCCGCCCCCAAAGCTCTTGTTGAGGGTGTTGAAGTTGGCGAAGAAGCCGTGCTGGCTGGCGAAACCGAGGCACACGAAGGCCACGATCATTCCCACCATGCCGATCAGGAAGGTCCAGTTCTGCCAGCGGAAGGTCGCCTTGGTCCCGCGGATGAGGATGACCGTCACCAGCGCCACCATGAAGAGCGAGGCACCCAGGATCCAGCTGGTGTTGGTCTCGAACGAGGATCCCCAGCTGATCAGCTGGCTGTCGGTGCTCAGGGTCCCGAATGCGACCAGTGCCGGCCCCAGGGCAAAGACCGCGAAGAACTTCGCGAAGTAAGCCGCGCCGAGCAGGCCGCCCATGATCATGCAGAGGTTGGATATCAGTGCCAAGGGTGGGGTCAGGACACGGCTCACCCAGACGTAGTCACCTCCGACCCTCGGCATGCTCGCCCCGAGCAGGGCGAACATGATCAACACTGGGATGTTGAGGACCAGGGTGATGAGCAGCACTCCGACCGGATCGGCCCCCGGGAATGCGACCAGGGTGAAGAAGATCGACCAGGCCAGGGTGGAGCCGATCGGTGCCGAGATGACCGCGTTGAAGATGGTGGCGTCGAGCGCTGAGGCAGAGCGCACCAACCCCGTGCTGTTGCGCACGAACAGCCGACTCCCCGGCCGGCTCTCTGTCGCCATGGCATCCCTCCATCGACTTGACCGCAATTCCCCGCGCTTGACACCTGCGCCGGAGCGAGCTAGAGTCGAACACAATCGAACATAATTGTCAAGGGTGAATACATCACCGGACATTCTTAAGCTCAGGAACGGACAGGTGAGGAGGAAGACGTGCTGGCGGTTGAGCGGCGTCTGAAGCTGCTGGAGCGGGCGGCGGCGGACCAGGCAGTGGAGGTCAGCAGCCTCGCCCGCGAGTTCCAGGTCTCCGAGATGACCATCCGCCGGGATCTCCGCCGCCTCGAGCGGGACGGCTTCCTCCGGCGGACGTACGGGGGTGCGACCACCCGGGTCGTTCGCGCCGTCGGAGCCTTCGAGGTGGGCCAGAACGCCCGCACGCTCCATCACGCCCAGGCGAAGGTGCAGATCGCCCGCCGGGCCGCCCAGCTCACCGCCGGGGTCCGGGTGATGTTCGTGGGGGTCGGCTCGACCGTCGAGCAGTTCGCGCGGGCCATCACCCCCGCCGGGGACCTGGTGGTGGTCACCCCCTCCCTGGCGGTGGCCAGCATGCTGGGCACGCGCCGGGTCCGGGTGATCATCGCCGGCGGTCTGGTCCGCCAGGACGAGCTGAGCTGCGTCGGCGCCTCGGCCGTCGAGGGGGTGCAGCGTTACAACACGGACATCGCGGTGATCGGGGCCGCCGGGGTCACCGCCCATCGCGGTATCACCGACCTAGACGACGGCGAGGCCGAGGTCATCCGGGCAGCTCTTGAGCACGCCGAACGGATCATGGTCGTCGCCGACGGGTCGAAGTTCGGCGACGTGGCGATGAGCACGGTCGCCCCCATCGAGCGCGTCTCGGTGATCGTGACCGATCCGAGCGCCGACCCCCGCGAGGTTGAGCGGATCGAGCGCAGCGGGGTGGAGGTGGTCATGGTGCCACCGGAGTCGCCGTCTCACCGGGCTCCGGTCGATGCCGCCGGGGTGGACGGCGCCGCGGCGCAGGAGGCGCAATGAGCTCGCTGCTCCTCGACCTCTTCGGGGTCAACAAGCCGATCGTGGCGATGGTCCACCTCGCCGCTCTGCCCGGCCGACCCGGCCACGACAGAAAGGCTGGTATGCGGCCCATCGTCGATGCCGTCGCCCGCGACGTCGAGATCCTCCAGGGGGCGGGGGTCGACGGGCTCCTCTTCTGCAACGAGGCCGACCTTCCCTATCAGCTGCGGGTAGGCGCCGAGGCAGCCGCGGCGATGGCGGCCGTGATCGGTGAGTTGAGGAGCACGATCCGGCGGCCGTTTGGGGTCGACCTGGCCTGGGACCCCGTCGCCAGCCTGGCGGTGGCGCGGGCGACCGGCGCCCGCTTCGTCCGCGAGGTCTTCACCGGTGTCTACGAGAGCGACCTGGGGATCATGCAGCCGGACTACGGTTCCATCGCCGACTATCGCGCCAACATCGGCGCGGGTTCGGTGGTGCTCTTCAGCAACATCACCCCGGAGTTCGCGAGCCCTCTGGGGCACCGCACCATCGCCGAACGTGCCCGAAGCGCGGTCTATCTCGGCGTCGATGCCCTGCTGATCAGCGGTCCAATCACCGGAACGGCCACCGACGTTGACCAGCTCCGCGCCGCCAAGGCCGCGGTTCCCCACATCCCTGTGCTCGCCAACACCGGCGTGACCACGGACACGGTGGGGTCAATCCTCGCCGCCGCCGACGGCGCGATCGTCGGCACTCACCTGAAGCGTGGCGGAGTCACCTGGAATGAGGTCGATGGGTCACGGGCGACCCGGTTCATGGAGGCGGCGAGCACTGCGCGGGAAGCCGCACTGGTCCACTGATGGCCAAGAAGACGCTCATCTACTTCGTCAGCGACCTGCACGGGTCGAGCCTCTGCTTCCGCAAGTTCATCAACGCGGCCCGGGTGTACGAGCCCAGCGTGCTGGTGCTGGGCGGCGATTTGGCGGGCAAGGCGATCCAGTCCATCGTCCGCGGCCCCGGTGGCATCTGGGAGTGCAACTTCGTCGGCACTCCCTACAAGGTGCAGGACGGGCCCGAGCTCGTGGAGTTGGAGCGGCTGATCGCGGACCACGGCTACTACCCCTACCGTGCCGAGCCGGGTGAGCTGGAGGCCATGGAGGCCGAGGGGACCCTCGACGCCCTCTTTCTGCGCCTGATGCGCGAGCGCCTCACCGACTGGCTCAACCTCGCCGATGAGAGGCTTCGCCCCCTGGAGCTGCCCCTCTACATGATGCTCGGCAACGACGACCCGGTGGAGCTGGGCGAGCTGGTCGATCGCGCGCCCTGGGGCGTCCACGCCGAGGGGAAGGTGGTCTGGATCGACGACCAGCACGAGATGATCAGCTGGGGATACGCGAACACCACCCCGTGGCACACCTTCCGCGAGCAGGACGAGCAGCAGCTTGCCGCCGTCTACAAGTCCATGGCCGACCAGCTTCAGAACCCGGAGCGAGCCGTCTTCAACCTCCACGCGCCCCCCTTCGGGACCCAGCTCGACGAGGCGCCCGCGCTGGATGTGAACCTGCGGGTCCAGGCGAGCCTGGGCCAGGTGCAATACGCGGCGGTAGGGAGCACCGCGGTGCGCGAGATCGAGCTGGAGCGCAAGCCGTTGCTCGGCCTGCACGGCCACATCCACGAGGCCTCGGGCATCCGCCGTCTGGGAGAGCGCAAGACCGTGGTGCTCAACCCGGGCAGCGACTACACCACCGGTGCGCTCATGGGGGCTTTGATCACCCTCGACCGCGACAAGGCGAGCGCGCAGCTGGTCCGCGGATAGCCGGGGCCCGAGCCATCACTCCCCATATCACGCTCGCAAGCGGCACCACTGCGCCGAGCCGGGAGGTGCTCGTCGCCATCGACGTCGGGACCTCCGGCGCGCGCGCCTCCGCCTTCGACATCTCCGGCGCACCGATCGCAGAGGTGCGCCGCGCCTACCCGACCTCACTGCCCCAGGAGGGATGGGCGGAGCAGGACGCGCGCCGCTGGCAGAGCGCCTCGGTCTCCGCCCTGGCCGGGCTGGTACGCCAGCTGGGGCCGCGCACTCGCATCCACGGCATCGGCGTCACCGGCCAGTGCCCGAGCGTCGTCCCCGTGGATGGTGGGGGCCTGCCGCTCCGCCCCGGGATCATCTATCGGGACAATCGGGCGACCGCGGAGGCGGCATGGATGTGCCAGCGCTTCGGCACCACCGCGCTCCACGCCCTCACCGGCCACGTGCCCGCCGCCTTCCACACCGGCGCCAAGATCCTCTGGATCCGGGCCCACGAGCCAGAGGTCTTCGCCCAGACCCGGCGATTCCTCCAGCCGACCGACTGCGTCGTCCGCGCCCTCACCGGGGAGGTGGGCACCGACTGGACCATGGCGGCGGCGAGCGGGCTCCTCGACCTGAGGGAGCGTTGCTGGGCCACCGGCCTGCTGGCCGACCTCGACCTGGACCCCGACCTGCTGCCGCCGATGCGCCCCTCCTGGAGCGTGACCGGTCACCTCCGGCCCGCGCTGGCGCGCCGTCTGGGACTCTCCACCGCGGTGCCGGTGGTCGCCGGGGCGGGCGACAGCATCGCCTGCGCCATCGGGGCCGGGGTCACCGCGCCGGGGCCGGTGAGCGAGATGGCGGGCAGCTCGACCTGCCTCAACTCGGTGGTCGCCGAGCCCCTCGAGGACGACGACGTCACCCACTACCCCAGCGCGGTGGAGGAGCGTGGCTACCTCACCGAGGTGGGGATCAACACCACCGGCGAGGCCCTCGACTGGGTGGTCCAGCTCGCCTACAGCGGTCCGGGGCGGCGCCTACGGGACAGTGAGTACGCGCGCCTCGACCGCGACGCCGCGGCCATGCCGCCGGGCGCCGACGGCCTGCTCTTCGCTCCAGTGCTGGGTGACGGGGAGCGCGACGACCCGGAGCTCCGCGGGGCGGTGACCGGGCTCTCGCTCCGCCACGACCACCGTGCCTGGGGGCGCGCCGTCCTGGAGGGGGTTGCCTTCGGGATCCGGGCCCGCCTCGAGACCCTGGGCCGCACCTCGGCCCCGCTCACCGAGCTGCGCGTCTCGGGGGGCGGCGCCAGACTCGAATCCTGGAACCAGATCAAAGCCGACGTGCTCGGGGTCCCGGTGATCCGCGTGGACGGCGACGCCACCGCCGCCGGCGCGGCCATGCTGGCGGGGATCGGTACCGGTGTGTACCGGGACGCCGATGCGGCGACGGCCGCCTGCTATCGGCCCGGCTCCCGGGTGGAGCCGGATGGCCGGAACCGTGAGCGTTACGACGAGATCTACGCGCGCTACCAGGCGCTGATCAGCTCCCCGGTGGTGCACATCCACCGTCAGGCGGAGGACTGAGGTGCGCGCCCGGCTCGGCATCAACAACTGCTTCGCTCTCAAGCGCTGGCCGCGTCCCGAGGATTGGGCCCAGGTGGTGCGAGACGAACTGGACCTCAACCTCGTCGAGCTCTCCCTCGACCTCGTCGAGGGCCTGGACAGGCCGGCAGAGCGAGCGCTGTCCGTGGAGCGGACCCGGGCAGCGCTGAACAAGCACGGGCTGCGCGCCGAGACCACCTTCACCGGCCTGACCGCCTACGGCCTCAACCTGCTCATGCACCCCGACGCCGAGCGGCGCGACGCGGCGCTGCGCTGGTACCGAATGGTGATCGACGTCACCGCCCAGCTGGGTGCGGAGGCGACCGGCGGCCACGTCGGCACCATGAGCGTGCCCGACTGGAGGGATCCGACCCGGCGGTCGGCGCGCTGGTCCGACCTGCGGCGCGCCCTGATCGAGATCTCCGGCCGCGCCCGGGACGTGGGACTCAGTCACTTGCTGGTCGAGAACTTGGTCAGTCCGCGGGAACCGTCGACCATGGACGGCGTCGAGGAACTGCTCACCGAGGGGGGGGAGGCCCATGTGCCGGTGCGGCTCTGCCTGGACGTCGGCCACCAGTGCGTCCCGGGGACGGAGGGGGCCGAGCGAGACCCGTATGCCTGGCTCGAGCACTTCGGCAGCCGCCTCGTCGAGGTTCAGCTCCAGCAGTCCGACGCCCTGGGCGACCGTCACTGGCCCTTCACCCCTGGGCGCAATGCGACCGGCCGCATCGAACCCGGCCGCGTGCTCGACACCCTGGCGGCCTCTGGCGCCGAAGACGTGCTCCTGATCCTCGAGATCATCCCCGGCTGGGAGGAGGATGACGGGCAGGTGATCGAGGAGCTGCGGACGTCCGTCGAGCTCTGGAAGGACGCCCTGCAGCGGCGAGGCCTCCGATGATCGAGGGCTCCGTCAACGCGACTTCGGTGCACATCCACTACCGGATCGATGGGGAGGGTCCGGAGACCCTGGTCCTGGTCAACGGGGTGGGCGACGACCTGGACGCGTGGGCCAACCAGGTCGACGACTTCGTGAGCGCCGACCTGCGCGTGATCAGTTTCGACAATCGGGGCGTGGGGCACTCGAGTCAGCCACCCGGTCCCTACAGCAGCACCGAGATGGCCGGTGATCTGCACGCCCTCGTCACCGAGCTCGAGCTGCCGCCCTTCCATCTCGCGGGCGTCTCGATGGGTGGGGCGATCGCGCAGGAGTATGCGATCGCCCACGGCAACGACCTCCGCTCTCTGGTGCTGGCCAACACCTACGCGGCGCCTGACCCGTTGGCGCGCGCCGCCTTCGAGAGCTGGGCCGTCGTCGCAGAGGCGGCCGGAATGGCCGTGATGATGCGCCAGCAGGCACCCTGGATCTACAGCCCGGCCTTCTACGAGCAGCATCCGGAGAGGATCGAGGAGCTGATCAGGGAGGCCCAGAAGAGCACCCAGCCGGCGGCGGCCTTCGCGGCCCAAACCGCGGCGCTCGTCGACCACGAGGCGCGCGCCAGGGTGACGGCGATAACCACGCCTACGCTGGTGATCGCCGCGCGGGACGACATCATCATCAGGGAGGCACTTTCCCGGCGCCTGTGCGCATCGCTTCCCAACGCGACCTGGGGCGTCGTTCCAGGTGGCCACGCCGCCTTCTGGGAGGACCCGGCGCCGTGGAACCGTGCAGTTATCGACTTTGCGAGGGCGCACCGCGCACTCTGATCACTGGAGGAGTTGTCATGACCATGTCGCTGGAGCAGACGTTCGGAACGCCTAAACCGGTTATCGCCATGCTGCATTTCCCTGGCCTGCCCGGCCGCCCACGGCACGATCGGGAAGCGGGGCGCCAGCACCTGGTCGACGTGATCGGGCGCGACCTCGAGGTGCTGCAGGAGGCCGGCGTCGACGCCGTGCTCTTCTGCAACGAAGCCGACATTCCCTATCAGCTCGTGGTCGGTCCGGAGATCCCGTCGGCCATGGCAGCCGTGATCGGCGAGCTGCGACCGTCCATCCGCGTCCCCTTTGGGGTCAACATCCTCTGGGATGCCAGAGCCAGCCTGGCGCTGGCTCGCGCCACCGGCGCGACCTTCGTCCGCGAGGTGTTCACCGGCGTCTACGAGAGCGACATGGGCTTGATGGCCCCGGCGCTGGGCGAGCTCGCCGCCTACCGTGATCAGATCGGCGCCCCGGACGTCGCCATCTTCGACAACATCACGCCCGAGTTCAGCAGCTCGATCGGGAGCCGCACCGTGGCGGAGCGGGCCAAGAGCGCCAGCTTCCTGGGCGTCGACGCCATCCTCATCAGTGGCCCCGAGGCGGGGGTTCCCTTCGCCATGAGCGACCTGCGCGCGGCGAAGCAGGCCGTCCCGCAGACGCCGGTGTTCGCCAACACCGGGGTCCAGGCCGAACGGCTGACCGAGATCCTGGCCATCGCGGACGGCGTGATCGTCGGCACCAGCCTCAAGGTGGATGGCATCACCTGGAACGCCGTGGATCCCGCCCGGGCTCGCGCGATGATGGAGAAGGCTCGAGAGATCCGCGCCTCGGCTGCCGTCCCCGCTTGACCCGACCACCGATCGAGGCGGTCGTCCTCGACATGGACGGCCTGCTCATCGACACCGAACCGGTGTGGCGGGTGGCGGAAGTCGCCGTGTTCACTGAACTGGGCGTCGAGCTGACCGAGGCAGAGCTCCTGGGCTCGATCGGCCGGACGATCGACGAGGTCGTGCCCGTCTGGAGACGACGGCAGCCCGGCCGGGGCGGTGGGACGGATCAGTGGAGCGACGCCACGGTGGCCGATCGCATCATCGACCGGGTGGCGACGTGGGTGAGGGCAGAGGGCGAGCCGATGGCCGGGGTGACCCAGACCTTCGAGCTGCTCCGGCATCTGGACCTCCGTCTCGCCATCGCCTCGTCGTCACCGCGACGGATGATCGACGTGGTGTGCGAGCGGCTGGACTTGACCAGCATCGAGGTGCGCTGCTCGGCCATCGACGAGGTGAGGGGCAAGCCCGCGCCCGACGTCTACCTCACCGCGGCCCGACGCCTGAGCATGAGCCCCGGGCGCTGCCTGGCGATCGAGGACTCGCCGAGCGGAGTGCAGGCAGCCAAGGCGGCCGGGATGCGCTGCATCGCCGTCCCCGACCCACTGCTCGCCGGCGACCCCCGCTACGGCGAGGCCGACCTCGTCCTGGCCAACCTGGTCGAACTCGACGAATCCCTACTGCGGGCTCTCGGCGCACACAAGCCCTCCGAGCCCGCCAACCCGACCAACTTGAACGCACCCAGCCACCAAGGAGGAGGTGGTACGCCCAGGAGGATTTGAACCCCCGGCCTTCTGATCCGTAGTCAGACGCTCTATCCAGACTGAGCTATGGGCGCACGCTGCCTCGATGTTACCAGCGGCGTGGCCGCGCCAAGCTGGTCGAGCCTGAGCGGGGCCTGGCCAGGGCCGGTCGTCCCCGGGGGGCGGGGCACGGCCGGGCCGATCCGCCCCGAACCCTACCCGGCGTCCATCGCCTCAGACGGGCGACCCCCCACTCCGTTCATCATTCAATTCGAAGCGTCGGCGCGTCTCTCGAGCCCTCGACCGCGCCCTTCCAGGAGGACCACAGATGGCGGCGACCGGACAACCAGCGGCTCCAGCGGACTTGGAGACCCTACACGAGGTAGCGCAGCAGCTCCGGATCGACGGCATCCGCGCCAGCACCCGGGCGAGATCGGGGCATCCCACCTCCAGCATGTCCGCCGCCGACCTGATCGCGGTCCTCGCCGGCCGGCACCTCCGCTACGACTTCGCCCACCCCAAGCTCCCGACCAATGACCATCTGATCTTCTCCAAGGGCCATGCCTCTCCCCTGCTCTACGCCCTCTACCTGGCCTGCGGTGTGGTTGACGACGCCGAGCTGATGACCTACCGGACGCTGGGCTCCCGGCTCCAGGGCCACCCCACCCCGGTCATCCCCTGGGTGGACGTCGCCACCGGATCGCTCGGCCAGGGACTCCCCATCGGAGTGGGGGTCGCTCTCGCCGGCAAGTACCTCGACCGTCTCCCCTATCGAGTCTGGGTGCTGTGCGGTGACAGTGAGCTGGCCGAGGGATCGATCTGGGAAGCGCTCGACAAGGCAGCCCACTACCAGCTGGACAACCTAACCGTGATCGCGGATGTGAACCGCCTCGGCCAGCGCGGCGAGACCGAGTTCGGCTGGGACATGGAGACCTACCGCCGCCGGGTCGAGGCGTTCGGGTGCCGCGCCCTAGTCATCGACGGCCACAACCTGGAGGAGATCGACGGCGCCTACGTCGATGCCCGGGAGACGGTTGGCCGGCCCACGGTGATCCTGGCCAAGACGATCAAGGGCAAGGGGTTCTCGGAGATCGAGAACAAGGAGGGGTGGCATGGGGTGGCCCTGGCCCCGGACATGGCGGTGCGGGCCATCGCCCAGCTCGGCGAGCTGCACGATCTCCGCATCGAGGTGCGCAAGCCCGAACGGGGCACGCCCGCGATCCGGCCCCAGGCGGCCGAGGTCACGCTCCCCAGCTACGCTCTGGGGGACAAGGTCGCGACCCGCAAGGCCTACGGGGACGGGCTGGTCGCACTCGGCGCCCGCCCGGAGGTGGTCGCCCTGGACGCCGAGGTGAGCAACTCGACCCACGCCGATCAGTTCAAGAAGGCGTTCCCGGATCGCTTTTTCGAGATGTACATCGCCGAGCAGCAGCTGGTGTCGGCGGCGGTCGGTCTCCAGGTGCGCGGCTATGTCCCCTTCGTTTCGACGTTCGCCGCCTTCTTCTCGCGGGCCTACGACTTCATCCGGATGGCGGCGATCTCCCGGGCCAACCTCCGGCTGGTCGGATCCCACGCGGGGAGCGAGATCGGCGCCGACGGACCCTCCCAAATGGCACTCGAGGACCTGGCGTCGTTGCGGGCCGTCCAGGGGTCGACGGTCCTCTACCCCTCCGACGCGGTGAGCACCGTCAAGCTGGTGGCCGAGATGGCCGACCGCACCGGGATCGTCTACCTGCGGACCACCCGCAACGCCTATCCCGTGATCTACGACAACGCCGAGCCCTTCCCGATCGGCGGCGCCAAGGTGGTGCGCCGCAGCGACGAGGACAAGGCTGCGGTGGTCGCGGCCGGGGTCACGCTGCACAGCGCCCTGGCCGCCGCCGACCAGCTGGCGGCGGAGGGTATCCACGTCCGGGTCATCGACTGCTACTCGGTCAAGCCGATCGCCGCCGACGTGCTGGCCGAGGCCGCCCGCGACTGCGGGGGGACCCTGGTGGTCGTGGAGGACCACTACCCTGAGGGCGGCCTCGGGGCTGCGGTCATGGAGGCGCTGGCCGGCGACCACCCGCCTCGGATCCTCCATCTGGCAGTCCGCGACGTCCCGGGAAGCGGCAAGACCGCCGATCTGCTCGCCGCGGAGGGGATCGACGCCGACGCGATCGTCAGGGCGGCCCGCCACGCCGCCGCCACCAGCGCAGGAGGCCAGTGAGACCGATGCCCACCCCCAACCCGCTCCAGCTGCTGGCCGAGCGCGGCCAGTCGGTGTGGCTCGACTACATCAGCCGCGAGCTGGTGACCGGCTCCGAGCTGACCCGGCTGGTCGCCGAGGACAACGTCACCGGGCTCACGAGCAACCCGACCATCTTCGAGAAGGCCATCGCCGACGGCACCAACTACGACGAGCAGATCCATGAGCTGCTCGGCCAAGGGGTCGACGACCCCAACGAGGTCTTCCTGCGGCTCGCCACCCGTGACATCCAGCACGCCGCCGACACCATGCGCCCGGTGTACGAGCGCACCGGGGGCGCCGACGGCTACGTCAGCCTCGAGCTGCCCCCTCCCCTCTCGCACGATACCGCCGGAAGCGTCCGGACCGCCAAGGAATACTGGCACCGGGTTGACCGGCCAAATCTCATGGTGAAGGTCCCGGCGACACCCGAGGGCGTCCCCGCCATCCTGGAGCTGATCGCCGCCGGGATCAACGTCAACGTGACCCTGATCTTTGCCCTCGAGGCCTACGAGAAGGTGATCGCCGCCTACATCGGCGGCCTGCAGCGGCGCCACAGCGAGGGCCAATCGCTGCACGTCCACTCGGTGGCCTCGTTCTTCGTGAGCCGGGTGGACACCGCCGTGGACCCCCTCCTCGACGGGCGGCTCGAGGCCGGCGGCGACGCCGCGGAGCTCGAGAGCCTGCACGGCACCGCGGCGATCGCCAACGCCCGCCTGGCCTACGCGACCTTTGAAAGGCACTTCCGCGGCGAGGAGTTCGCCGCGCTGCGCGAGGCCGGCGCTCCGTTCCAGAGGCCGCTGTGGGCGAGCACCAGCGCCAAGAACCCGAAGTACCGGGATGTGATCTATGCCGAGGCACTGATCGGCCCGGACACCGTCGACACCATGCCACCCTCGACCATCGAGGCCTTCCGGGACCACGGCACCGTCGCCGGCGACACCGTGCGCGACGACCTGGACCATGCGCAGCAGGTGATCGGGCGGCTAGAGTCCGCCGGCATCAGCATCGACAAGGTGACCGAGGATCTCCTGGTCGCCGGGGTCGCGTCCTTCGCGGCCTCGTACGACCAACTGATCGCCAGGATCGGGGAGAAGCTCGCGAGCCTCCGAGCCGGGGCCGCGAAGAGATGAGGTCCGATCTCGCCATCGGGGGGTCCGACCTCGCCAAGGTGATCGCCGAGGCCCACCGCGCCGGGGTCGTGGAGCGCATCTGGAACCGGGACCCCGACCTCTGGAAGCCGGCCGACGCTGCCCACGCCGCGGTCATCGGCAACCGGCTGGGCTGGCTCGACGTCCCGCTCACCATGCGCGGCCGGGTGGCGGAGCTGACCGCGCTGGCGGCCGAGGTGCAGCAGGCCGGCTTCAGCGACGCCGTCCTCCTCGGCATGGGCGGCTCCAGCCTCTGCCCGGAGGTCCTGCGCACCTCCTTCGGCAGCGCCGCCGGATACCCCGTCCTTCACGTCCTGGACACCACCGACCCCGAGGCGATCGTCAACCTGGAGCGGCACCTCGACATCCAGCGCACCCTCTTCCTGGTCGCCAGCAAATCGGGGACGACGCTCGAGACGTCCTCTCACCTCGCCCACTTCTGGGAGGCGGTCACCGCCTCCGGCGTCGCCGAGCCGGGTCATAGCTTCATCGCCATCACCGACCCCGGCACCCCCCTTGCCCAGCTCGCCACCGAGCGGCACTTCAGGCGCCTCTTCGAGAACCCGGGCGACATCGGGGGCCGCTATTCGGCTCTCTCCCTCTTTGGCCTGGTTCCGGCGGCAGTGATGGGCCTGGACGTCGAGTTGCTCCTCGACCGCGCCATCGCCATGCGGTCCGCTTGCGGGCCGACCACGCCGCCCGAGCGGAACGGGGGCCTGGCACTGGGCAGCGCGCTGAACCTCGCCCATGGGGCCGGCCACGACAAGGTCACCATCCTCACACCACCCCAGATCGCCGGCTTCTCCCTCTGGGCGGAGCAGCTGATCGCGGAGTCCACCGGCAAGGAGGGCAAGGGCTACATCCCCATCGGCGAGGAGCCGGTGGGCAGGCCCGGTGTCTACGGGGACGATCGACTCTTCGTCGTGCTCCGGCTCGGCGACGAACCCTCCCAGGTGGACATGCCGGATGAGGCTCTGGCCGCGGCCGGGCTTCCGTTGGTGACCATCGAGCTGCGGGACGCCTACGACCTGGGCGCCGAGTTCTTCCGCTGGGAGTTCGCCACCGCGGTGGCGGCGGTCTCGCTCCAGATCGACCCCTTCGACGAACCCAACGTCAAGGAGTCGAAGGACAACACGGGCAGCGTGCTGGCGGCCTACGAGAAGAGTGGGAGGCTGCCCGAGGAGGCGCCCACCGCCTCCAGCGCCGGAGCGACCGTCTACGGGGGGAGCCCCGCGGCCTCGGTGGAGCAGGCTCTGCTCGCCCATCTCGGCGAGGCGCAGGCGGGCGACTACGTCGCGATCATGGCGTACGTCGACCCCAACAGCGCCAACCAGGGAGGGCTGGAGGAGTTCCGCACGGCGATCCGGGATCGCTACCGGGTGGCCACCACCATGGGCTTCGGCCCGCGGTTCCTGCACTCCACGGGGCAGCTCCACAAGGGTGGGCCCAACACCGGCGTCTTCATCCAGGTGACCAGCGACGACACCGTCGACGCCTCCATCCCGGGCAAGCCGTTCACCTTCTCGGTGCTCAAGCGCGCCCAGGCCGCGGGCGATCTGCAATCGCTGCGTGACCACGGCCGCCGGGTGATCCGTCTGCACCTCGCGGGCAACCTGGACAGCCGCCTGGAACAGCTGGCCAGGTCGCTGCACCACGCCTCGGGGTCGTCGGCGCCCTGACCGCCGCGCCGCCGATGATGGAACGCTGATGGCGACAGAACCAGGCGAGATCCTCCGGACCGTGGACGCGGCGGTGACCGAGGAGCCGGTCGCTGAGCCCGTGCGCCTTCCGGCGCCGCCCCCCGCGGCGGTGGTGATCTTCGGCGCGACCGGTGACCTGACCAAGCGCAAGCTGGTACCCGCCCTCTACGCGCTGGCCGTCGACGGCCTCCTCCCCGAACACTTCACGGTGATCGGCGCGGGCCGCAGCCAGCTGAGCGACGATCAGTTTCGCGCCGCCATGCGCGACGCCATCACCCGATTCGCCCGGCTGCGGCTGGACGAGAACGTCTGGAGCCGCTTCGCCGAGGGGCTGCACTACGCCTCCTTCTCGGACCGGGATGGCGGCCTCGACGGGGTCAAGCTCGCCCTGGAGACCGCCGACCGTGAGCGAGGGACGGCGGGGAACCGCATCTACTATTTCGCGATCCCGCCGAGCGGCTTTGCCCCGCTCGCGGAGCGGCTCCAGCATGAGGGGATGAGCCGCGCGGAGGAGGGCGGCGGCTTCCGCCGGATGGTGATCGAGAAGCCGTTCGGACGCAATCTCGCCACCGCCCGTGAGCTCAACTCCGCGCTGCACTCGGCCTTCGAGGAACCCCAGATCTTCCGGATCGACCACTACCTGGGCAAGGAGACGGTCCAGAACATCCTCGTCTTCCGCTTCGCCAACGGCATCTTCGAGCCGATCTGGAACCGGCGCTACATCGACCACGTCCAGATCACCGTCGCCGAGACCCTCGGGGTGGAGGGCCGTGGCTCCTACTACGAGGAGACCGGCGCGCTCCGCGACATCATCCAGAACCACGTGATGCAGCTGGCCGCCATCATCGGGATGGAGCCGCCCAGCAACTTCGAGGCCGAGACGGTGCGCGACGAGAAGGTGAAGCTGCTGCGCGCGATCCGGCCGATCCACCCCGACGACGCGCTGCTGCACACGATTCGCGGTCAGTACGCGGCGGGGTCCGTGGACGGCACGCCCGTCCCCGGATATCGCGAGGAGCCGGGGGTCGACCCGGAGTCCTTGCGCGAGACCTTCGTCGCCATGAAGCTCGACATCGACAACTGGCGGTGGGCGGGTACCCCCTTCTACCTGCGCACCGGCAAACGTCTGCCCAGCCGGGCGACGGAGATTGCGATCCAATTCCGGCGTGTGCCCCACTCCCCCTTCGCGGGCCACCGGGCCATGCCGGGTGGCATGCCGCCACCCGACGGCATCGCCCCCAACCAGCTGCTCCTGCGCATCCAACCGGACGAGGGCATCACCCTCCGGTTCGGGGCCAAGGTGCCCGGCCAGGCGATGCGGATCGAGAGCGTCAACATGGACTTCTTCTACGGCTCCAGCTTCCAACGCGCCTCCCCCGACGCCTACGAGCGGCTGCTCCTCGACTGCATGCTCGGCGACGCCACCCTCTTTGCCCGCGAGGACGAGGTGGAGGAGGCGTGGCGGGTATGCACCGCCCTCCTCGACGGCTGGCGCACCCACCCCCCGGATCGCATTGACTGCCCCAATTACGAGGCCGGGAGCTGGGGCCCCGCCGAGGCCGACGACTTCATGCGCCGGGACGGCCGGGAGTGGCGCCGCCCGTGAGATCGCGGTGAGCGGCGGCGCGATGTTGCCGGGCAAGGTGACCGCGGTTGACAGCCCTGCCGGGGTGGCCGCAGCAGCCGCGGCCTGGATCGTCGGCATCGCGCAGGAGACACTCACCCGACACGACCGTTTCCGGATCGCGCTCGCCGGGGGCAGCACTCCGCGCGCCCTCTACCGGCTGCTCGCCAGGGATTACGGCGCGGACCGCGCCCACTGGCGCGCCTGGGAGGTGTATTTCGGCGACGAGCGGGCCTGCCCCCCGGACGACCCGGCCAGCAACTGCCGGATGGCGCGGGAGGCGCTGCTCGACCTGGTGCCGGTCAGGCCCGAGCTCATCCACCGGATGGAGGCGGAGCGGGCCGACCTGGACGCGGCGGCCGCTGAGTATTCGTCCATCCTGGCATCAACGTGCCCGCCCGCGGCGCCCGGGTCGGCCCCCCGGCTGGACTGCATCCTCCTCGGGCTGGGGGACAACGGGCACACCGCCTCGCTCTTTCCCGGCGATCCTGCGCTCCAGGTGCGCGACCGCTGGGCGGTACGGAGCCGGGCCGACTACGCCCCCTTTGACCGCATCACCCTCACCTACCCGGTGCTCAACGCCGCCGCCCACATCGCCTTCCTGGTGACCGGACCCACCAAGGGGGAGGCCCTCCGGGGTGTGGCAGAGGGGCGCGTCCCCGCGGCCGGTGTCCGACCTCCGGACGGTGAGCTCCGCTGGTTCCTGGACACGGTGGCGGTGGGCAGCCTCTGAGCCGGCACGGCCCCCCACGGGCCCATTCGCCCGGAGCCGGAGCGATCAGGTGGCGGAGCCGACCCCGGTGGGGCTGCTCGACGGGGTGGGTGCCGGAGTGGGGGTCTCGGCGCTGCCGTACCCGTCGGGTGGCTTGGAGGTGGTCAGCGTGGACCAGGCCACCGCACTGGCGGGGACGGGCACCGAGGGTGCCGTTCCCCACCCGGTGAACGTCATGGTGTTCACGCTGCCGTCGCTGAAGGACATGAAGATGGAGGCGGGGAGGTCGGAGTTGGGGGAGATGTCCACCCGAACCGTCGCGCTCGGGGAGTACTCGGAGGCGGCCACCGTGCCGGTGATCCTGGTCAGTGTGGCTCCCGCGGCGCCGGTCACCTGCTCGGTCGAGGTGGCGACGAAGCCAGTGATCCCCAATTCGGACGCCACGGTCATGCCTGCCTGCTCCGCCTGGTACGGCCCGTCGGCGGGCTGGACCGAGACCCAGTGCCCGGCAATTGCAGGCGCGGTGCTCCCCGAGACGCCCAACTCGTCCTCGAGCGCCGGGGCGTTGCCCTCGAAAAACAAGGTCTGGTCCGGAGCCAGCAGCACGTCGTACTGCTCGTTCCCGTAGTCGGTCGGCTCGGTGATCACCTGGGTGCCGTCGTCCTGCCCGGCGTTGCCGGCATAGGTTGTCACGAGCTCCCCGCCACCGGTCCAGGTCGATACGTAGTGGAACCCAGCCGAATTCCCGGCAACCTTCATCGACTCCGTGTAGAGGCTGGAGGCCTGGGCCGCGGGGGCCTGCCGAGTGATGAGAAAGACGGGGATGCCGACCGCGGCAGCGATCAGGACCGCGACCAGGAACACCGCGATGACCTTCCCCCCCCGATGGCCCGGCGGCACCTCGGGCGGCGGATACTGGCTCGACCACCCCGAGGAGCCGGGCCCACCCCAGGGGAAGGGAGGCGGCGGCGCGCCCCATCCCGGAGTCATCGCGCCGGGGGCCTCCGGTGACCCCCAGCCGGGAGGCGTGGCGCCCGGCGCGCCCGGTGATCCCCAACCGGGAGGCGCCCAGTCCGCCCCCGGGTCGGAGGCTTTCGGGAGCGGTCCGGGCTGCGGCGGCAGGCCGTCCGGCTGCGAGGGGTCGAAGGGCTGGTTGCCCATGCTCGGCTGTCTCCAGGTGGGCATCTGGTGGCGCTGCGCGCGAGGCGCGGGCTCGGATGAGGACCGAGACGGTCTCCTTGGGGGATGGTAGCGCCGCCCCCGGTCACGCCGTCCCTGAGGCGCTGGGCGCCGGCCACGGCCCGGAGCGCCGTAACGACCGAGCGCGCCGGCGATCAGAGCTCGACGCTGTGGTCCTCGAGTGCCCACCTGGCGCGCCGGTTCGCGTACTCTGCGGCCATGCCCCGCACGTGGCCGCGATGCCTCAACGGTGTGGTGATCGCCCCCTCGCTGCTCGCCGCCGACTTCGGACGGCTCGCCGAGGCGGTGCTCGCCCTGGAGGGGGCTGGCGCCGACCGCCTCCACATCGACGTCATGGACGGGGCCTTCGTGCCCAACTTCACCTTCGGAACCGACACCCTGCGGGCGCTACGTGGGGTGACGGATCTCCCCTTCGAGGTCCACCTGATGGTCCAGGAACCGGACCGGCACCTGCGCACCTTTGCCGAGGCAGGCGCTGACGCCATGACCGTGCACTGGGAGGCGTGCCCCCACCTGCACCGGACGCTCGTGAACATCCGGGCCCTCGGCTGCCGGGCCGGCGGGGCGGTCAACGTGAGCACCCCGGCACAGAGCCTCTATGACGTCCTGGAGGTCATGGACCTGGCCCTGGTGATGACGGTGGACCCCGGCTTCGGTGGACAGTCGCTGATCCCCCGCGCCCTGGCCAAGGTCGCCGAGCTGCGCCGCGAGATCGACGCCCAGGGGGTGGCGGTCGAGCTCGAGGTCGATGGGGGCGTGGACGCCGGGAACGCCACCCTCTGCGCCGGCGCGGGTGCCACCGTGCTGGTCGCGGGCACCTCGGTCTTCCGCGATCCGGGGGGCCCGGGACATGGGGTCCGCCAGCTCTTGGAGGTCGCCGCACCCCTGCGCTGACCGGGCGCGAAAGCCGTCGGCGATGGTCACGTATTACGGCAAACGCTTCTAGAGCCCCGATTGAGGGTCATGGATATGACTCAGATCGTTCACGGCGTTCGTCACCCCAAGCCCCATCGTGGATCTGGTCATGGGTTTCCCTCGCTTCTGGCGTCTGCCGCAGCATCTCCAGACGCGGTTCCGCGTCGCCACGCTCCTGCTCGTCGTCCCCCTCGTCGCCGTGGGGGTGGTGGGCGCCGTGGGAGCCGTGGTCAGCGCCCGCGCGACCTCGGCGCTGTCGGCGCAGAGGGACGATGCGGACCAGATCCAGGCCCTACAGGTGCAGGTCCAGGACTACGAGTTGGACGGGATGGCCTTCATGGCCAGGGGGCGGGCCAATCCGTTCACCGCCATGCAGGCGAGCGAGGATGCGGTCGCGCGCGCACTGGTACGCGTGGCCTCATTGCCGGCGCTGAGCGCCGGCGAGCGCACGGGGCTGGCCGGCGCCCAGCGGACATGGGCCGCCTCCCTCCCCGCCCGGAACGAGGTGGCGACGCTATCCCCCGCCATCAGCACCGCCCTGGACACCAGCTCGGGCGCCTTCTACTTCAGCTACGTCATCTCGAACGTCTCCTCGCAGCTCCAGAGCGCGCTCCAGGCCGGCCGCGCCGAGGTGGCCTCGATCGAGCAGGAACAGCAGAATGATCAGACCGCCTCGGAGGCCGCCATCCTGGTCGCGCTCCTCATCAGCGTGGTGTGGGCGTTCTGGACCTCCCGACGGCTGACCCGCTCGATCCTTCCGCCCCTCTCCCTCCTGCGCGACGCCTCCCATCAGCTCGCCGGCGGTGACCTCGCTCATCGCGTGGCCATCGATCTGGACGACGAGATCGGGGAGGTGGCGCGCGGCTTCAACCTCATGGCCGACCAGCTGCTCGAGCAGCGGAATACCATCCTCCAGCGCGAGGGACGGCTGATGGCGCTGGTGGAGAAGGCCAGCGACGACTTCCTGATCGTCGATGCCGGCGGGCAGGTGGTCTTCTCCACCCCGTCCTTCCGCACTGACTACCTTGACACCTCCAGCGCCGCCACGATGCTGGCCGCGCTCATGCACCCCGGGGACGAGGAGACGGTGCGCCGCTGCTGGAGGCGGGTCTTGGCCGGCGACCCGGGCGCGACGTCCGGGGTGGAGGTGCGGATGCATCGCCGAGATGGCAACTGGCGCTACATCTCTCTGAAACTCACCAACCACATGAACGACCCGGCTGTGGGAGGGGTGGTCGCCAACCTGAACGACATCAGCGAGCACCACGAGTATGAGGAACGCCTGAGCCGCCAGGCCCTCCACGACGGCCTCACCTCGCTGGCCAATCGAACGCTCTTCATCGGGCGTCTGGAACGCGCAGCGTCGGCCGCGCGGAATCGCGGAACACACAGCGTCCTCTTCATGGACCTCGACGACTTCAAGGGCGTCAACGACAGCCTCGGCCACCAAGCCGGTGACGCGCTTCTGATCGAGGTGGCGCGACGGTTGGTTGCCTCGGTGCGCCCCGAGGACACTGTCGCCCGCGTCGGCGGCGACGAGTTCGCCATCCTCCTGGAGAACACGACGGCGCGCGCGGCGGCCATCGCCGCCCAGCGCATCCTGGTCGCACTCGCCCTTCCCCTCGTCCTCGAGGGGCGGGAGGTGCGGCCGAGTGCGAGCCTCGGGGTGGCGTCATCGCGCGACGGGAACGCCGACACGCTGATGACCGACGCCGACCTGGCCATGTACTTTGCAAAGCGGGACGGCAAGAACCACTTCCGGGTCTTCGAGCCCGCGATGCGCGCCGGGCGGCTGGAGCGGCTGCAGCTCGGCGAGGACCTTCGCGCCGCGCTCACGGCCGGCGACCTGACGGTCGACTACCAGCCGATCGTCGATCTGCGCACCGATGACATCGTCGGGGTCGAGGCGCTGGCCCGGTGGCACCACCCGTCGCAAGGCCGGCTCGGACCGGCTGTTTTTGTTCCCCTGGCCGAGGAGATCGGCGCGGCCACGGAGCTGGACCTGTACGTCATGGAGCGCGCGTGCCGGCAGGTGCGGAGCTGGAACGAAGCCGGGGCCCCGAGCCTCCGCCTGGCCGTCAACCTATCGGGGAACGACCTCACCTCACGCGACCTGGTGCCGGGCGTGACGCGCATCCTCGCGACAACCGGGCTGGCGCCGGATCAGCTGGAGCTGGAGGTCACCGAGAGCGCTGCCGTCGTCGAGACATCCAGCGTCCAGGAGGTGCTTGCGCAGCTGAAGGAGCTCGGAGTGCACCTGGCGATCGACGACTTCGGCACCGGCTACTCGGCGCTGGGCCGCCTTCGCAGCCTCCCCTTCGAGCGCCTCAAGATCGACCGGTCGCTCATCGGGGAGCTGCACAACGACACGGGACGGACCACCCTGGTCGACACCATCCTGGACCTCGCCCATGTCATGGGGCTGCAGGTGGTGGCGGAGGGGGTGGAGTCGTCCAGCCAGCTGGACCAGCTCCGCAAGCGGCACTGCGACCTCGCCCAGGGGAACCTCTTTGGCGAGCCGGTCGAGGCGGCGGTGCTCGAGCCGCTGCTGCTCAAGCGGGTGCTCGCGCGCCGTACAGGCTAGACGAGGTCGTAGGCGTCGTCGATGTAGTCTAAGAGCATCCGGGTCGCCGAGAACTGGGGCCCGATGCTCATCAACGAGCGCTTGACCGTGGCGATCCAGCCGTGGGGGACGCCGTCCGCAGCGCGGTCGTAGAAGAGCGACACGACCTCGCTGTGGAGGACATCGAATAAGCCGGCGGCATCGCGCTGGTCCTGGGCGCGCGCGTCGAAGGCGACGTCGCCGGGCAATCCCCAGCCGTTGGTGGTGTCGAACCCCTCTGCCCACCAGCCGTCCAGGGTGGAGAGGTTGAGGCCGCCGTTCAGGGCGGCCTTCATCCCGCTCGTACCGCTCGCCTCCAGCGGCGGTCGGGGCAGATTGATCCAGAGGTCGCAGCCGCCGACCATCTGGAGGGCGATGTTGAGGTCGTAGTTGTCCAGGAAGGAGATCCGCTCAGCCGAAACGGGGTCGCTCTTGAGGGCAAAGAGCCCCTGGGGGGAGCGCTTGCCCTCCTCGTCGCTCGGGTGCGCCTTACCGGCCACCAACACCTGGACCGGATGGGTCGAGCCGTCGAGCAGGTCGCGGATCCGCTGGGGGTCCATGTACAGCAGGTAGAGCCGCTTGTAGGTCGCCAGACGCCGGGCGAAGCCGATGGTGAGCGCATTCTCGGTCAGGCCCCGCTCCGCCGCCTCCACGGACTCGCGCGGGTCGCTGCGGTCGAGGCGGTTGGCGATGGTCAGATCGCGGGCCATCTCCACGAGCGCGGCGCGTTGGCGGTTGCGCACCTCCCACAGCTCGTCGTCGGGGATGCCCGCCACCGCCTCCCACGTGATCGGATCGGAGGCCCGATGGACCCAACCCTCGCCGAGGTACCTGTCCAGGAGACGGCGCATCGGCGTGCCCATCCAGGTGGGGAGGTGGACGCCGTTGGTGATGTAGCTGATAGGGACGGTCTCGGCAGGACGCTCCGGGAAGAGCGGCTGCCACATCTGGCGCGCCACCTCACCGTGGCGCCGGCTGACCCCGTTGGCGAACCGGCTCATCTTGATCCCGAGGGGGGTCATCACGAAGGGCTCGTGGGGGTTGTCCGGTTGGGTCCGCCCCAGCTGGAGGAAGCTGGCGTCGTCGAGGCCGACCTGGGAGGGATAGTCACCGAGGACTGATTGGATCTCTGAGACGTCGTACCCCTCGTTGCCCGCGGCCACCGGGGTGTGGGTGGTGAAGACTGTCCTCTCACGAGCCAGGGCGAAGGCGGTTGAGCGGTCGTGCCCGGCGAGCATCTCGGTGCGGGCCAGTTCCAGGGGGGCGAGGCCGCCGTGCCCCTCGTTGAGGTGGACGATGCAGGGGTCGATCCCCATCGCTCGCAGAGCCCGCACCGATCCGATCCCGAGCAGCGCGTACTGGGCGAGCCGGATCGCCCGGTCGGCGACGTAGAGGCGACCGGTGATCCAGCGGTCGACCCGGCCGTTCTCCGGCCGTTCGGCGTCGAGGAGGTAGAGCGGGGTCCGGCCCACCTCCACACGCCACACCTGAACCACCACCTCCCGACCGCGGAGGGGGATGGGGACGGTGAGCGGGGCGCCGTCAGGCCCCAGCACCAGGGCGGCGGGGAGACGCTCGGGGTCCACCGGCCGCCAGTACTCGTGCTGGTACCCGCTCGCGTCAGTGCGCTGGAGGAAGTACCCCTCCCGGTAGAGGAGGCCTACCCCGACCATCGGGAGGGCCAGGTCGGAGGCCTCCTTGAGGATGTCCCCCGCCAGCACCCCAAGCCCCCCGGCGTAGATGGGCAGCGAGCGGTGGATCCCGAATTCGGCGCAGAGGAAGGCGACGGGACGCCTCTCGGACGCCCGGCTTGCCATCGGCGGTCGCGCCCGCTCGGCGGTGAGACGGCTCAGCATCGCCTCGGCGCGGCCGATCAGTGGCTCATCGTCGACCGCCCGTTGCAGCGCCTTCGAGGAGGTCTCGGTGAGGAGGCGGATCGGATTGCCGTTGCAGAGCTCCCAGCGCTGGGGATCGATGGCCTGGAAGAGATCCTCCGCATCGGGATCCCAGGACCACAGGTAGTTGTAGGCGATCTGGGCGAAGGGCGCGAGCCGCGCCGGCAGACGCTCGGCAAGAGCGACGGCCGCCGCCGCGATGTCGGCACGGCCGTCGAGGAGCGGGGACGCCGCCGGCAACGCCTGTTCCATGGGTCTGGCGATGGTACCAGCAGGGTGGATGGGCCCCACGCGGCGGAGCCGCGTGACGCTTCGGTTCGGATTGCCGCGTCCTTTTCACGGACTGTTCGAAGAGGGCCCACGACCCATGACAGGGGAATGATGCCGGTGCGTCTGACTGGTGTAGTGCGTTTAGCCTACGGGTGTGCAACGTGAGTTCACCTCCCTGAACCGGCGTGTTCCGCTCAGCGTGGTGGAAGCCGCCGGCGTGGACCGCATTCCCGAGAGGGGGACGGAGTGGGCCGACGCGCTCTCCGAGGCGGCGCTCCACCTGGTGCGCTCGGCCAGCGAGGGGGAGGTGGCCGCTGCCATCCGGACGGCGGCGACCAGGCTGGCACCGGGCAGCCCGGTCCGGGTCGCCTCCTCGGGCCCCGGCGGCTGGCACCTGATCCTCGCCCAGGATGCCGACGAGGAGACCCTCCTCCGCATTCCGCTCCGGGCCGGCAGCACCCTCCTCGGGGAACTGTCGGTGCTCGGTGCCGTACCCCTTCCCGCGGCCCAGGCGAGCGCCATCGCGGAGCTCGCATCCCACACCGCGCTCGCTCTGGCCCGCCTCGAGTACGGACAGCTGATCAGCGGTGTCACCCCCGGCCAGGACGACCCGGACATCTTCGGAGCCACGTCCTTCCGCGATCCCCTGACCAACCTCCCGAGCCGGATGCTCTTTCACGATCGCTTGGAGCACGCCCTGCACCGGCGGTCGCGGCACGTCCATCCGGTCGCGGTCATGGTCATCGACCTGGCCGGTTCGATCACGGCCGTCAAGCAGGGGATGGGGGGTGATACCGCCGACCGGCTGATGGTGCAGGTCGCCAAGCGGCTTCAGCGCCTGGTCCGCTCGGCCGACAGCCTCGCCCGTCTGCGCGAGGACCAGCTGGGTGCCCTCCTCGACGACCTCGACAGCGCGGCGGACGCCGGTCTCGTCGCCGAGCGGCTGGTGGGTGCGCTGAGCACGCCGTTTGTCCTCGAGAGCGACGTCCCGGTCTCGATCCAGGCTCACATCGGCATCGCGGTCAACTCCGGCGCCGCGGAGTCGGCGGTCGAGCTGCTCCACAAGGCGGGGAAGACGGCGCAGGCGGCGCGGGAGCGCGGGGTGGGTTTCGAGGCCAACCCCGGACGGCCACGCGTCCACGTGAAGGCACGGTCCGCACGCTCCTAGCGCCGGGCCGGGCGGCGTCCTGGTGGACGCCAAGTCGAGTAGTCTCTTGGGAGGGGGTGGTCGAGAAGCCCCCTCTCAGCGAGGACTTATGACCTTCGACGCCTTTCTCCAGCAGCTACCCGACGCCGATCCCGACGAGACCGCGGAGTGGCTGGAATCACTCGACAACCTGGTCGCCACCGAGGGCGCGAGCCGCGCCCGGTACGTCATCGGCAAGCTGCTGGCCCGGGCCAAGCGCCTCCAGGTCGGCATCCCGGCGATGGTCCAGAGCGCCTTCATCAACACCATCCCGCCCGAGGAGGAGCCCTGGTTCCCCGGCGATGAGGCGATGGAGCGCCGCATCCGCCGGATCGTCCGTTGGAACGCGGCGGTCATGGTGGCCCGGGCCAACAAGAAGTTCGACGGCATCGGCGGCCATCTCTCGACCTACGCGTCGTCGGCGTCGCTCTACGAGGTCGGCTTCAACCACTTCTTCCGGGGCAAGGACGACGGCAGGCCGGGTGACCAGGTCTTCTATCAGGGGCACGCGGCTCCGGGCATCTACTCCCGCGCCTTCCTCGAGGGCCGGCTCAGCAAGGACCAGCTCGACCACTTCCGCCGTGAGACGGCGGGACGCGGGCTCAGCTCGTATCCGCACCCGCGGCTCCTTCCCGAGTTCTGGGAGTTCCCGACGGTCTCCATGGGCATCGGGCCCCTCAACGCGATCTACCAAGCGCGATTCAATCGCTACCTCTACAACCGTCAGCTGGTCGACACCTCGGAGTCGCGGGTCTGGGCCTTCCTAGGCGACGGGGAGTGCGACGAGCCGGAGGCGATCGGCGCTCTCTCGCTCGCAGCGCGCGAGGGTCTCGACAACCTCACCTTCGTCATCTCCTGCAACCTGCAGCGTCTCGACGGTCCGGTCCGGGGCAACAGCAAGGTCATCCAGGAGCTGGAGTCGATCTTCCGCGGCGCCGGCTGGAACGTCATCAAGGTGATCTGGGGCAGGGAGTGGGATCCGCTGCTCGCCCAGGACGCCGACGGCGTCCTGGTCAATCAGATGAACACGACCAACGACGGGCAGTTCCAGAAGTACGCCGTCGAGTCCGGCGCGTACATCCGCGAGCACTTCTTCGGGCCCGACCCGCGCCTCCGCAAGCTGGTGGCTCATCTCTCCGACGAGGACCTGCCCCGGCTGCGGCGCGGCGGCCACGACTACCGCAAGCTCTACTCCGCCTACAAGCTGGCCATCGAGCAGAGGGACGCCCCCACCGCCATCCTCGCCCACACCATCAAGGGCTGGACGCTGGGGCGCGGCTTCGAGGGCCGCAACGCCACCCACCAGATCAAGAAGTTCCAGGGCGACGAGCTGAAGGCGTTCCGCGACCGCCTGGAGCTCCCCATCACCGACAAGCAGCTCGACTCTGGCCCTCCGCCCTACTACCACCCGGGGCCGGAGTCCCCCGAGGTGGAGTACATGATGAGCCGGCGGCTGGCGCTGGGCGGTCCCGTCCCCAGGCGGCACACCCAGGCGCGGCCCATCGAGACGCCCGAGGAGGCGGTCTACGCCGACGCCTTCGCCGGTTCGGCGGACCGGCCGGCGTCGACCACGGCGGCCTTCACCGGCATCCTCCGCAACCTCCTGCGCGACAAGCAGATCGGCAAGCGGATCGTCCCCATCATCCCCGACGAGGCGCGCACCTTCGGCATGGACGCGCTCTTCCGCGAGGTGAAGATCTACGCCGCGCACGGCCAGCTGTACGAGCCGGTCGACGCCGACATGGTGCTGCGCTACAGCGAGGCCCAGGACGGCCAGCTGCTCGAGGAGGGCATCACCGAGGCGGGATCGCTGGGCTCCTTCACCGCCGCCGGCACCGCCTACGCCACCTTCGGCGAGCCGATGATCCCCTTCTACATCTTCTACTCGATGTTCGGCTACCAGCGGGTCGGCGACCTCATCTGGGCCTTCGCCGACGCCCGCGGCCGCGGTTTCATGCTGGGCGGCACGGCCGGCCGCACCACCATCAACGGTGAGGGCCTGCAGCACCAGGACGGCCACTCACCGCTGCTCTTCTCCGCCCTGCCCAACGTGCGCATCTACGACCCGGCCTTTGCCTACGAGCTGGCCGTGATCATCCGCGAGGGTATCCAGCGCATGTACGTGGACGGCGAGGACGTCTTCTACTACCTCACCGTCTACAACGAGAACTACACGATGCCCGCCCTCCCCGAGGGGGACGAGGGGGCGGCCGTCCGCCGCGGCATCATCGACGGCCTCTACCGCTTCGCCCCCGCACCCGACGTGGCCGGCGGCTCGGCCGGCCCCGGCGACCTGCGGGCGTCGCTGTGCTTCTCCGGCCCGATGTGGAGCATCGCCACCGACGCCCA
>Ga0187851_10000911_pt1 | contig 29203 bp, 23 predicted proteins | sample June2016WEW_6_10_FD_132997 | JGI IMG/M metagenome (GOLD analysis project Ga0187851, IMG submission 132997) | Peatland microbial communities from SPRUCE experiment site at the Marcell Experimental Forest, Minnesota, USA - June2016WEW_6_10 | ecosystem: Environmental > Terrestrial > Soil >...
GATCGCGACGGCGGCGGTGGTGGTCGAGGACGGGAAGATCACGGCGATGGGCGCGGCAGCGGAAGTCGCTATTCCGAGCCGTGCGCAGCGCATTGACGGGCGTGGCAAATTCGTGTTTCCAATGAGCCTTAGCCAGCCGCTGAAGGTAGGCGGTCCGGCCGATCTGATTGTGTGCAACGTCAATCCGGCGCGCGTGCGGGACTACAAGAAATATATCTTCGGACGGATAGACAATGGCCGTTGGTGGAGTACGGCGGAGTTGCCGGCGCGGATTGGGACGCGCCCCCAAGCCGGGGTCCTGCGGTAATAAAGCAACAGCATTATCGCGGTGCGTTGAACTGTGGCGATCGATCCGCTGCTTCAGCGTGCGGTGACGGTGGGCAACTGGCAAACGGCCACAGCCTGGTTCCGATACGGGCAGGGCAAGCCGGCCGGGGCCGGGAGTTCAGTCACAAACCAGGTGACCGGATAAAGGCCTGCCAGGCGCTCGAAATCGGGCAACTGAAATTGTTTCCAACCTTGTGTACTTTGCAACTGAGCTTTCCATTCAGGGGCCAGCCCGGGGAACAGCGAGACCGCGCCGCTGTCCTTGACCGCATCGGCCAGCAAGCTGCGTTCGGCAATCGCCCGAAAGCCGTGCATGTCCTCGCCGGGGAGCAACATGTAGGCTGGATCGAGAGCGAAGATCGCGTTTTTCGGCGTGTTGCCGCGGATCCACAGAAACGCGTCGCACCAGCGGTTAGGCGAGGCTGCGCCGGGCCACTCCACATGGGCACTGGCGGGATAGATGCTGGTTTGCAGCAGAACCGCGGAAACCGCCAACGCAGCGAAGAGCGCCAGCCAGCGCCAGACATGCCGGCGGAGCGCATATTCCCCAACGCAGGCGCCCAACAGCAGGAAGAAGATCACGTAGACCAGGTGCAGCGCGCGCATGGGCTGAAGGCGGGCGTAGTTTTCCAGTCGCGGGGAGAGCGTCAGCACGATGCCGGCCAACGTGCACAACAGGCCGAAGACCACCAGAGTTCGAGCGAGCGGCCGAAGCGCCGGCCGGGCGCCGCGCAGATCGGCGGTCGACAGCCAGCCCAGCAAAGCCAGGGGCACGAAGACTCCGATCCATTCGTACCAGGCCCACTGCGAGACGAAGAAGTACGTGCGCGAAAGCAAGGCCTCGCGTGCGGGGCCGCGCGCGGGCTGGAGTTCGAAGATGAACGGGAGGACGGAGAGGCCGGCGATATCCATCGCCGGCGCGTGGACAACCTGGGCGGGGGCGCGGCGAGTGGTCACGGCCAGGCAGACGATGAATAGCGCGAGGTAGAAACCCATCTGGGGGTGAAGCAGGGCCGTGCAGAGCCACCACACGGCGGCTTGTTTGCGCTGGCCGGAGACAAAGCAGGCGATCGCAAGAATCGTGGCGGGGGTGGAAAGCGTCCGTGAGGTCACGTAGGGATCGGCGATGGCCAGCGCCGTGCCGGCCACCGGCACACAGAAGGCCGCCGCCAGCAGGGCGATGCCGCCCCAGCGTGCGGCGTCCGTTTCGAAGAGCGCGCAGAGGAGTTTCCACGCAGCCAGCAGCAGCAGAAAGACGCCGGCGACGTACCAGGCCAGGATCACCCAATCGACGCTCAGATGCGTGAGCCGCGCTGAACCGCCGACGAGCAGCGAGAAGGCGCTCAGGCGCGCATGGGACTGGAAGAACTCGGCGCCGAACGGATACAGCGCCGGATCGGCAACTTGCTTGATGCCGGGCACGTAGATCGCGCCATCGTCGGTGCCCAGGTGGTAACCATGGACGCACACGGCGAGGGCGGTGACGATCAGGAGCCGCAGGAGCGGGCTGTGCCACGTCAAACGCGGGCGCGGTGGGTTCACTCGAGCACCAGCACTTCCAGGCGGCTGGGCGCGGCAGCGGAACGAGAGATGCGCTGGGTGGTGGCGACGAAATCTTCGGGCCGGGCGAAGGGGATGCTGGGGACGAACTGCTGCGGGTTGCGGTCCACCAGGGGGAACCAGGAGCTTTGTACCTGGACCATGATGCGGTGGCCCTGGAGGAAGGTATGGAGGATGTCCGGCATGTCGTATTCGATATCGACAAACTGGTTCGGAGGCAGCGCTTCGGGGTGCTCGAAGCTCTTCCAGAAGCGGCCGCGGAAAGGCTCGCCGCGGACCAATTGCTGGTAGCCGCCCATCTGGAGGTGGGACGGGTTGGGCGACGGGTTGGGGGCAGTGGCGGGATAGACGTCGATCAGCTTCACCACCCAGTCTGAGTCCGTGCCGGAGGTGGAGGCCTGGAGGCGCACGCCGATGGGTCCAGCCAGCGTGAGGTCGGAGTCGAACGGCGGAGTCTGGTAGGCCAGGACGTCGGGCCTGCGGGCGGCAAAGCGCTGGTCATCCACCATATATTCCTGGGCCATGCCGAGGGTGATGAAAGACGTAAACGGCACCGGCGCGGCCGGGTCGCTGACGTACTGGTCGAACCCTGCGGGCTCCGGCGGCGGATCGAAAGCCAGCGCGCCGCCCGAGCGCAGATAGAGAGTCCGGGGATGCGCGGCCGCCGGCGGCCAGGCGGCGAATTGACGCCAGCGGTTGGCGCCGGTCTCGAACATCCAGGCCGCGGGCAGATGCGGGTCCTGGCCGTCTTTGAGCCATTTTTCAAAGAACGGCGCTTCGATCGAGTCTTCAAAAAACTTCGAGGTCTGCTGACCGAACTGGACGGGGCCGAGATGTTCGCTCTCGTCGCCGTGCCAGGCGCCGTGGACCCACGGGCCCATGACCAGGGCGACGGGTGAGTGCGGTTGCCGAGTGGAAGCATTGCGGTAGAGCCGCAGCGGTCCCTGCAGATCCTCGGCGTCGAACCAGCCACCGACGGCCAGCACGGCGGGCTGGATGTCATGAAGGTGCGGCTCCAGGCTGCGCGAGCGCCAGTACTCGTCATAGGCGGTGTGCTTCAGCATGTCGCTGAAATAGGGATTGCGATGCCTGTAGAACTTCTCCTCGGCATTGGAGACGGGCCCCAGCGCGAGGTAGAAGGCATAGCCATCCTTAGTGCCGTAGTCGAAACGCGGCTGACGTTGCTCGGGCTGTGCGGCGTGCGTCTCGTTGAAGTACCAATAGAAACCGAAGTTGGCGGCCAGGAAGAACGCGCCGTTGTGGGCATAGTCGTCGCCGCGGAACAGGTCGATCATCGGCGCTTGCGGCGAGACCGCTTTCAACGCCGGATGGCCGCATAGCAGCCCCGCCGCCGCGTAGAAGCCAGGGTAGGAGGTGCCATAGAGGCCGACGCGTCCGTTGTGGCCGGGGATATTTTTCACGAGCCAGTCGATGGTGTCGTAGGTGTCGGTGCTCTCATCGACGTCGCGCGGCCCGGTGTGGGTCGTGAGTTGCGGGCGCATTTCGAGGAACGTGCCTTCGCTTTGGAAACGGCCGCGCACGTCCTGGAAAACGAAAATGTAGCCGGCGCGGGCGAGCGTCGCGGAAGGCCCGAGGTGGGAAGGATAGCTGTTCTCGCCGTGCGGCCCGGTGCCATATGGGGTGCGCGCCAACAGAATCGGATAGGTTCGCGAGGCGAGCCGCGGTGCGTAGACTTGCGTGAACAGGTGCACCCCGTCGCGCATGGGGATGCGGAACTCGTGCCGGTCGTAATTGGCCCGGATCCAATCGGTGCCCTGGCCGAGCAGCGAGCCGGCAACGAGGATCAGGACGCAAGCCGTGCGCCGAAGGTGCATGAGAAACAGTTTAAGGGGCTGCTCAAGAAAATGCGCGGCTGAGAGAGGGTGAAAACCTACCGTTGGCTGAAATCGCGGCTCGCGAGATCTCAACCACAGGCTGTTACAATCAAATTAAATACGGGGTTCTCCTACGAGGCTCCGTATCGAAGGGGCGGCCGCGTCCTCCTCCTCCAGCGGCCGCCCTTCCTATTCAGGAAACGTCTTGATCGCATGACGGATTGACACAGCGCCGGACCTTCGTTTTGCCCGAGCCGTGAAATGCTATCCTCCGCTCGGAGGCGCCCGCCGTGAAAACCATCATCGAGCCGTTTCGCATCAAGAGCGTCGAACCTCTGCGGCAGACCAGCGCCGGGGAGCGGGCGGGGCTGCTGGCCGAGGCAGGGTACAACCTGTTCCGGCTGCGCGCGGTGGATATTCTAATCGACCTGCTGACCGATTCGGGGACCAGCGCCATGTCCACGGAGCAGTGGGCGGCGATGATGCGCGGCGACGAGAGCTACGCGGGGAGCGCGAGCTACTTCCGATTGAAGAGCGCGGCCGAGGATCTGATGGGCTTCCAGCACGTGATTCCGACGCACCAGGGCCGGGCGGCGGAGCGCATATTATTCAGCGTGCTGTGCAAGCCGGGATGCGTAGTTCCGAACAACACGCACTTCGACACGACGCGCGCGAACATCGAGTTCACGGGCGCGCGGGCGGTGGACCTGATCAAGCCGGAAGCCCGCGACACGCAGGCGCAACTGCCGTTCAAAGGCGACATGGACACGGAGGCGCTGGAGCGGCTGATCGCGGAGCACGGACGCGAACGGATTCCGCTGATCATGGTCACGGTGACGAACAACTCGGGCGGGGGGCAGCCCGTGTCGATGGCCAACCTCGAGCAGGTGCGCGCCATCGCCCGGCGGCACGGCATTCCGCTGTACCTGGACGCCTGCCGCTTTGCGGAGAACGCCTGGTTCATCCACGAGCGCGAGGCCGGCTACGCGAACTGGACGGCGCGCGACATCGCGCGGAAGATGTTCTCGCTGGCCGATGGGTGTACGTTCTCGGCCAAGAAAGACGCCTTCGCCAACATCGGCGGGCTGCTGTGCACGAACGACGACCGGCTGGCGCAGCAAGAGAAAGATCTGCTGATCCTGACCGAGGGCTTTCCGACCTACGGCGGGCTCGCCGGGCGCGACCTCGATGCCATCGCCGTGGGGCTGGTGGAGGTTCTCGACCCGTATTACCTGGGATACCGGATTGCTTCCACGGCTTATCTGGGCCGGCACATTGCCGACCACGGCGTGCCGATCGTGGAACCGCCGGGCGGCCACGCGATTTACATTGACGCCGGGCGGATGCTGCCGCACATTCCGCGCGGTGAGTTCCCGGCGCAGTCGCTGGCGGTGGAACTGTACCGGCACGCCGGCATCCGCAGCGTGGAAATCGGATCGGTGATGTTCGGCCCGCACGCGCAGCATGAGCTGTTGCGGCTGGCGATTCCGCGGCGGGTCTATACGCAGAGCCACATCGACTATGTCGTGGAGGCGATTCTCGAGGTCAACGAACGCAAGGAGCAGTTGCGGGGCTATGAAATCACGTGGCAGCCCGAGTTCCTGCGGCATTTCAGTTGCCGGTTCCAACCGCTGAGCTGAATGGCGCGGCCGGCGCTGTGCCAACCGTTGCAAGACGCGGTTCGGATAGCCTTGGCAACTCAGATTTGTACCCGAACGGGCGGCAATTGCATCCAAGGAAACAGATCGGATGCAGTGGCTATCGGACGGTTAGCTACAATGGGACTTGTGCCTCGTTCCATGAGACTCGACACTGTCGTTGCGCTTCTGGGATTGGCCGGCGTATTGGCTCCGGCAGCTTGGGCCCAAGCCAACATGGCCGAAGCACAGCGGCTGTACAACTCCACCGCGTACCGGGATGCTCTGATTCTCTTGAGAAAGACTCCCCACAGGACCGCGGCGGAGTTGGAACTCGAAGGGCGCTGCCGCTACATGATGGGTGATTTTAAGGCGGCCATTGAAGCCTTCGAAAAAGCGGCCCACGCGGAACCCGCGAATTCCGATCACTACCTGTGGCTGGGACGCGCCTGGGGCCGGCGCGCGGAAACCAGCGTCTTTTTCGTGGCGGTCAAGTATGCGGCCAACGCGCGGATGAACTTCGAAAAGGCGGTCGAGCTGGCTCCCGGCAACATGGAAGCGGTGAACGATCTCTTCTCGTACTATCTGAGCGCGCCGGGGTTCCTCGGCGGCGGCATCGACCGGGCGGCGCGGCTGACGGAGATCATCGAACGCAACGATCCGGCCGAATACCACTGGGCGCTGGCGCGGATCGCGCTAGAGCGCAAGCAATACGATCTGGCCGAGGGGCAGTTGAAGAAGGCGATCGACATGGCGCCGCGCGAGATCAACCGCATCGTGGAACTGGCTAAATTCCTGGCCGGCCAGGGCCGCATCGGCGAAAGCGAAGCGGCCTTCGAGCGGGCGGCGAGCATCGATCCTTCAGACAAAAGACTGCTGTTCACGCGCGCTGAGACGTATGTGCAAGGGCGCCGCAATCTGGGTACGGCGAAGAAGCTTCTGGAGGCCTACATGCAAGCCCCGCTGACCCCCGACGATCCGTCCCGCGAGGCGGCGCGAAGGCTGCTGGAGCGCGCCAAGGGCGCGAGCGATTAGGCGCAATGCGCCCTGTTTTCCCATTCCTTCGAGAAGCGCTGATTTTCAGTTTCCAGGCGCTGCAGTCCAACAAAATCCGCACCGCCCTGACCGCGTTGGGGCTGTTGATCGGCAACGCTTCGGTGATCCTGGTAGTCACCATTTCGATTACCAGCCGGGATCTGATTCTCGACAAAATCCGCGGCGTCGGATCGAACCTGATTTTTGCGCAGTACGACGGCGGCCCGATCGATGCCACCAAGTACGATGCCGATTTCATCAAGCTGGCCGACGTGGACGCGGTGCGGCGGAGTCTCGGCTCGCGGATCATCGCGGCCACGCCGGTGACCGCCTCCAACGACCGGATGATGATTGGCGGCAAGGAGCGCGACGTCCGCATCATCGGTTCAGACGAGTACTACGCGGCGGTGCGCAACCTGCTGCTGCTGGCCGGGCGCTTCGTCGATCCTTCCGACGTCACGCTACGCCAGAAGGTGGCCCTGCTGGACGACAAGCTGGCGGGGAAACTGTTTGGCTCGGCGCAGGCGTCCGTCGGCCAGATCGTCAAGCTGCACGGGCTGCAATTCACCGTGGTGGGCGTGTTCAAGGAACGCACATCGACATTCGGATTTTCGGAATTAGGCGAGAGCGGGGCCGTGATGATTCCGATCTCGGTGCATCGCACGTTCGATCAGATTGAGCGCGTGGATCCGATGTATGTGCAGGTACGGCAGGCGGGCGACGTGCCCGCGGCCACGCAGTCCGTGGCGCAGGTGATCGGTTCGCGCCACCGGACCGGCGCGCGCTACAGCGTGCAGAACCTGGGGGCGCTGCTCGATGCGGCCGGCGCCATCGCCACGGTGCTCACGATCGTGCTGATTCTGGTATCGGCCATCGCGCTGGTGATCAGCGGCATCGGCATCATGAACATCATGCTGGTGACGGTGACGGAGCGCACGCGCGAGATCGGCCTGCGGATGTCGCTGGGAGCTTCGCAACGCGATGTGCTGCTGCAGTTTCTGCTGGAAGCGGTGCTGCTGAGCGTGGGCGGGGGAGTGCTCGGGATCGTGGCCGGCCTGGCGCTGCCGGTGGCGGCGAACCTGCTGCAGGACCAGGTGCAGATTCCGATTTCGGCGCTGTCGATCGCGGTGGCTTTCGTGGTCAGTTTCGGCGTCGGCATTGTGTTCGGGATCCTGCCGGCGCGGCGCGCGGCGCGGCTGAATCCGACGGAGGCGCTACGCTACGAGTAGCGCCATGAAGAAACTGATAATCGTCATTTGCGCCGCCTGTGCCAGCTATCCGCTGGCGGCGGAGAATCGCACGCTAAGCTTAAAGCAGGCCGTGGAACTGGCCCTGCGGGAGAACCCCGACATCGCGCTGGCCCGTCTGGAAGAGCAACGGACGGCGCTGAACGTCCAGGTCGTGAAAGAGCCGCTGCTGCCGCGGGTGTTCGCCGGCAGCGGGCTGGCTTACTCCAACGGCTTCCCGATGAGCATCGATGGCGCGGCGCCGTCCATCGTGGAGGCCAAAGCGGTGCGCACGATGTACTCGCGGCCGCAGGGCCTGCAAGTGGCGCAAGCGCGCGAGAACGCGGTTGGCGCGACGTATTCGACGGCGGCCATGCGCGAAGAGGTTGCATTGAAAACGGCCACGCTGTTCCTCGACCTGGAGAAAGCCACGCGGGCCATCGACCTGGCCACCAAGCAGACGGAGGAGTTGAGCCGCGTGGAAGCGCTGGTGCGGCTGAGGATCGGGGAGGGGAAAGAGAAGGAGATCGAGGGCCGGCGCGCGGCCTTGAACGTGGCGCGGGCGCGGCAAAAGGCCGGGATGCTGGGGAGCCAGAGCAGGCGGCTTTCGGCGTCGCTGGCGACAGTGCTCGGCCTCAACCCGGCGGACCCGATCGTTCCAGCGAGCGAGGAGCGCGCCACTCCGGCAACGCCCTCCAGCGAAGAGGACAGCGTGCGCGAGGCCTTGAACGATAATCCCGAGATTCGGAAGCTGGAGTCCGACCTGGCAGCCAAGAATCTGCAGATGCGCAGCTTCAAGGCGATGCGGTATCCGAAAGTCGACCTCGTCGCGCAGTACGGACTGTTTGCCAAGTTCAATCACTACACCGACTACTTCCGCACCTTCCAGAGGAACAACGGCGAGATCGGATTGGCCGTGAGCGTCCCGCTGTTTGCCAACGCGCAGGATGAGGCACAAGCGGCGCAGGCGGAGGTGGACAGCCAGCGGATCAGGACCGAGCTGCAGCGGCTGCGCGGCCGGGTCGAAACCGACACCCGCATGGCTTGGGAGGAGATCGGCGAGGCGGAGACGGCGCAGGAGGTGGCGCGCCTGGACCTCGACCTGGCGCGCGAACAGGTGAATCTACTCCTGGCACAGATGGAAGAGGGGAAGGCGACATTGAAGGAAGTGGAAGAGGCCCGTTATGGCGAGCATGAGCGGTGGATGCAGCTATACGATGCCCGCGCGTCGCTCGAACGGGCCCAGTTTCAACTGCTGAGACAGACCCGGATGCTGGTGGCCGCGCTGCGTTGAACGCGGCTCTTGTCCGTGCTCCCGGCCCGTTTGCATGGCGCACCAGCGCGGGATAGTGTGTTCGTAGTGCGATATACGGTCAGACGGCTGAGCCGATACTTGCCGGGCGGTGCTGGATGCGGCTGTGCCTCCTGCCGTGTATCCTGTAACTGGCCTATTGTTAAGGAAGTAATTCAATGGACGGGAGTGAGGAAGGGATGAACTGCCGAAATCGTCGCTGGCTGTGGGCATTATTGTTCCTGCTGGTTGCCATGCAGGGCTGCTGGCGCAGTACCGAAACGGTGAAGCGGCGGTACGTGGCGAGCGGTGATAAGTACTTTGCCCAGGGCAAGTACAAGGAAGCGTCGCTGATGTACCGCAGCGCGCTGAGCAAGGACCGGAAATACGGCGAAGCCTACGCCAAGTTGGGCGAGTCGGAGTTGCGACGCGGAGAGCTGCAAACGGCGCTCCAGGCGTTTACTCGCGCCTTTGAGCTGCTGCCGACAGATGAGAATCCTCCCGGCCGTCTGGCGGATATCTGGCTGACCTACTACGGATCGCCGCGGGGGCATAACGAGGCGACTCTGAAACAAGTGGACAACCTCGCCAAGGAGTTGCTGAAGCGGAATCCGAATTCTTACAACGGCCAGCGTCTCACCGGCTTCCTGGAGGTTGCCAGAGCGGGGACGGACACCGAACACGCGCAGGCTCACACCGATTTGGCCATCGCGGCCTTTCGCAAGGCGGACCAGGCGCGGCCGGGCCAGCCCGATGTGCTGTTTGCTCTGGCCCAGACGCTGAACCGCAACAACCAATGGAATGAGGCCGAGCCGATTGTGCGGCGCGTTCTGGAGAAGAGTCCGCGGTATTCGCCGGCGTATGATTATCTGATCCTGGAGTACCTGCGCCACAAGCGGCCGCAGGATGCCGAACAGATGATGGCGCTAAAGGTGAAGAACGACCCGAAGAATGCGGACGTAGTTATTCAGCAGGCCGGATTTTACCTGGCACTGCAGCGCAAGGAGCAGGCCGAAGCGGTCCTCAAGTCGCTGCTGGCGCGCGAGAAGGAACTGCCGGAAGCGCGCATGAAAGTGGGCGACTTCTACATTCACACGCGGGACTACGACCGGGCGTTCACAGTCTTCGGCGATGGCGCGAAACAGGGTGGCAGCCGGACCAATGATTATCGAACGAAGATCGCACTGGTTCAAATCGCCACCGGCCGGAAGAGCGAAGGGCGGCAGACTGTCGATTCGATCCTGAAGGACGATCCGAAGAACAATGCTGCGCTCTCCATGCGCGCGGGACTGCAGCTCGATTCCGGCGATGATAAGCAAACGCAATCCGCGATCAACGATCTGCAGACGCTGATCAGCCGGCAGCCCAACAATGCGGTGATCCGCTACAACCTCGCGCGGGCCTACCAGGTGCGGGGTGATCTGCCGGCGGCCAAGATTCAGTATCAGGAAGCGGCGAAACAGCCCGGCTTTCTGGCGGCGCAGATTGGTCTGGCGCAGGTGAACCTCGGGCAGCGCGATTATTTGCACGCCGTGGAGAGCGCCGACGCGAGCCTCAAAATCGACTCAACCAGCATCCTTGCTATGGCGATCAAGGCCAACGCACAGATCAATATGGGCAATGTCGTACAGGCGCGCGCCGACCTGCAGAAGGAACTGAGCCGGTTCCCGAATTCGCCCGATCTGCAGTACCAACTGGCCTTGGTGAGCTATAGGGAGGGCAAGTTCCCCGAGGCCTTAGCGGCGTTCCAGAAGATGCTGGAAAAGTACCCCGGCGATGCGCGATTGGTTTTTGGCACGGCGGACGTTCTGGTCCAGACAAACCGGGGCAAGGAAGCGCTCAAGCTGCTGCAGGAGCAGTCCAATCGCGTTCCGCAGAACCAGGCGATGCGGATGGCTTTGGCCACCACCGCCTTGCGCGTTCATGAGTTCGATCTGGCCGAACGCGAGTACCGCCTGCTGATGGAAACGCAACCAAGAAATGTCGAGTTGTTCCGGCTTTTAGGGGCGACGCTGCATTCTAAGGGTCAGCCGCAGCAGGCGATGGAGCAGTTCAGGCAAGGGCTGGCGCTGGAGCCTAAGAATCCCGACCTCAACCTGGGGATGGCCCTGGCCATGGAATCGGTCGGCATGAAGAGCGAGGCCTATCCCTTTTACAAGGCGGTCCTGGCGGGGCAGCCCAGCGATACTGAGCGGGCGATTACCTTGAACAATCTGGCATATCTTCTAGCCGAGGAAGGACGCGACCTGGATAGCGCCTTGACATATATCCAGAAGGCCAAGCAGCTGGAGCCGGATAACGACGACATCGCGGATACCATGGGTTGGATCTATCTGAAGCGGACGATGAACGATGATGCGCTCACGGTCTTCAGAGATCTGGTCAAGCGGAATCCCGGTAGGGCTCTGTTCCGCTATCATTTAGGGGCGGCGCAATACCAGAAGCACGATTTTCAGGCGGCGAAACAGAATCTGCAGATGGCGTTGACGCTGAAGCCCGTCAAGGACGATGAAGCGAAAATCAGGGAGTTGCTGGCGAAAATACGCTGAGGGACCGGGCCTCGTCCACCGGGCTCCGCGCTCCGCTCCTTCAAGACTGGAGTCACCCGTCTGAACCGTAAGGCCCTGCCGTTTGTCGTCCCGTTCGCGGTGCTGGTGGCGCTGATTCCCGGTGCAGCCGCAGTGGGCCTGAGCGCGCGGGCGGAGCTGCTTGTCAGGCTGCTGCTGCCCGCCGCCGCACTGGTCTGGTACTGGAAGGATCTCCCGCCTATCAAAGTGAATCGGCCTCTGGCGAGCGTCCTCGTTGGCGTGTGTGTTTTCGCGGTCTGGATCGCGCCGGATCTGCTGTTTCCCGGCTGGCGGAGTCATTGGCTCTTTCAAAATGCTCTCTTCAGGGTGACTGTCTCCATGCCGGCCTCCAGCCTGGACAATCCGGCCGACCTGTTTCTGCGCAGCGTGCGTGCCTGCACGGTGGTGGCACTGGTGGAGGAGTTGTTCTGGCGCGGGTGGTTCATGCGCTGGCTGATCCGCGAAGATTTCGAGGCGATCCCCGTGGGCGCGTATCAGGCCCGGGCGTTCATCCTGACCGCGGTGCTGTTCGCCATGGAACACGGGCCGTACTGGGATGTCGGACTCGCCGCCGGCCTGCTTTACAACTGGTGGGCTGTGCGCACCCGCAGCCTGGGCGATCTCGTTCTGGCTCACGGGGTGACCAATGCCGCCCTGGCGGCGTTCGTCATCCTGGCCCGGCGTTGGCAATACTGGATGTGACCGGATATCGAGGGTGCGCTCGCCCGCTGAAGAAAGGGAATTGTAGTTTCATGTCCGTACTGGCCTTCGATATTGGAGGGACCAAGTTCACCATGGCCCTGTTCGAACGCGCGGAGCCCGAACGAGGCCATCCGCCGGCTACAGCGCGCGGTGAACAGGGCGGCGCTCGCTGGACTATGACCCGGCGTGAGAGCCGTGCCACCGATCGCACGGGCGGGCCCGCGTGGATGACTGCGCGCATCGCGGAGATTGCCGCGGTCTGGCGGAAGCAGAGCGAGTTCGAGCGGATTGGCGTGGGCTTTGGCGGGCCAGTCCACTTTGCCACGCAGAAGGTCGTCCTCTCGACCCATGTCGGAGGCTGGGAGGGCTTCGACCTGGTCGAGTGGCTGCGCGCCCATTTCAAGGTCCCCGTCCGCATGGACAACGACGCCAACACCGGCGCCCTCGGCGAAGGGCTTTACGGCGCGGGCCGCGGCTGCCGCCCGCTGTTCTACATGACGCTCTCCACCGGCATCGGCGGCGGCATTCTCACCGAAGGCGGCGTCCTGCGCGGGGCCGACTCCTATGCCGGCGAGATCGGCCACCTGACCATCCGCCCGGGCGGACCGGAGTGCCTGTGCGGCGCATTCGGCTGCTTCGAGCGGATTTGCGGCGGCATGGGGCTGGAACGCGACCATGGGCGTCCGGCTGAAGCTCTGCTGCGCGACCCGCTGTTCGTCCGCCGCTACGTGGTCGATCTAGCCTTGGGTCTGAAGGCTGCCATCATGATCCTGAATCCTGCCAGACTGGTGATCGGGGGGGGCATCGCCAAGGCTGGCGATTCCTTGTTCGTGCCGCTGCGGGAAGAGTTGGGCCGGCAGATCACGGCCTGGTCGAAGGCGCGGATCGACGTGGTGCCAGCCGCGTTGGGAGACGACAGCGTGCTGTGGGGCGCGCTGGCGCTGACGTTGGCACAGGATTCAAAGGAAACAGAGCAATGAGCAGTTACGCGAGTGAGTACAAGGGACGACTTCTGCACGCCATCGAGACCATTCCACTGGACCGCGTGGAGCAGGCCATCGACTGGCTCAAACAGGCCCGCGCGGGCGGCCACGCCATCTTCACTTGCGGCAACGGCGGCAGTGCGTCGACCGCTTCGCACTTCGTCTGCGACATGGTGAAGGGCGCGAGTTACAATCGTCCGCAGCGCTTCCGCATCCAGGCGTTCACCGATAGCATCGCGACCCTGACGGCGTACTCGAACGACGTCTCCTACGACTGCGTCTTCGTCGAGCAGTTGAAGAATTTCGCGCAGCCCGGCGACGTGTTGCTGGCGATCAGCGGCTCCGGCAATTCGCCCAACGTGTTGCGCGCAGTTGAGTATGCCAACTCGGCCGGCCTGCGGACCATCGGCCTGACCGGTCGCGACGGCGGGCAGCTCGGGCGCCTGGTGCAACTCGAGATCAACGTGGGCGACCCGCACATGGGCCGTATCGAGGATGGCCACATGATCATCGCCCACATGCTTTGCTACTACTTCATGGACCTGGAACAGCCGGGCGGCGCGAGCCCGGTTCAACCCGCGGGCACGAGCACAATTTTGCCGACGCCGTCGGCGTAGCTTTCCAGGGTTTCGAAGGCCTTCTGGGCCTCCGTCAGCGGCATCGTGTGCGTCACCATCGGCGTGAAGTGGCGCGCGTATTGCGACAGCATCCGCAGGGCCGCGGGGCCCGTGTGATTGGCGCGGCGCACGGTGTGGAAGCCCAGTTCTTTGCGCCGCATAGTGTGGAAATCGATTTCAACCATCGGCTCGGATGGAACGGCCGTGACGACCACGCGGCCCGCGCTGCGCGCCATGCGGATGGCCTGGTTGATGGAGCCGCCTTTGCCCGCGCAGTCGATCGCCAGATCGACCCCGCGCTGTCCCGTCGCCGCGAGCACTTCCGCCACTGGATCCGCCTGGCGCGGATCGATCGCCTCGTCGGCCCCCAACCGCAGCGCGAGTTCGCGGCGGTGTGCCACCGGCTCCACGCACCAAACTCGCCTGGCGCCGGCCAGCTTCAACGCGGCGATCGTGGTCAGCCCGATCGGTCCCGCGCCGAACACCGCGGCCGTTTCTCCGAGCTTCGGATCGGCGAAGCGGAACGAGTGCAGAATAATGCCCACCGGCTCCCACAGCGTGGCCTCCGCGAAACCCAGATTGCCGGGTAGCGGCAGCAGGTTCGCGACGGGCAGATTGACGCGCTCGCGGAAGAAGCCCGGCTCCGTCGGAGAGCTCATGAAGCGCACGTGGTCACATAGATTGTGGCGGCCGCTCATACAGAATTCGCAGTGATAACAATAGATCGGCGCTTCGAGCGCCACGCGGTCGCCGGGGGTCCAGCCGGTGACGCCCGCGCCTGAGCCGAGCACCGTCCCAGCGGGCTCGTGGCCCAGCACCATCGGGTATTTGGCGGGCGTATCGCCGGTGTGGCCTTCGGAAAAGTAATGCAGGTCGCTGCCGCAGACGCCGATGGCTTCGACCCTCACCTGCACTTCGCCCGGAGCGGGGCCGCGCAAATCGTTTTCACGGATGCTGAATTGTCGTGGAGCGGAAAGTTCGGCGATTGTCATGGGTCAATTGAAGGATCCGATTTCAGCGCCGGCCCATGTCTCACTTCTTGAAGAGATTATCGAACGCGATGCGCGCATCACTCTGGCTCTTGGGCTCGACCAACTGCTGCCGGTCTCCCATCGCCGGCCGAACCACGGCACCCGCCGGCGCGCTATCCCGCGCGACCGTCACGCGGGCGCGGAAGAACTCACACTGATTGGCGCCGTCCTTCACCGCAATCCGCTCGCGGATCGGTTTGGTGCACTGAAAGCGGGTCGACGGTTCAAACCAACTGCATTGCTTACAGCAGTGCAGCGCGGCATTGCATTTCGGACAATTGCCGGTGAAGTCGATGTCCGCGGGCAGCGCGGTCGCACAGCTATAGCAGCGCGAGGCCGTCACGGTCTCGACCAGCCGCGGCAGCCGCGGTCCGGTGATGTCGAGCGGCGGCTTCGGCCCCTTCGGCTTCCCGTCGCGCGAGGATTGTCCGTCCTGCGGGCCAGCGGAATCCATGTAGCCATGTTGCCTGTACTTGCGGTCGCTATCCATGGGGATAAGCTCCTTCGCCGGGGTCTGAATCGAATCCCTGCACGCCGCTTCGCGTAAGTCCGGAGGGCTGCGTACTCCTCTGCCGTCCTCGGTTTGTGCGGAATTGCGAAGCAGGTCTTCCGCGGGAACTTCTCGCGGGCTCTCGTGGTCCCGCGCATCTCCAGCGGCTCAACTCTTTCTTACCACGCTTCGCGTCCGGAATCCATAGTCTCGTTACGGAATCCTTCGCGGGTCCGCCGGCTGAGGCTGCCTAGCGGGCCCATTTCATCGGAGCGCGGCACGGCCGCGACAGCGGATCCTCGGCGTGATTGGGCGCGATTCGCAGCGTGTAACCCAGGCGCCCCGTCTGGTGCGGCTCGAACTCCTTTTCAAACACATGCGTCCCGCCTTGTGCTTTGGTCGGGGGCAATGAGACGACCATGGTTTCCTCGAGCAATCCATCCGGGCTGACCCGGCCTACCACCGCTTCGACACGCACGTCGCCCGGTTGAAGTCCGTTCAGGAACACGGCCGCCCGCAGCAGCACGGTCTGGCCGGTCAGCAGCGAGTTCCCCGTTTCGGGCGTTGCGTCCGCGATCCGCAAGCCATCCCAAACCTTGTCCACCTGGCCCATCCAGTCCACCTTCTCGCGCGCCGACTGGAAGCCGTCCCGGCGCACGGCGGTGTAGCCTTCATGCGCCGGCGTGTACAGCAGCGAGGTGTATTCGTTGATCATGCGCTGGCAGTTGAACTGCGGGCTGAGATTCATCAACGACTGTTTCACCCTCTGGATCCAGGCGTTCGGTACGCCTTCCTCCCGCTGCAGGTAGTACATCGGAACGATGTCATTTTCGAGCACCGAGTAAATGTAAGATGCGTGCAGTTCGTCCTGGTCCGGCGTGTAATCCGAGCGGTCTCCGATGGCCCATCCGCCCGAGCTCTCGAAGGCTTCGTCGAACCACCCGTCCAGAATCGAGAAGTTCAGCACGCCATTGATAGCGGCCTTCATGCCCGAAGTGCCGCAGGCCTCCTCCCCGCGCCGCGGATTATTCAGCCACAGGTCCACGCCTTGCACCAGTTCGCGCCCCACCTGAATGTCGTAGTCCTCGATGAAGGTGATGTGGCGCGACATTTCGGGATCGCGCGCGAACTGCACGATCTCCCGGATGAACTGCTTGCCCGGATTATCCTGCGGATGCGCCTTGCCGGCGATGATGATCTGCACCGGCATCTTCTCGTTCGCCAGCAGTCGCCGCAGCCGCTCGCGATCTTGGAGTAGCAGCGTGGCCCGTTTATAGGTCGCGAAGCGTCGGGCAAACCCGATCGTGAAGACGTCCGGGTCGAACATCTCGAAAATCCGCTTCAGTTCGGCTTTCGAGGCGCGCCGTTCCTCGGCCCGCTGCAACATGCGCTCGCGCACAAAGGCGACCAGCTTGCGCTTGCGCCGCCGGTGCGCCTCCCACACTTCGTTGTTCGGAATCTCCGGCACCTGGTCCCACACCGAGCGCTCCGCGTAGCGCTCGCGCCAGTCCGGCTGGAAGTAGGTCTCGTACAGTTGCGCGAAGTCGCTGTTCAGCCATGTCGGCAGATGCACTCCGTTTGTGATCGGCGTGATCGGCACCTCATGCACCGGCAGGTTTGGCCACAGATTCTGGAACATCTCCTGCGACACTTCCGCATGCAGTTTGCTCACCGCGTTGCGATAGCTCGATGCCGACAGCGCGAACACGGCCATCGAGAAGCGGTCGCCCTGCTCGCGGTTCCCGTTGCGCCCCAACCCGAGGAAGCGCTCGAACGGGATGCCGTGCTCGCGGCAGTAATTGCCGAAGTACTCGTACACCAGGCTCGGGTCGAACATATCGATGCCCGCCGGCACCGGCGTGTGGGTCGTGAAAACATTGTTCGTGCGCGTCGCCTCCAGCGCCTCGTCGAAGCTCATCTGCTGGTCGCCCATCAACAGCCGGCTGCGCTCGAGCGCCAGGAACGCCGAGTGGCCTTCGTTCATGTGGAACACCGTTGGCTGCAGGCCCAGCGCCTTCAGCGCGCGCAATCCGCCGATGCCCAGCACGATCTCCTGCCGCATGCGCACGTGCGTGTCGCCGCCATAGAGCTGGTCCGTGATATCGCGGTACTCGGGAATCGACGAATTCTCCGGAATGTTGGTGTCCAACAGCAGCAGGCTCACTCGCCCCACATTCAGCCGCCACACTTTGACATGCACCGTGCCCCGCGGCATCTGCACCTGGACGCGAATCTCCGCTCCCCCCGCGTCGCGCGCCGGCTCCACCGGCCAGTTGTAGAAATCGTTCACCGGGTAGCGCTCAGTCTGCCACCCGTCGGGGCTCAGGTACTGCTGCAGGTAGCCCGTCTGGTACAGCAGACCGACTCCCACCAGGTTCAGCCCCGCGTCGCTGGCCGCTTTCAGGTGATCGCCCGACAGGATGCCCAGCCCGCCCGAATAGATCGTGAGCGACTCGATCAACCCGTACTCCATCGAAAAGTACGCCACCAGCATCGAATGGCCGCCTGGGCTCTCGGGCTTCTGCGACATGTATTCGTCAAACGCCCCGCACGCCTTGCGGTACACCGACAGGTACACCCGGTCCGACGCCGCTTTGTCCAGCGCCGCCTGCGGCAGCCTGCTCAGCATCGCCACCGGATTATAGCCGCAGGCTCGCCATAGGCTCGAGTCGAGCCGGCGGAACGCTGCGCGAATCGTGTGATTCCACGTCCACAACAGGTTCATGCTCAGCTCGCCCAGCCGCGCGAGCGCCGGTGGGAGTGCCGGACTGACGACAAACTCCCTGACCGGATGAATCTCAAAAGACATCTATTTCCCCACTCCTCTCCCACTCCCTCGGCCACCTCAAACTGCCCTCCCGGTGCCGGGGCTCAATCTTGCTGCTATTGTCCCATTCTGCCGGATTGCCGCGCCCGGCGGGGAGAGCTTAACATGATTTAAGAGTCCATAGTCCGATTTTACTAGCATATTACTATTATTTATTTTTCTCTATTGTTCTGATTAGAAAAGACTTACAATACTGTTATGAAACTGAGCGCCCAGGAAGAGTATGGCCTTCGGTGCCTCTTGTACATGGCCCACCATGGCGAGACACGCAGCCACAGCATCCCCGAGATTAGCCGCGCCGAAGGGCTGTCCGTGCCCAACGTCGCCAAGCTGATGCGAATTCTGCGCCTCGGAGGGCTCGTTGCCAGCGTCCGCGGACAGGCCGGTGGCTACACCCTGTCCCGCACCGCCGACCGCATCTCAGTATCCGAAGTCCTTTCCTTGCTCGGAGGTAGCTTCTACAACGACCACTTCTGCGGACGGCACTCCGGACTGGAACACTCGTGCATGCACGCCGGTGATTGCTCGGTTCGGCTGTTGTGGAGAACCGTGCAGAACACCCTCGACGGCATCCTCGAGAAGACCACCTTGCGGGATCTGCTGAGACCGGAACCCGATATGCGGGAGTTCCTGAAGACCTTGCCCTTCCAGGCCGAGGCCGTCGCCGCTGCGGCCGAAGCGCACGTCAACGGCCAGTAACTTCGATCCTCGCCCGCTGGCACGTTTGAATCTGCATCGCGCCCCGAAAGACCCTTTTTGTCTTCATTTGCCCCGGGTCCGCCTCAGCCCCTGAAAGTCCGTCTTCTCCTGACCTGCGATCCTCTACTCCCGTTTCGACCCTCGCCCGCCGGCTAGTCGCGCGCATCCGCGCCGATCGATACTGGAGAGCGAATGCCCGCTCACATCGTCTCCGTCACCAGCCGCGCGCCCGGAGCAGGCCCGACCCTCGTCGCCGCCGCCCTCTGCCGCTGGCTTCGCCGCGAGCACCATCCCGTCTGTCCCTTCGCCCTGTGCGGCGACGGCCGCCCGGATGCGCGCACGCTGCAAGTTCTCGCCTGCGCGGCTGGTTTGCTGGAATCGCAGGCCGCGGCGGGCGGCAGTGCCGCGCTGGCCACCCTGGCTGAGCAATGGGACTTCCTCGTCGTCGAGTGCGGCCCCGGCGTCGAACCGCCGCCCGGTCCGCGTTTCGATCTCCTGAGCGCCTCCGCTAACGGCCTCGAACTCCTGGATGCCGTCTCCGGCGAAACCCTGCCGGTCCCCTGGCCCGACACCTCCGCCCTGTTCCCCGAGATCCCGCCCGCGCTCGCCCGCCTGCCGGAGTGGACGTATCAGAACGCGCCCCGCGTCGGCATTATCTCGCTGCCGCACCTGAGCAACTTCGCCGACTTCCGGCTTTTCCGCGGCGCGGAGTGGATTGCTTCGCCGCCGCCCGGCTTGTTCAATTTACTCATCGTGCCCGTTTCGGCCGAAGAAGGTTTCGACCGTCAGTGGCTGACTGAAGAGGGGCTCGACGCCTGGCTCGAACGCCAGCGCGAGCAAGGCTCTTCCATTCTCTGCACCGGCAGTCCGATCTTCCCCGGCGAGACAGTAGCCGCAGGTGCGCTGCAGGATTTCCGCGCCGCTTCGATCGCCCTGGGCCGGCGTCTGCCGCCGCCCGATCCGGAGGAATCCGCGCTCGATGCGCTGGCCGTTTGGCTGGAGCGCGGCGCTGGCGCCGCACGTTTGTGCGAGCGCTGCCTCGGCTCGTAGTACAGTAGGAGATTCCGGAGGCTGCTGCCGGTTCGGTGGTGGCCGCCGCACTTCTCCAGGCCCGCGCTGCGGTCGCCGCCCGTGGCAAGCTGCCGGCGCCATCCCGGGAGGAACCCGTTTGACGAATTCGCATGGTGGAGATCTCTTCGCAATCGCGCGCGAGCGCGGCTGGGACTGGCGCGCGGTCCTCGACCTGAGCGCCAGTATCAATCCGCTCGGCCCCCCGCCGGGCGTGCGCCCAGCCGTCGAGGCCGCTCTCGACCGCATCGCTCACTACCCGGGCCAGACGCCCGCCGAACTCGAAACCGTCTTCGCCTCGGCCTGGCGCGTCGCGCCCGACATGGTCATGGCCGGCGGCGGCGCCACCGAGTTGCTCCACTTCTTCGCGCGCGTGGGCTGGCAGGGACCCGTGGCCCTGGTCACGCCCGCCGGCTCCGAGTTCCCGCGCGTTTTTCCCCACGCCCTGCGTCTCCCCCTGGACGAGCCCGAACGCTGGCCGCAGCGTGGTTTGCTCGTGCTCAGCCAGCCCGTGAATCCGACCGGCGAGGAGATCTCCGAAGCCCTCCTCCGCCGCACTATTGCATCGCGTGAAGGGCCCGTCCTGGTCGATGAGTCGTTCATCGAGTTCACACCTTTCGATTCGGCCGTTGCCTGGTGCGCGGATCACCCCAACCTGCTTGTGCTGCGTTCGCTCTCCAAGTTCTACGCCCTGCCCGGCCTGCGCGTCGGCGCATTGGTCGGATCGGTGCAAGCGATCGCGCGCCTGCGCCTCCGTCGCGAGCCCTGGACCGTCGGTCCGCTGGCGGAGGCCGCCGCGTGCGCCGCTTTGGCCGATCCGGAATACCCGGCCCGCACGCGCGACCTGATCGCCTCCGAGCGCGGCTGGCTGCTCGAGCAACTCGCCCCGCTCGACGGCTTGCGCATCGCTCCCGCGGCCGCCAATTTCCTTTTCGCCGCCACCACCCGGCCCGCCCGTGAGATTGTGGACTGGTTCCTCGACCGCCAGATCATCCTGCGCAACTGCACCGGCCTGCCCGGTGTCACTGGCGAGGCGATCCGCTTTGCCGTTCGCACCCGTCCCGAAAACGAGCGCTTCGTTGCCGCCGCCAGGGAGTTCTTTTGCGCCAGTTAGCGCTGCTGCCGTTTCTCTGGGCTACGCTAGTCGCGGCCTCGCCCCCCACTCGCATCGTCTCCACCGCGCCCAGCATCACCGAAATGCTCTACGCCCTCGGCCTCGGCCCCAACGTGGTCGGCGACACCACCTACTGCACTTATCCCGCCGACGCGCGCAGCAAGCCCAAAATCGGGACTTTTCTCGATCCCGATCTCGAACGTATCCTGGCCTTGCGGCCCGACCTCGTCCTGGTGATCAAGAACCCCATCGGCGTCACCGCGAAACTGCGCTCTCTGGGTCTGCGCGCCGAGGAGCTCGACCAGGACTCGGTGGCCGATATTCTCTCCTCGCTCCGGCGCATCGGCCAATTAACCGGCCGTGACGCCGACGCCGCCCGCCTCACCGCCTCCTTGCGCGCCGAACTCGACTCCGTCCGCCGCCTCGCCGCCTCACGCTCCCGCCGCAGTGCTCTGTTCCTGGTGGGACGCGCCCCCGGCACGCTCCAGGGCATGGTAGGCGCGGGCCCGGGCACGTTTATCGACGAGCTGCTGCAGATCGCCGGCGCCTCCAACGTGCTGGCCTCCTCGCCCATGCAGTATCCCAACGTCTCGCTCGAGCAGATCCTCACGCGCGACCCCGACGTGATCCTCGACATGGGCGACTTCGCTCACGCCGAAGGCCGCCCCGGCCAGCCGGCGGAGCAGATCCTGGCCCTGTGGGCGGCCTATCCGCGGCTGCGCGCCGTCAGCGGCCATCGCGTGCAGGTCATCGCTTCCGACATCTTTGTACGTCCCGGCCCGCGCATGGGCGAGGCCGCCCGCGCGCTCATCAGCCTGATTCACCCCGAGGCTTCGCCGCAGTCGGAGGCCCGGTCCAAATGAAGCCGATTCTCGAAACCGTCTCCGTCGGCATGACCTACGGCACTTCGCCCGTACTGGCTGATATCGACCTGCGCTTCGAGACTCCGCAGATGGTCGCCCTGGCCGGTCCCAACGGCGCCGGCAAATCCACGCTGCTGGGCATCATGGCCGGCTTGCGCCCCGGCTACACCGGCTCCTGCCGCCTCTACGGCATCGAGTCGCCCCGTTGGCGGCGGCGCGATTTTGCCCGTCAGGTCGCCTTCGTGCCGCAAAGCCTGCGCCTCGATTTTCCGTTCTCCGCCCAGGAGGTCGTCTACATGGGCCGCACGCCCCATGCCGGCGGCTTTTTCGAAAACAGCCGCGACCGCGAGGCCGCCCGCCACGCCATGGAACTCACCGACATGCAGGAGTTCGCGCACCTCGATTTCCGCGCCCTCAGCGGCGGAGAACGCCAGAGAGTCGTGCTTGCTTCGGCCCTGGCCCAGGAACCGCGGGTGCTGCTGCTCGACGAGCCCACAACCTTTCTCGACCTGTCCCATCAGTTCGCCATTTACTCGCTTCTGCGCCGGCTCAGCCAGGATGGCATTCTGGTCATCGCCGCGACCCACGATCTCAACCTTGCCGCCGCCTATTCCGATCGCGTCGTCGTGCTGCAGAAAGGCCGTGTCGTCGCCGACGCCGGCCCCTGCGACGCGCTTTCCACGGACCGCATCGGCGCGGTCTTTCACGTCCGCGCCGAGTGGGTGCAACGCGCCGACGGCCGCCCGTTTATCGCTTATGACGCCTAGCCCTAGGTTGCAGAAGTTGCCGTATCGAAGCGGTCGCTTGCGCGCGCAGATTCTCAACGAATTCAGAGCCGCGACCGTAAGGGAGCCGGTATCGGAAACTCTGCGACCAGGTACAAGCTCGTTGATCACGACATCCGCCGTACGTACCCTGCGGACTTGAGTTATGCATCCTGTCGAGGCCCATGTCGTCACGCCCCGCCGCCTGGCCGTCGTCCTGTCCTTCGGCGCCGCCGCCGTCGTGCTGTGCCTGCTGCTGTGCCCGCTCTTCGGCCCCTCCCACCTGAGCTTGAGCCGCGCCTTCGCCGGCCAGTGGCCCGACAACCGCATGTTCTTCGGCGTCCGCCTGCCGCGCGTCCTGCTGGCGCTCGTGTGCGGCGGCGCGCTCTCCATCGCCGGCTGTCTTTTCCAATCGCTGCTGCGCGACCCGCTGGCCACGCCTTACACGCTCGGCGTCTCCGGTGGCGCTTCGCTCGGCGCTGTCGTCGCCATTTGCTTCGGCCTGCACACCGTGGCCGGCCTGCCGGGCTTGTGGGCCGCGTCCATGGCCGGCGCGGCCGTCACTCTGCTCATCGTGCTCGGCGTCGCCAGCGAGGGCCGCCGCATGTCTTCCTTCACGCTGCTGCTGGGCGGCGTCATGGTCAACGGCATCGTCACCTCGCTGATCATGCTCCTGCACAACCTCGCCAGCCTACGCGAATCCTTCGCCATCGTCCACTGGCTCATGGGCAACATCGATCCGCCCGAGCGCGGCACCCTCGTCGCTCTGGCCATCGCCGTTGTGCCGCTCTCGGTAGCGCTGTGCCTGGCCGCGCGGCGCTGGAATCTGATGTCCGTCGGCGAGGAGTGGGCCGCCGCCCGCGGCGTCTCTCCGGCCCGCCTGCTATTGGCCGGCTACATCGCCGGCTCTTTTCTGACCGCCGCCGTCACCGCCGTCACGGGCCCCATCGGCTTCGTCGGCCTGGTCGTGCCCCACGCTCTGCGCCTGAAGCTCGGCTCCGACCATCGCCTGCTCATGCCGGCCTCGTTTCTCTTCGGCGCGGCCTTCCTCGCCATCTGCGATACCGTCGCCCGCAGCGTCTTCTCCGTCGAACTCCCGGTCAGCGTCCTCACCGCCCTGGTCGGCGGCCCCAGCTTCATCGTCCTGTTGCGCAGCCGCCGCCGCAGCCTCTGGCTCTGAGACAATCAAGGGTTCAGTTTTCGCCTGAGGACCAGACACCCCATGATTTCCCCGCGCATTCGTGAGCTGGCCGACACGATTCAGCCGCTATTCAACGATCAGGCCGCCCAGGCGCTCACCGATTTCTGGGCCTCCATTCCGACCCTGCCCGGCAGCTTCGGCCGTCTCGAAGACTTCGCCAAGCACGTCGCCATGGTGCGCAATGAAACGCTGCCCGCCTCCGACCGGCTGGGCCTGTATGTGTTCTGCGCCGAGCACGCCATTGCCGCCGAACCTGTTGGCGTCGAGGGCTCGCCCGGCACCCGCCGCGATCTGGCCAGTTTTCTGCGCGGCACATCGCCCGCGTCAATTCTCGCCCGCGAGTTCGGCATAGAACGCGTAGTGGTCGACTGCGGACTCGTCGGCGAGCCCGAGCAAGGCACCCACGTCTATCGGGTCTGCGAGGGCGCGATCGATTTCGCACTGGGCCCCGCGCTGACCGAAGACCAGCTCAACACGGCCCTCGAAATCGGCGTCTCGCTCGCCGAGGATGCTGCCCAGCGCTTCGATTGCGTTGGCATTGCGCAACTCGGCTCCGGCGCGACCGTCGCCGCTTCGGCCGTCCTGGGCACGCTCACCGGCCGGACGCCGATGGAAATCACCTACCTCGACGATGTGTTGGACCAGGACTCCGTCGCCACCCGCAGAATCGCCATTCAGCAGGGCTTCGCTCGTCACCAACTTGAGGCCATCTCGCCGCTGGCCGCCGTGCGCTCCTTCGGCGGTGTCGATCTGGCCGTCATGACCGGCTTCCTGCTCGCCGCCGCCTCCGCCCGCCTGCCCGTCTTCGTCGACGGCTTTTGCGGCGCGGTGGCCGCTCTCGCCGCCCGCTCCGTGGCCCCCGACTCGCTCGATGCCGTGATGTTTCCGGGCTGCTCCAATGACCCCGCCTGGTTGATCGCCCTGGAGACGCTAGGCGTCACCCCGCTGTTGCAGCTGGAAGCCACCGAAGGCGCCGGTTTTCACGCCGTCCTGGCCCTGCACCTTGTCGCGAGCCTGCTCCAGGCGGCACGCCTCCTCGCCCCGTCGTTGTCGACGCCGGCGCCGGCAACCCGGATCAATAGCCCTCTTCCTCCTGAGTCGTCGGTTTACGCGCGGTAGAATAGGAGTTCGCTCGCGGGCCGGCTCTCTGCCGCACACCCCTGTCAAGGAACTGCCAGCTCTTGATCAATCGACTCGTCTTCGAAAACCTGCGCCACCGTAAACTGCGCACCTGCCTCACCGCGCTCTCCATCGGCTTCCAGGTCACCATGATCTTGACCATCGTGGGCCTCAGCCGCGGTATGTTGCAGGATTCCGCCAATCGCGCCCGCGGCGTCGGCGCTGACATCTGGGTCAAATCACCGGACGCCTCCATCATGAGTTTGAGCAGCGGCACCATGCCGCAGAAGGTGCTCGACTACTACGCCCGCCAGCCCCACGTGGCGCACGTGGCCGGCTCGTTGATGGCAGTCATCGGCGGCGTCAGCACCGCTTCCGGCATCGACATCGATCAGCTTACGGCGCTCAGCGGGCCGTTCCACTTCATCGAGGGCGGCCCGTTCCGCGGTCCCAACGACGTCATCATCGACACTTGGTACGCCGAGCAGAACGACAAGCGCGTCGGCGACAGCGTCAAGATGCTCAACCGCGACTGGCGGGTCTGCGGCATCGTGCCGGCAGGCAGGCTCGCCCGACTCTTCGTCCCCTTGGCCACGCTGCAGGGCGCCACCAATAACCAGGGCAAGGTGAGCCAGGCGTTTCTCAAGCTTGACGATCGCCACAACACCAACGCCGTCATCGCCGCTTTGAAGGCGGAACAGCCAGACTACAAGATCTACTCCATCGAGGAGTTCCTCAGTCAGTTCTCGCCCGAGAACCTGCCCATGCTGCGGGCGTTCATCTACGTCATCGAGGGCCTCTCGATCATCGTCGGCTTCCTGGTCGTCTCCTTGACCATGTACACCACCGTGCTCGAGCGCACGCGCGAGATCGGCATCCTCAAGGCTCTCGGCGCCGCGCCCCTGGACATCATGGGGATGCTGGCTCGCGAGACCGTCCTGCTGGCCATCGGTGGCTGGATCGCCGGAATCCTGCTCTCCTTCATCGCCAACTTTGCGATCAACCACTTCGTCCGCGCTAGCCTGCAATCGGTCATTACGCCGGACTGGTGGCCGCGCGTGTTCGCCATCGCCCTGGTGGCTTCCCTGCTGGGCGCCATTTATCCCGGCCTGCGCGCCGCCCGCCAGGATGCCATCGAAGCGCTGTCTTACGAATAAGGACCACCATGGCCGAGCCCATCATCCGTATCCGCGATCTTCGCAAAATCTACCGTCTCGGCGACGTCGATGTGCCCGCTCTGCGCGGCGTCAGCCTCGATGTTCCGAAGGGCGATTTCCTGGCCATCGTCGGTCCTTCCGGCTCCGGTAAATCCACGCTGTTTCACATCCTCGGCGGCCTCACCCAGCCCAGCTCCGGCACCGTTGTCGTCGACGGCGAGGACCTGGCCCAGCTTGGCGACACCGGCCGCACCCGCCTGCGCCGCAACAAGGTCGGCTTCGTCTTCCAGCGCTACAATCTGCTGCCCACGCTGACCGCCCTGGGCAATATCGAGATTGCGCGCTACATTTCGGGCCGCAAAGGGCCGCTCGAAAACGGCTTCCTGGAGCTGCTGAAGCTGCTCAAGATCGACCAGCGTCTGGATCACAAGCCGCGCGCCCTCTCCGGCGGCGAGCAGCAGCGCGTGGCCATCGCCCGCGCCGTGGTCAACCATCCCGCGATCCTGCTGGCCGACGAACCGACCGGCAACCTCGACACCGAAAACGCACTCGCCGTGCTCGACGTCCTGCGCGACCTGAACCAGCGCCTCGGCCAGACCATCCTCATGATTACCCACAACCCCGAAGCCGCCGCCTACGCCCACCGCATCGCCCACATGCGCGACGGCCGCATCCTGGAAAACTGACCTCTTTGGTGCACACTCTGCAGCGCACGGCTTCCGCCCGCCGGCGGCCGCAACCGGGATTCTGGAGAAAGTTTTTCCTGGTCCCGTAGCGAAACTCCTCCGTCGCGCATCACTAATAGCAGATGCTGAGTATTCGGCGAATTAATCTGCGAGCCGGGCTGTGCCTGGCAGTCTCTCTTGTGGCGGCGCAGGCCCAACCTGCGAATCGGAACAACTCCGTCGCGGCCCTCGATCAATTCAGCGAAAACGTGCAGGAGCTGGCCGCCCGCGTGGCGCCGAGCGTGGTTCAGATTTCCGTGTTGCGTTACTCGGCCCGGGAGGACGAGGAAGGCAGCGGCCGCGCCGGCGTGGTGCTGAGCCGGCAGCAGGTTGTCGGATCGGGCGTGATCGTCGATCCCGACGGCTATATCGTGACCAACGCCCACGTGGTCGCGAACGCGCTGCGGATCCGCGTCACCCGGGCGGTCCAATCTGCGCCCTCCGCGGACCAATCCGGCCAGAGTGCCGACAACACCCTGGCGCAGGCCTTGGCCCCGCCCATCGAGGCGACCCTGGTCGGCGTGTTCAAGGAACTCGACCTGGCCCTGATCAAAATCCCTGCCCATGGCCTGCCCGCATTGCCCTTCGCCGACTACGCGCGGCTGCGCCAGGGGCAGGTGGTGTTCGCCTTCGGCAGCCGCCTCGGTCTCGGCAACTCCATGAGCATGGGCGTCGTGAGCTCGGTGGCGCGGCAGCCGACTCCCGACAGCCCCTTCGTCTATATTCAAACCGACGCGCCCATCAACCCCGGCGATAGCGGTGGCCCGCTCGTCAATACCGCCGGCGAGATTGTGGGCGTGAATACGTTTATCCTGACCCAATCGGGCGGCAGCGAGGGCATCGGCTTCGCCATTCCCAGCACCCTCATCGAACTGGTCAGCGCGCAGTTGCGGCGCTACGGCCACATGCACCGCCAGCTCCTTGGCATCGGAGTCCAGACCATCACGCCGGTCATGGCGTCGGCGCTCGGGTTAGCGCGCCCCTCCGGCGTCGTGATTTCCGATCTGAAGCCCGGCGGGTCCGCCGCCAGCGCGGGCGTCAAGCTGAACGACATCGTGGTCGCGCTCGACGGACGGCGCGTTGAGAATCTGCCGATGTTCATGACCCTGCTGCTGTTGCATCCCGCCGGCCAGAAGGTCAAGCTCGACCTGCTGCGCGGCTCGGAAACGCTCTCGCTCGCGCTCGCCTCCTCCGAGGAAGCGCACCAATCCGATCACCTCTCCGACCTGATCGACCCAGAGCACAACCTGGTGCGCCAACTCGGCATCGTCGGGATCGCCATCGACACCGAGACCGCAAAAATGCTGCCCGGTTTGCGCGGCTCCTACGGCGTGATCGTGGCGGCCCTCTCGGCCTCCTCCGTGGCGAGTCCCAGCGGGCTGCAGGTAGGCGATGTGATCCATGAGGTCAACGGCACGCTCGTAGAGAGCGTCGCAGCCTTGCGCAAGACGATGCAGAGCTTCAAGCGTGGCGATGCCGTGGCGTTGTTCATCGAGCGCGAAAGCATGCTCCAGTACCTGGCTTTCGAGATCGAATGAAGCCGCGGCCGGAGGCTGGAAACCACGCCTGCTAGCGTTCAATTTCCGCCACGCAGTCCCCGCTCTTCACGCTCACGCCACAGGCGAAGAGACGCGCTATTGACCGCACTTATCTAATGGCTTAGTATTGACTACAATTCGGCGCGGCAATGCGCCATCAGGAGGCATCGATGAATCAATCGGAGAAAAACTACGGAGTGACCGTTTCACGAGGAATGTGCGGGCTGTTGTGTTCGGCCCTGCTGCTCTTCGTCATCGCAACCCAAGCCCTGGCACAGTCCCTGCCAACGCGGCACGTGCGCGAGGAAGTAACCAGCGCGCAGGCGCCGTATTTGAACCGGCTGCCGGCCGCTCAGTCTTTGCGCCTGAACATCGCTCTGCCGCTGCGCAACGAGTCCCAACTGGATGATTTGTTGCAGCAACTCTACGATCCCCAAAGCCCTTCGTTCCACCAGTTCCTCAGCGTGCAGGAGTTCACCGACCGCTTTGGTCCCACCGCCGAGGATTACGCCGCCGTGGTGCGCTTCGCCCAACAGAATGGCTTGACCGTGACCGGCACAGCCCCGAATCGCCTGGTTGTGAATGTCACGGGTTCGGTGGAGAATATCGAGAGAGCTTTCCATGTGTCCATGGCCTCCTATCAGCATCCGACGGAGCCGCGCGAATTCTACTCGCCGGACCGCGAGCCGTCGGCCGACCTGCGGGTGCCGCTGTGGCACATTTCGGGCCTGGATAACTTCTCCATCCCGCGGCCGGCCAGCCTGACGAAGGTATCGAACGCGCGCGGCAGCACCACCGGATCGGGCCCCGGCGGATACTTTATCGGC
>Ga0187851_10000912_pt1 | contig 29183 bp, 34 predicted proteins | sample June2016WEW_6_10_FD_132997 | JGI IMG/M metagenome (GOLD analysis project Ga0187851, IMG submission 132997) | Peatland microbial communities from SPRUCE experiment site at the Marcell Experimental Forest, Minnesota, USA - June2016WEW_6_10 | ecosystem: Environmental > Terrestrial > Soil >...
GCGCGTTCGATTGCTGCTCGATACAGGGGCGCTGCCACGCGATGCAGTTCGGCATCCGATGCGTCCAGAAGAATCACGCCCCACGGGGCAAACAGGCGTGCATAGAAGCGGGCAAACGCGCTGCCCAGCGTCTCCCCGGGCCGATACGACTCGCGCAAAAACTGCGCCGCTTCAGAATCCCCCAGCAGACCTGCGGCCTCCTCCATCAGCGGCAGGATTTCTTCACCCAAACGCACCTCGCTTACCGGAGCGCCCGCAATCCCGTGGCTGGAGGTCGTGAGCGTCCGCAGAAGGCCGTCGGGCCCGGGCATGGAAACGTGATTCACTTCCGCAAGGTCATGATCGTAGGTAGCCAGCCAGAAGACGGGAACCGCATCGATACCCGCCGAAGCAGCCTGTTCGCACATTTTGACGGTAGTCAGTGCTTTGTAGATCGCAAACATGGGGCCGCCGAACAAGCCGACCTGTTGTCCGGTCACAATAGCCGCCGCCCCGCCGCGCAGACGAGCGATGTTCGCGAAAGTCTGCGGCGAAGCCTCCCAGGATTTATTCTGACGTTCAAGAATCGCGCTCACGCGCTCCCGGCGCGAAGGCTCGTACTGCAGCGCGGAAGTCTCCTCCTTCAGCCATTCGGTGAAATGTGGAGAATGCGGGTAAAAGGGGTGAACTTTGGGAGAATACGAAAGAAAGTCAGTGAAAAGGCGCGTGCTATGCGGGATCTGGGCAAATGGCAAACACTGCGATTTCACCGGCAACACTCCTGACACTGCCTGTTTATGCCGTGTTGGACGGATGAGATCATCGCCGGTCAACGCCCTCGCTCTGCAAACATTTTTCTACAAAGCCATAGTTCAGATGCCCGCAAATGACCGCAAGATTCAGCATTCTCGATAGGGAGTGGCCGGAACTAAGATCCGCAATGGAAGGAATTCGCAACGCGATCATTCAGATCCAGACTGGCAACTCTCACTCGCAGAATACTTTGACCTTCACTTTTGTCGCGTGATCCGCCTGATCGACGTCGACACTCAAGTCATTGAGCTGGTCAATCAGCTCTTCCAGGTTTTCGGGCTTGATGTGGCTCAAGTCAAACGGAATGCCTTTTTCGTGGATCGCAACATTCGCTCGATGGAGCGCTTGCGGCGGAATCAGGCCAGCCAGCTTCACTCCCGCGCGAAGCAATTGCATGGGCACTCGAACGTTCACTTTGGTCGGGCCGTCGTGTCCATCATCTTCCGCGTCCACCTGCACCCGAAGATATTTGGGCCGGGCCTTTGTTCCCGAGTCGGAAACGCCCTGCGCAGGTGAGCCAGAGGGACGTTCTTCAAGGGCTGAGATCAGGCGTTCGGCTTCGTCCGCGCTGATTTTTCCTTCGGACAGCATCTGCAGAATTTGACGACGATGTTCATTCATATTCGACTCCTAGAAAACGCAAATCGAGATTCCGGCGCTGCGGTGTTCAACCTCCAACTCGGTATCGTTTAACGCGCACAAAATTTGCCAACCAACCGAAAATGTACGGAAGGGATTCACTCGGCACGCCAGACAGACAATGCAGATCAATGGCGAAAACAACACCGCGAGCGGCACCAGGAGCAGCCACAAGAGGATTAGAGGAACCCATACCCGAAGCGTGCGGCTTTCCCGGCCGCGTAAACTGACCACCGCCACAAACGGAATCATTGCAGCGCCTCCATCTCCCGGACCGCGTCCCCAGCCGTGATTTCTCCCCGTCGCAGCCGTTCCAGAATCTCGCTCTTCGATGGGTTGGGGTTCGTCTCCACAAATTCCAGACCGGCGGCGATCCGGGTTAACCGCGCCTTGATGGTCGGATAGCTGACTCCGAACACTCTCTCCATTTCCTTAATGGAGCCGTGAGAGCGGACGAAGGCGGTGATGAACACCTGGTCATCCAAACTCAGCCGAGCCAGTTGAGGAAGTTCAAAGTTGCCCTCAATGGCGATCTCCCGGTCCGGAACCCGAACTCGCTCGACTACGACTCGCTGACCACGCGTGAGATGTGTCAATTCTTGCCAGTCCGTTGCGGATTTTCTTGAATCATCCATTTTCGGCTTATCAAGTCAATTAGCTTATATATCAAAAAAGTTAATTACGTCAAGGCAATAAATTGTATTTATTTATAAACATGTGCTATCTAGTGCATTTTATTACAAGGGCTAAGACCGGAAGACCGCCAAGCGGAACGGATCATCTAACCGATTGACTTCCAGTCTGGCGACCCCTAGTCTGGAAGCAGTTCTTTGAGTATGGCCAATCCCACCAGTGGGGGCGTCACGGCTTCGACGGAGATGCTTGCGGCCAAGAGGCATGCCGGGGTGCACACACCCGTAATCGTGGGCAAAATGATAATTGCCAATCAACAAATGGCATACGCAGCCTAATTAATTAGGCAGCCGTTTTCCACCGCTTCGTCCTCGGGCGGTGAGCGAACGTCACACAGAGGGCTGCTCTTCCCCGTTACGTCTGGGCTGGGAGGTTAAGATCACAGGCTAGCGGCTAGCGTTTCTTGTCCGTTCTGAGCGTGGGCCGCGAACGTCCTGGGCAGGGGTGGCAACACTCTAATGACTGGGGCATGAACGCGAATAAGCATGTAGTCTCTTGACCAGTAACATTTTCGGACGCGGGTTCGACTCCCGCCGCCTCCACCATACTTTACATGTTTATTTTCAATAACATATAAAAATGCAGTTGCAAATTGTACGATAATTGTACGATGATGGCGGCATGCTTACAGTCTACCGCCGTCACAATCCCGCCCTTTGCAAGAGCACAGATCGCTATTACAAGCGCTGCACCTGCCCGACTTGGGTCGAAGGAATGGTCGGCGACAAATATGTCCGCCACAGCCTGAAGACCCGCAGCTGGGAGCGGGCCGTCGCCAAAGCGCGCAAGATAGATGAGACGGAAGATCCGACTCCAGCGCCAGCAAAAAAGGACGAACCTGTCACTATCGAAAGGGCCGTCAACGAATATCTGGCGGACGCCAAGGCCCGCGAACTGGGAGAGGCGACTCTCTACAAGCTCAATATCATTTTCCGCAAACAGCTCTTGGCGTGGTCCAAAGCTGAAGGCTACAAACTCCTTCGTGAATTCGACCTGCGCGCGGTCCAGGCATACCGGGCCACATGGAAGGACGGGGCTCTCGCGAAGAAGAAGAAGCAGGAACGTCTCACCGGCTTCTTCTGGTTCTGCATTCGTGCTGGGTGGATTACTCAGAATCCTACAAATGGCTTGGGCCGCATCACTGTCAATCAGACACCTACGGACTACTTCACCCGTAAGGAATTCGACAAGATCGTTGACGCAACGTATGCGTACCGGGAAAATCGCGGAGAGACGGGGTCCGCAAACAGCACGCGCCTTCGGACGCTCACGCTTCTGATGCGATGGAGTGGTTTGCGCATCCGGGATGCGATCACTCTTGAGAGGACACGGCTCATTGGTGACAATCTCATGCTCTATCAGGCGAAGACCGGTACGCCAGTCTATGTGCCCTTGCCGCCGCAAGTGGCTGATGCCCTCCGCAACATTCCCGATGGCCCCAAGCCAAATCCTCGTTACTTTTTCTGGACTGGGAATGGATTGCCGAAATCGGCGGTTGCCGACTGGCAGCGTAGTTTCCGCCGCCTCTTTACACTCGCTGGCCTTGAGAAACCGGACGGATCGGCAAAGCGCTGTTTCCCTCACATGTTCCGCGATACCTTTGCGGTGGAAATGTTGCTGGCCGGCGTCCCAATCGATCAGGTCTCCATATTGCTTGGACATAAGAGCGTCAAGATCACCGAGAAGCACTACGCTCCGTGGGTAAAGGCTCGTCAAGACCAGCTGGCATCGAGCGTCCGTAACGCGTGGCAATTGCTCGACGAACCGAAGACTACAAAACCGAAGCGAGCACGCAACTCAGCTCGCCCGCTGCCGACGTTGGTGTACTCGAATCAAAACGCTCTCAGGAATGCGTAGGTTCAGGTAGCCTCGTTTTCTTGCACTCTCATGGGTTCCCCATTCGAGAACGCCATTCTCTCCCGCGAAGAGTCGGCGAACTGACTTTTCGCTCATCGCCCAAAGCTCAGCTATTTCAGGTACGGAGTAGTGCCTTTCCAGGGCAACGGAATGCAGTTCGGCCGGCTGGACGGATTTCCTTTCCTGTATTTCGGGCCGCATTATGAAAAGACTCCTAACCGATGTCGTCCGCTACATGAGCAACGGGTTTGAGCTTCAACCGCCTCCGCATGTTAACTAACTTGATTCCAGCCGCTTTAATTGTCCAATGAATTCTCGGGCGATAGCTATTCCCTCTAGGAATAGCTAGGTCAGAAATGACCGATCCGCCGCCTCGTTGACTTCGTTTCCCGGCACGCCTAAGATTGCAATCTTCCCCGGAAGCCGAATGTTTCTACACAAGGTGGAATCCGTTGAACAGCAAGACTCTGGGACATCTCGCATCCAGCTGGGGACCTGCCGCCTTTCTTGCCAACGGCATTTTGCTATACATCGTTCTGGCGTGGCTTGGGCGCTCCGCCCCTGATCCTTTCGACCGGACCTTGCTGCTCGCCATTGCGAATCTCGGTCTCGCTTGCGTTCTATTTGTGCCGCAGTTCCGTAACGGACAATTGCTACGGAATCGGACAACAACGGCGGCACTCTTGGGTTGGAGCGTCGCCTATTCGATTACATACGGCGCGTTTGTGAGGTGGCCCGAGCTTATATCGGTCTGGGGCTTGCTTGCAGCTCAGGCTTGTGCGCCGCTCATTGCAGTGTTTGTTTCCGGTGACTACCGCCGTGATACCGGGTCGCTTGGACGACGACTCGTCATATCGTCACCGATTTTTTTCTTGATGGGCATAGCGTTTGTAGAATGGAAATCGTCAAGCCGCGTCGCGATCGCGCCCCTTTTCGCAGTGGCGCTCGTCGTTCTTTTCGCATTCTCTCAATCTTGTGCCCGTGTTGTCGCTCGAAACGCGCCCTGCGCGTTTTGGGGACCACCAAGACTCGCGTTCTTGAACGGCATATTGCTGTTCACGTTTTGGGCCGTTGTTGGACGAAGCGGAGTGCACAGTAACTTGCTAGTGCTACTACGTGGCGCGGCGTTCCTATCCGTTGGAATTCTTGCGGTCCAAGCGCTTTACCTTTATGCACTTGCCAAAACTGCTCCTTTCTTGTCGGCGCTATTCCTAAGCTTGTCAATTCCAATTTCGATTTTCGGTGACTCTCTGATGAAGCCTGGAACTTCGCACAGCGTCCTGTCGCTCTGGCTGGCAGTTGGATTTAGCTTGGCCACAGGTCTCGTTAGTTGGGCCACATCGGAAAGAACGCGAGTGATTGAATTGACAGCCCTGCTGCGTTTGGAGGCTGATTGAGCACGACCGCGAACCAGAACACTTCAACGCAGGCACACAATAGAGCGCTAGTCACGATTCGTCCAGCATCCGTTGATGACCTGAAAGAAATTGCGATCATCTGGATAGACGGGCAGGTTGCGCAGAGTTGCGAGCCTCCCGATCTTAGTCAAGTCCTGCATGTTTTTCGTGCGCGACTGGAGTCACAGACGAAGGTTTACGGAATCTGGGTAGCAGAGATCGAGGGCGTGATCGTTGGGTGGCAAAGCTTGCACCGGTGTCGCGCGAATCCCCTTTGGAATTGGGCTGAATCGAGCACCTATATCTCAATGCAAAGCAGGGGCCGGGGTGTCGGCCGGAAACTTTTGACGTTCGCGACTGAGCACGCTAAGGCGGTGAGTCTGTCACATGTAGTTGGATTCATTATCAAAGGGAATGAGGTGCCAATCAAAATTGTGGAATCTCTTGGATGGCAGAAAGTTGGGAGCATTCCTCGATCAAAACCAAGTGACATCGAATGGCTTTATTACGTCTATGCCGTGCCGCACGAATGAACCGCCAGGTGGGTGGCCATGTGGAAAAAAGTCATTCTGTGGTTCCCTGAGTTTGGTTGCCAGCTGGGAACGGCATCCGTGAAACGGGGAATATGAAAAGCGAAGATCTCTTAGAAAAGCTAACGCAGACCGATTCTCCATTCGTACTCAACCGGGAGGAGCGCCTTCACTCTATGCTTCTGCAACTATATGCGAACGTTGGATATGCACCGACAGATTCGGTTCGAGACGAATGGGAGCGCCAGACGGTCAACACTTGGAAACAAGTGGATCGCGTTGTGACCAATTCCTGTACCGGAGGATTTGCTGACGGCAGGGCAATTTCCTCCTGCGGAACCCTTCCGTTCAGCCCAAAAGTTGTCTACGGCCACTCGTATTGCATGGAGAAGTCACTTCTGGCGGCGGCAACTCTATTCAAACAGTCGTTGGGGAGTCTGAACTGGACTGAACGTGTGGCAGGTATTGAGTTCTGGGCCGGATCGTATAAGACAAAGTCAGCGTTTACAACGCGTTTCCAAGTTTTACCACCTGAGATCGACTGTCACCAACGCCGTATTTTCATGGTCCGATTCGATCCGGAGCCCGGTTCGAGATCGCCGAATAATTTGCCCCTTGAGATAGAGGAACTGTTTCGCTTCGTGGACAGTCAATGCACTGCTGCCTTCACGTACCTCGAACCATTGATTAGCGCACCGCATACGTTGATGAAAGGGCTCCACTCGGTTCAGCATTTCGGGATCTTTGACCGAGGGAGTCGAGAGGCCACTGGTCACCTCGTCTTTCACGATTCACTGCCAAATCTCACAGCCGCCAATGTATTTCGCTTCGCGTGGCTATTCTTGGCACGGTGGTCGGATGTTACCCGTGTCATCCCGTTTCTTCGCCAACTGACTGTCTTGTCGAATACCGGCATTCAGGCTATCTGCGAAGAAGAAAACTGCGAGCAATTCGATCTGCCCGGCGAACATGCTGTGCCATCTTTCTGGGTCTTTACTCCCAGAGAACTGGTGCCTCATCTCAGGGAGTCCTTTAAAAACGCCTTTCGCACGGTGCTACAGAAGTACTCCAACGCTGAACTGGCTCATGCGACACAGTTGCTCTTTAATGGAGACATCGCTCCACGTGGAAACGTTCCTGGCGGGAACGACGCTCTCTGTGGTCTCGATGCTAACCACGAATGAGAATCAACGCTTTGGCATGCATAGAAGCAACAAGGAGAATACTTCCCATGAAAGTTACCCTGGCACTTGCACTCACCCTGCTGATTTTCGTCTCGCTAGCCGCTGCACAAGCGACACCGGAAAAGCTTTTTCGCGATCTGGAAAATCAGATAGCGCATGCGGTTATTGCGAAGGACGCCGCCCAATTGAACAAGCTATACGCGAGCGATTACGTCAGCGTTGGGGGAACGGGACAAATCTGGTCAAGAGCAGAGATCGTTGAGGCCTGCGTTAGCGGGCGAAGAGCGATCCGTGATGCTCAAATCGAGAAAATAACGGTTCGGCAGTATGGAGACAATGCCATCGTAGTGGGTTTCTTCACAATGTCTGGGAAAGATGGGGATAAGGACATAAGTGGTCGTTATGCCTTCACGCGAGTTTACAAAAGAGACTTCGGTGAATGGCACGCACTCTCGTTTCAAGCTACCCCCGTGAAGTAAACAATGATTGCGCTGACCGACCCATGATGTTGAGTCAAACAGAAAGAAGTTCCTACGGTTCGACACGAGAGCTAGTTACGCCTTCTGACATCGAGGCCGCGCAGCGCTTGCGCTATACAGTCTGGCGGTCGGAGGGTGTTGTCATTCACCATACCGAAAGAAAGGTCATTGCTGACCACCACGATGAGCACGCAATTCACTGGGGGGTCTTCGATGGAGACCAGCTTGTGGGAGCTGCTCGACTATGCATTCATGACCAATTGGCCGAAACACCTGATGCAGAAATGTTTCTGACCGCAGACATACGGTCCCCCGTCGCAAGCATGAATCGCCTTGTAGTACTCAGAAGCCATCGCGGCCGAGGGATTGGTGGGCATCTCGATCGAGTGCGCATCCAAAGGGCGAGAGATGTCGGCGCCCGCACGATTGTAGCTGCCCCTGTGAATATGAACCCAAGAAAGCTGTCTCTGATCGCACTTGGTTTCCAGGTTCTATCAGAGGTGACTGGGCACGCGAAATGGTCTCCGACTGTAGAGCTGTGCGCTTGCTACCTCAAACTCAATCAGCTCGACCAGGTTCGATGACGTTTAAGACGGAGATCGTACCGACAAATAATGGCTATGGCTGGACCTCCACCATTCCCAACCAAGTTACGGTGGCTCTCTTAGAGTGGCTCTCCAAGGGGAAGGAGCCTTCCCCGCTCGTTCTCGATGTCGGTCCTGGTTTGGGAGTCGCCACCCTACCATTGCTCGAAACTGGAGCACGGGTAATCGCTCTAGATCTTGAAGAATCACACCTTGCCACGATTCGACAGGAAACCGAACGCAGGTCAATATCGAATCGGTTGACGACAGTAGTTGGTCGATTCCCCGGATCGCTTCAGTTTGAGGAATTGGACGCGATCCATTGCTCTAATGTCCTACACTTCCTTCCCGGCTCTGAGATCGAGATCGGCGCCTCCAAGATGTATGAGTGGCTTAAACCGGGAGGCAAGGTATTTCTTCAAGTTGGTACGATCTACGCTGGACATATCAAGCGGCTGCTTCCCGTTTTTGAGAAACGTCGGCAGGCTGGCGTGTTATGGGCGGGCGAGACTCACGAAGCGAAGGAATACGTGGCTGCAGATTATCGCGAAGCCACGCCCGCGTTCATGAACTACCTTGACGGTTTGCCCTTATCGAAAACATTCGCTCAGGAGGGATTCCGAATAGAACGGTCTTGGTATTACACCCGAACCGGACTTCCCGACGCATTCCGATGGGATGGGCGAGAGCATTACGGGATGATAATGAAGCGCACATGCTGATGTAACTCCTTTCGCCGACATGCCTCTGCGCTGGGGAAATTCTGCTGTCAGCGCCGCGCCGAGCCGTTCGCCTTTTTCATGGTCACGACTCGAGCAGTCGCTTCCAATTCAGTTGGCATTGGTGGACGACGCTGGTAAGCATATTTGCGGAGGAAGGACCGGGCGAACTCGTTCGCCAATCGTGAATCGTCGTCCTTTCTCAGAATCACACACGTTCTGAAACACAATGACTCATCAGAAAGAGGCTTTACCACTACACCTTCAGCGCGACAGCCAAGTGCCGTGGGTTTGGTGAAAATAGCCACGCCGACGCGCTCAGACACCAAGTGAATCGCCTCTTGTGGCGTAATAATGTCGTGTGCGCGTTTCGGAGCAATTCCCTCACGTCGTGCCGCAGCCATGACTGTGTCATGAACGACTGGGTGAACCCGGCGCGCGAACAGAATCCATTCATCTTTAGCCAGATCTTGGAGCATGAGGTGTTCTTTTTGGGCAGCCACGTGGCCCTCTGGAAGTGCCGCATACAGCGGCGTCAGAGCGAACGGTGCGGCCTCGATCTGTGAGTCTTCCGGAGGAGCCGTCACCAGGGCCAGATTCAGCTCGCTTGCTAGAACACTCCGGACCAACTCGATTGAGAACTGACTGACTAGTCGAATGGCGAGATTGGGGTACAGGGGGAGACGAACTGCAAGAAGGTCTGAAATCCACGCTTGATCGGCGTCGTGTGAGTGTCCAATCGTTAAGACGTTCTCTGCTCCGTCATGGGCGGTACGAGCCAGATGAAAAGCTCGCTCCATGTGCGAGATCGAAGAGCGCGCCTCTTCGACGAAGACTCGCCCCGCGTCGGTAAGCTCCACACGGACAACCCGTCGATTATCGCGAGTAAACAAGCGAAATGTAAGTTGTTTTTCGACCTCAGTGATTTGTCTGCTGAGCGCAGATTGGGTGAGGTGCAACCTGAGGGCGGCCTTGGTGAAGTTCAGCTCTTCGCCCAAGGCAATGACTGCGTGCAAGTGGCGTACTTCGACGTTGGGAAACACTGCTCCAACCCCCACCCAAGAGTTCGGTGATACCAGGATTTTCGTCCTGCCATTTGTGTGTGAAGCGACGAGTGGTTACGAGCTGAGAACCCGGTCGGCTCTGTAAAGTTTCTTAAAGTGCGAGAAAAAGTTTCGATTCGTCGCCCCTGAAAACCAGCTAGGGGCAGGGATTGTGGCTGTTTTTGCCAGATAGGTCGGCTCCCGCCTGCTGGTGGTGGAACGCCAGTTCCGCAAAGTGCAAGGCTACCGCTAGATTTCCGGCCCTGCTGGCTTCGCTGGCTTACGCAGTTTCGAGAAAGGAGGTTGCCGAGGAAGGGAAGGTTGCGTAACCTATGACCGTCGGACCGTCGAGAGTCGCTAACTTTCAACGGAGTTCCGGGCAATCTCGTACCTGGCAGTTGGCTACTTGTCAGTGTCCGTGGATGAGGCTGGTCCCACCTTATGTCCCATGGCGATCACAAGAGCAACAAAACCGAGCAATTCCTCCTTTTCGTCAGCATCAGAGAACTGTTTCATTAGCTCAAGGCCTTCCGCCGTAGACATGGCCTTCCGATTCACAGAATTGGATATCGTTCGCTCCAGATTGATCAGATTATCCAGTTCGGCCTTGGTTTTGAAGGGAAGAAACGCTACTTCGTGCCGTTCGAGCGCAATGGAGTTCTTCCTGAAAAGAAGCGGAAGTTGTCTACCGACGGTGCCTGAGAGTTGGACGTTTGTGAGATCCGCCGTCCAGAGGCCGGCTAACCTCGGCTCCACGCCGTTGACTACCAAAGTACCCCAATCGGGCTCGATTACTATAAGCCTTCCACTAAGCTGTAACGAATCTGCGGAGATTTTCAGGGCATTTTCGGGGTCATCACAATGGATCAAGACACGTTCTATCCAAACCACATCTGCTCGGAGGCTCAGCAATTCGGCGAAGGAGCCTTCTCTGAACTCAAGATTCGGAATGCCGGCATGGCGGCGTCGGCTCTCCTCCAGCATCGTCTTACTCTTGTCTAATCCGAGTACTCGGCAGTCCGGAAATAACCCCGCAACTTGTGCGGCGATATCACCGACACCGCATCCGATCTCCACCACTGAGCATGGAACATCGCGGGCAATGAACTCAATCGCTATTTTTCTGCAACGTATGATCTCTGGATTAGAGCTTAGTCGATCGACATAGCGAACGAAGTAAAGAGGGTCTGTCGTCGAGTCGACCGATTGGAATCGTGACTGAATGGTCATAGATTTCTCGATTCGGCGGCATTGTCGGGACCGACTTTGCTCTTTTGGACGAGATGCTCAATCATCGCCGCTGCGACAGGAACTCCAAGATGTTCAAACCTCGCGAAGCCGCATGGGACGTTAACTTCCAGCAGAGTCGGAGATCCGTCGCCTGCGAATGCAATGTCCACGCCGCCTAGTTCGGCGCCTATCGCACGGACTGCCTCAACAGCAAAGTCGTTGACGGACGACGGGTAATGATGGAGGACTCCAGGCAAGGACCCAATAGCGTTCGTTCTGAAATCATCTTGAGGAGTCAGATATCTCAGCGCGCCGACAACGCGGGAGCCGACAACCATGAGCCGAGCCGTCGTCTCTGAATAGATGTATTCGCGAAGAATGTATTCCTGTTCCTCGATCTCCAAGTGATCGGCCACTGAGAAAAGGGATTCGAGTGAATCAACTCGCATCACCCCTCTACCAAGAGTTGAGTCCGCAATCTTGATGACCACCGGTAAGCCACCTAGCGCAGCAACATAGGAGGTCAGCAGTTCTCTATTGCTTGTGCAGTGCGGTATCGTCCGCGGCTGCTTGATCCCGGCCCGATCATGAAAAGGAATCCATCTCGTCGTATCTTGGAGAGCTCTTGGCGCGATCCCATCGCGCCAAAAGGTAACTACGCCGGGCCGCCACAACCAATCCTCGAGGCGCAGCCCTCCCCGTGTAGCGTTGTACAGTGCGTCTCCTCTGCTTGGGATGGGCAGGGCGCAACGGTTCGACGTGCTGACATCGATCACTTCGGCGTCAGCGGATAGCTTTGTAGCGGCGCGAACAAGAAGTTCCGCACGTTCGATAGAATTCGGAGAGCGTCCGTTTATCAAAATCCAAATTTTCACTAACTGCCCTCCTGCGGACGCATTCTCGTGCTGGAAGCCCATTGGAGCGTCACGTTATCGCCCTCAGTGATCACTTCAAAGCCGGCCAGCGGAATCGGCCGTTCGGGACTGAGAATGTTGAGGCGTTCTCCGTCAAAAACGGCCCAGTGGCGGGCGTGGGCATCGTGTTCGTCTGGATGGAGGCATGTGCATGGATCTCTGATTTTAGTTCCGTCTGATGTCTCCAGATCTCGTAGCGAAGGCGGAACGTCTGCGGCACAAATTCACTCTCCGCGATTTCACGTAGGAGTAGTTGGGATGCGTTCTGGTTGTTGATAGCCTTTATTTCCGAGCGACTTTGCGTGCCCATAGACACATTGTTCAGGGAATCCATCCTAGTGACGTGCGCGACAAAGTTAGCAACCAAATTCTGGAAACCACGAAGAGATTGTTACGGCGTCGATGATTCCCTCGGGTCGCAGTCTGAACGATTCCGCTGCCTCGCGCTCACTGTCGTAACGACGCGATGTGCGCGAGTACAGCGGCTGGAACGATCCTTTCCTGGGATTCCAGCCGAGAAACAGAAAACGGTATTTGTGTGGCCCATAATGTTCCACATCGTCAGTAGACTCGACGTACCAAAGAGACAAGCCGGTCTGAACATTTCCGATCCTTCCGAGATAAATGCCACCCTGGGTGGCGAAGTAAAGAACTTGCGATGACAAGTTTCGAATCTTGCCATGTACCACACCGATTGGAATGACCTGGTATCCGCAGTCGGATGCGCCAGCCCCCATAGCAATGCCAAGGATCAATGGATCGGGGAACCCCGCAGGATGTAGCACGCGGAATCGGATCGAACTCAGAGCGTGTGAACGAAATGAGTCATCGGTTTTTTCAGGGAATACAGTCGCGAGGACTCGCCCCGAATGTACATCTGTGAACCGGAGGTTCAGCCAGTCCTCGTCTGGTTCCTCGGCACTTATCTTCACATGACCGATTCCCCGAAGTTTAACGTCTTCGCTCTGGACGGTCTTTGCGGCCGATTGCGAGAAAAGAACCGTCACTATCGCTAGCAGAAGTGCCGATTTGCTCATCCTTGATGGTCTCCTCAAAATGCCTTGCAGTGATGCGGAACAGCTTAGGCCTAGTAAAGCCATTCACGTCACTCGGACTCGACCGGGGCCGAATTCCTCCTAAATGTCCCACGCGCTTCTCGCGTTACGGCTTGTAGGCCATGATGATGATCAGAGGTATGACGAGCCTGAACATTGCCCCTGATGCTTCTTCATAACGTTGCCATTCACCGTATTGAGTTGTCGTGATTTCGCCGCGTCGCAACAACTGGTCCACTACCGTGTCGAAACGGATCAAGTATTTGGCCGTCGAATAGTCCTCCACTACGAACGGATGTACCTCAATTCCCGTCACGACAAAGCCACAATCCGCAAGCATCGCTGGCAAAGCACGAACATTATGTGCATTCGGGATTCTCTCGCGTGCAATTGAGTCAACAACTGCTCTCTCCAGCCCTGTGTCGCACGAGAAAATCGTCATCCCGAAATAGTCGATATCTACGAACTGGCACAATCCCCCCGGCTTCAACAGTCGTTTCGCTTCGCTTAAGACCCCAGTTGGATTCTTGAGATGTTGGAAGACTCGGTCAAAACGAATCTTATCCGCACTTTCCTCGGGGCAGTCTATACACTCAGCATCCGAATGAAGGAACCGCAGCCTTTGATCGCTCCTCGCCAATCGAGCTGCATCTTGTAAAAACTCTGCGTGACAATCAATTCCGAGCACAGTTGCCCCCATCTCTGCCAGAGCCACCGCGTCCTTCCCATTGCCGCACCCAATGTCAAATATCCGGTCAGTGGGCAACACGCAAAGCAGTTCATAACTTCGTCGCTTTGTTGCTTCGAAAAGCCGCTGGACAGTATCCAAGTATGCTGAATCGTATAAATAGCTCGTCATCGCTGTGCCTTTGTCACCAAGTGGGCGACCATGGCGCGGGCGATGGCGGGACCGCGCTCTTGAAAGGATTGGAAACCAACCGGGAAATTCACTTCCAGCAAGTAAGGCACACCAGTCTTGTCATAGAGTATGTCGACACCCCCCATTTCGAGGCCGATTTCATCAACCGCGGCGATACATAATCCTTCAGAAACTCCGTCTAGCTGGTGGAGTTCATAGCTTGCCCTTGCCAAGATCGCTGCGTTTCGGAAATCGTTCTCCTGAAAATAGAATCGAGAGCAGGCAACAACTTCCTTTCCGATCACCAAGGCTCGCACACCATATTCTGCTTCAATAAACTGGCGAAGAATAAATCTGGCACCGATACCAACGAGATAGTCAGCCATCGAGAGAAGACTGTGCCAGCTCTCTGCCTTGATTGTGCCAATCCCTCGCGTCCCCCCAACCACCTTGAGAACGATTGGAAAGCCACCCAGATACTCGACGTAACGCACTAAGCGAGCCCGGTCTGCTGTCAGAGAGAAGATTGTCTTCGGAGCACTCAGCCCTCTCTTTTCGTGGACAATACTCCATTCTGTTGTAGACGTAATGAGGTTCAGTTCAGGATTGCACTTGTAAAAGGTCGTCACTTCCGCATTTAACATTAGGGAGATCAGACTCCCCGATCCACGCGAAATGGAATAAAGCATGTCCTGTTTCGTGAGCTTAGGAATAGCCGTGTAGTCAAACGTAAGGCTGTCGATGTCCACATACTCCACACCCAGCTCAGTGCATGCGGAACGCAGCGAATCGATTCGCGTCTGCACACCTTCATACAGGCCTTCATGGACGCCGTAGAACTTCATCTCCCCGCCTGATAGCTAGCCTCGTCTTGTCTGCTGGCCGGAACCGAGAACACGTAGTACAGCCTATTTGGGTCACCATCATAATCACCGGGAACACTGCCGACCTTTGTCCAGTTCAAGCCGTCGACGATTCGCTGAATGGCTGGATTGTCTGAACGAACAAATGCAACTATTTTCTTCAGGCCGGAAATACCGGCCCCCTGTGTCACGTGGGTCAAAAGAGCACGTCCAACACCATGAGCCCGAATATTTTGGCGCACGTAGGTACTCGACTCGGCCCATTCCCCATGAACGATCGGATTGACTCTGCACGGAAGTAAGGACTGCCAACCCAGAATTCTGCTGTCCGAGCGCCCACCGCCTTTCAAATCATCGGCTTCAGCGACCCAAAATCCAAAACGCTCATTTTGGTTCTGAAGGCGAGTCAGATAGAACCTTTCAACAAAATTACGATCCAAGTTCAAACTATTCGATTGGCCTTGAAACCATAGATTAACAATCTGGCCAAGGTCATTCATCTCTCCCCTTCTGATGCTGAATGTTACTTCTTCTTCGGATGAAGGCGAATTGACGGCAACACTATTCTCGATAGGTGCTACTTCGTCCTTCTGATCCTGCATGCGCCAACCTCCAGTTTCAGCAGTTTTCAACTGAATCCGAGTCATTTTTAGAACTGGAACGGCCATCCTCGCACATTCCGGAGGTGAGTGATTAGCCTTCATGCATTGACCAAACAGCCTCTTATCGATGTACCGAGGCTGATTCCGTTCCAGGGAAACACTCCAATACTGTCTTGGCACGACTCACGCAGCATTGACAGGGCGTCTATACCTCGCTTATCCAAATCCAAGATGGCAAACATTGCCGGTGTCTTGTGTCTCCAATTGCTGTCTGCGGTCTCGCCGGTTTCTGTCATTTCGTATCCCAGACTCCGCATTAGCGAGGTACGGGCTGCGGATTTGAAGACATGGCCGAGAATGCTCTTCAGCCCCACCTGTAGGGCAGATTCGATACAGTAGTACCGAAGAAGCGAATTAAGGCCAGCGAACTGGCGTTCAGGAGCGGTCGCTCCGCGGCAGAGATACAAGGCCGGATACTTAGCCGTTAACGCTACCCGTCGCTTCCCGCCCTGAAAGAATTCGGGGTCATATACGACGTCAGCTCGCATCGTGGATACCAGAATGTCTTTCTCCCACACGCCAAGAACATGCCGATTGGGTCCGAAATGGTCGCGGAAGTAATCAGTCCGTAGAACATCGAAATCTCGGGAATTCATGAAAGTGGCGCTAATTAGATTGGTCAGAGAATCTGATGAATCTCGTTCCAGCACTTCAATTCGGTTTCCATAGTTGTGCATGTTCTGCAATCCCCACTTCTGTTTCTACAATGGTTAGGCAGATTCAGCGGACACATTACTGGATTGTCAATGTCACTGTCGTGGTGTGCTGGGTTGAGCCTGCCGTGCCTGTGACTGTGATGGTATACGTGCCGGCAGGCGTGCCGGCGCTCCCCCCGCCTCCGCCGCCGCTGCTGTTCCCACTGCCCCCGCAGGCTACTTCGGCTAAACAACCGATTGCCAGCAGGTACACGAGGAGAAAGTTCGCCGGGCCTTTGCTCTTACGCTTGCTGAGTGCCAGCGCACTAAGCAGCATCGTGGGCAACCCAAGCCAAATACCGTACAACGAGCTCGATCGATGACCAAGAGGCGGCGCTGCTAACGAGGCGGTCGGAGCGGCGGAAGTGATAGTGAGCTGAGTCGTTGTCGGACTAGCGAATGGGGTAATCGTCGCGGAGCTAAATGCACAAGATGCGAGGGTGGGCAGTCCACTACAGCTAAGGCTAATAGGGCTGCCAAAAGCACCTTGAGGAGCAATTGTCAGGGTAAATGGTGCTGGAGTACCAGGGGCCACGCTTGCACTATTTGGAGTAGCGGAGAGTGAGAAATCGCTTACGCAATTGGGGAACCTGAAAGTGACTACATGTGCGACGCCATTGCCCGTGCCGTAACCAGGCCCCGGCAGGTACTCCTGGGTGTACCAGAACGTGCAGTCGTCGGTCGGATCAAGCGCCATGGAGCCGTAGTCGCCCCATCGCGTATCTCCACCATTCTGATACCCGTTGCTTTGGGCCACGACCATCTCGGCTTCCATGGTGTTTTGAGGATCAACCGGAGTGCGACCGGTAATCGCAATCTGGGGCGCTGGTGAGCCACTTAGCTGACCCAGGGAGACGCTATAACCCAGCGCCTGATCACCTGCCGAGTCCATCGCAGTGCTCCCCATCCATCGCCATTCGTAGCCGCCGGGCGACCATGTTCCAGCCTGTGCAACCACAGGCGTGCCGCTTGGATCCTGGATTTCATACCAGCGTACTCCCGCAACCTCATTTGTCTGGTCAAAATAGGCCAAGACTGTGTGGTTGAACACCAATGACTCGTGACTCCCGAAATTGCGGTAGGCAAGCCGGTACATGGGGCGATCGCTCAGAGAATCCAGGTAGGTTCCGTCGCCGCTAGCCTCTGGAATGTCGCATTGACCGTTTCCGTCATGACCACCGCAATTCGTACCGTGCGCAGCAATTGCGAAATAGGGCGTAAATCCTGGAACAGCTATCTGGATAAGCGTGGCTTGGCTGCAGTCGGGATAACAGGGAACGAACTGTATCAAGTCTACAGAGTTTTCGTTGTTGTCCCAGCTCATAAAAAATCCGGGCTCGTTCGCGGCCGGCGGGGTGTACCCGTCCAGGTCCGCTGGCAAAATAAAGTTAAATCCAGACGAGAAGCCGTAACACTCGTTTGAGGTTGCGGACGTTCCACTAAGCATTGCGCTACGATCAATGAAGCAGGCGTCGGGACCGTTAAAGGTACCAATACCGTTGACCGGCGGCCCGCTGAAGATGTTGAACGAAAGCAGGTACACGCCTTGAGCCAGCCCAGTATAGGAAGTGGGCCATATCCCAAGCTTCGGGTAATCCGCGAAATACGTCGATCCAAAGTTGAACCCAAATTCGTAGGCAGTCCAGCCCCCCGTGGCGTCATCGCTGTTAGACACCGCAACGCAATCGTAATAAGGCCCATCATCGGAACCAAGCGGCCCCAGCGCATACTGTTGTACAATCCAGCGCTGCGCTAATCTATCGAAAACGACAGTGCCATCGCCATCATCAACATCGCCACACTCTCCGCCTCCAGGGAGGTTCATCCATAGGCTAACTGTGTCGGTGGGATTGGTTAGATTCTGCCCTGTAGTCTTGTCGTAAACCGTCATTTCCGCGTTCACGATTAAGACATATTGAGTTGTCCCTACAGCACCGTTCGGATCGGGAGGAGAAGCGCCGCTAGGCATCCCATCGAAATAGACGGAGCCTAAGGAGACAGATAGACTGTCGGCGAGGCTTTGCGTTTGCAACGCCCCATCTGGGCGGATCGTGTATTCACGGGTAATTGGCGAAATACTTTCATTATCTGCAAAGAAACGCAGCCGCGGCACGCTCGGGTAGAGCCTCGCAAGGTCCCGTAATGGTGGAGTAGCCCCGTGAGCAACTTCCCAGACGCCATCATGGCGTACCGCCAACTTATCTCTGCCAATATCGACGGCCGACTTGGCCGAAACGCCAGAAGACGACTGGCCCCACACGCTGACGCACGAAAGCGTTCCGATAAGAAGGGCGGGGATGATCCGTGGTTTCATGTGTTCTCCTCGAAATAGGAGAGCCCTATGACAGTCTCTCCAGTCCTGCCTCACTCTTTAACGCGACATTCGGTAGAAAACGGGGTCATTTCTTCAGTCCAAAAGCGGAAAAATTGATGTGCGACGCAGTGCCCCTGCTGTTTGAGGCGAGGAACCACGTGCCGTCCTATTCCGTCCTATTGACAATCCTATTGAGCCGGAAAAAGTTAGGTTAAAATGGCTGACCAAGCATTGGCGGGATCGAAGCCTTACGCCGGTGCGAGTGCTATTTGAGGACTCTGTGGCGACTCGACCCCAAAACTGGGAAGCGATCAAAGCGTTGTTCGACGCTGCGTTGGAGGAGGATTCGACCCAGCGTTCTGCGTTCTTGAAGGCACGCTGCGCAGACGCAAGCGTCTGCGCAGAGGTCGAACGCTTGCTCGCCGAGCACGAGCAGGCCGGCGACTTCCTTTCGACGCCGGCGCTGGACGATCTTCCGCTTTCCGCGATAGCACAAAGTCAAAAACTCTCCGAAGGCGAACTGCTGGCCGGTCGGTTCCATATCGTTCGATTTATTGCGGGTGGGGGAATGGGTGAGGTCTATGAGGCGGAAGATCAGGAACTGCGCGAGCGGGTGGCGATTAAGATCATTCGTTCGGAGATCCTGGCTCAACCGAACGCGGTGGCCCGTTTCAAGCGGGAAGTGAACTTGTCCAGGAAAGTGACTCATCCCAACGTGTGCCGGATCTTCGACTTGTTCCGGCACAAGTCGGACGGCAACGGGCAACAAGAGATAGTGTTCATCAGCATGGAACTGTTGCATGGCAAGACGCTGGGCGAGCACTTGAAGGCTGGGCGGCTGAACGTGAGTGAGGCACTGCCGCTCGTCGAGCAGATGGCATCAGCCTTGTCTGCCGCCCACACCGCAGGGATTGTTCACCGGGATTTCAAGCCGGGAAATGTGGTTCTGGTCGGTTCGCCGGGACGGTGGCGGGCGGTTGTAACGGACTTCGGCCTTGCCCTGCGCTCCCTAACGGCTGACGACGGAGCTTCCCATTCTACAGGGCAGACCTTCTTGGGAACCCCAGCCTATATGTCTCCGGAGCAACTTGAAGGACGGCCGGCAACGCCCGCCTCTGACATTTACGCCTTGGGTTTAGTGATGTACGAACTGGTAACGGGGGCTCGACCGTTCCAGGGTGATACTCCGATTTCCGCGGCACTGAAGCGGCTGACGGAAACTCCGGTTCCGCCGCGGAAATTTCAACCGGGATTGAGTGGGTCGTGGGAGTCGGTGATCCTGCGCTGTCTGGAACGTAATCCAGGAGAGAGATTCGCAACCGCTGCCGAAGTCCCTGCAGCATTGAGGGGCCAGAAGACAGGCTTGACGCTAGGCAACCTGGCAGGAGAACGGGGGGAACTTGATGGTCCCTCTGAAGTAAGAACTTCTGATGGCCTCCGTCTGGCACGTCGGCGGCAATATTTCCCCTACGCTGCACAGTTCGTATGGGCGGCAAGTATCGTCCTCACGGTAGCGGCCCTTGTCCTCGGATATCGTTCTTGGCGCAACCATGCGCACGAGTCTAAGGAGAACGCAAAACCGCCTCAACTCGCGGCAACGCAGGTACAACGCCCATCCGCGGGAAGTTTCGCAACCTCACAGCCTCCCATACGAATTGCAGTTTTGCCTTTCGAGAACAAGCCTTCCTCACCCGAGTTTCGCAGATTGTCGGACACGATCGTGGACGAACTGGCGAGCGAGTTGGCGCAGGGGGCCGAAAAAGAACTGCGTGTCTTGGCGGCAAGCAGCACGCTCGGGTTCACGTCCGCGAAGGCGATGCCTGCCCAGGTAGCCCAGGAACTCAACGCCCGTTACTTGGTCGAAGGAAATGTCGATTGTTTCAATCGAAAGGCAACATGTAGCCGAAGCTTGTTAGAGCTGAGGGTCAGGGTTGTCGATGCGGCAGGCCAAATCCAAGGTGAGCAAACTTATCTGCCGCAGGGAAATTTCTCCAAGACGCCAGCAGAAATCGCCGAGTGGGTCGCTCGAACGATTCAGGTCAAGCTGCTACCGGAGATGGCAACGGGTTCACAAATCGGAGGAACGACAAATCCAGACGCCTACAATTTTTATCTACAGGGCCGATACGAGTTTTCTCATGGCCTGGAGCCAAAGGCATATTCTGATTTTCAGGAGGCAATAGCCATAGACCCGAAGTACGCCCTCGCGCACGCAGAGATCGCAAAGATCCATATTTTTCGCGCCAACAACGAGCAAAACAGGGCCGAACTAGTCGCGGCAAAAGACGAAGCCAACATCGCTCTGGGGCTGGATGACAGGGTGGCTCAAGCGCACTCAGACTTGGGGTGGGTTCTAGACAACAACGATTTCGACTGGACTGGCGCCGAGGCCGAATACCTTCGAGCTTTGACGCTGAATCCGAGTGACACGTTCGCTCATAAGTGGTACGCCATGTTTCTGGTGAGCCAGGGCAGGGGGCGAGAAGCAGTCGATCAAGCGGGAGAGGCTCTGAGCTTAGATCCCGCTTCCATGACTCTCAAGGGGGCATACGGATGGATATTGATCGATGCGGGCCAAACGGATGCCGGTATTGATTATCTTGAGAAAGAATTGGAGCTTTATCCCGATTACGGCGTCGCCTGGGGTTATTTGGGAACCGGTTATAACCGCAGGCACGAATACGAAAAAGCAGCCCTTGCGTTTCAGCGCGCCGCGGAAGTGGCTGCGCGGCGAAAGCTGAACGCCGCATATCTAGTATATAGGTGCGGCGTCGCAGCTAATTTGGCGCTTGCAGGAAAAACCGATCAGGCAAACAAGATTGCCGCGCAGATACGTAAGGTCTGGGATGATGGGACTTGGGTACCGGCTTGCAATCTGGCCTTGATGTATTTCGGCATGGGTGAAAACGACGCCGGTTTCAAGTTCTTGCGCCGTGGCCTTCAGGAACGTTCCTGCACTCTCCACGAGATCAACACCGAACCAATGCTGTGGTCGTCATGGGATGATCCGGTGTTCAAGGATATTCGCAGCGAGTTTCACCTGCCCGATGCTCGACCTGCGTATCCCAAATGAGAGGGGCACTAGTTAGTATACCGTCCTCTACATCCGCTTTGGACCGCGTTATGTCTCGCTTTCGATACTCTACCGTTGCACTCTGGCCTGTGCTTTGTCTAAAGTGGCTAACAAAGAAACTCATTTCCCCGATGGCCAAGGAACTGGTTGATATTTGTTCATGTTCTTCGTGTAACCCGGAGGTGGAGGAGTCGGATCGATATATTCGTTGAATGCTTTCTGCGCCAACTGCTGAGTATTGGCACCTTCACAATACAAACTTCCTACAAGGTGATCCGGCAATCCGCCATTCTCGGGGCCGAACGCGGCATTATGGTCCAGATTTGGGTAACGTTGGGAGAGCCAATCCGCGAATGGTCTCGAATATTTCGGTTCATCACTGAGAGGTGGGATGACTTCTGGCGCATGGAACATTTTGGACACGTAGTAGCATGTTTGGCCCCCACCACAATTTATGGTGGCCTGACAGACCACCCAAGAACCTGAAGCCACTGCGCCATAAACCCACCCAGTGTCGAAAATCTGACGATTGTTGCTGTTATCGTCTGCGTGTGCGGTATTTAGCCAGCCTTGAGCCGCATCTTCACTGCCGTAAAATCCGCATCTACCGGGTCCGGTGTTGTCATTCGGATACGTGTGGAGAAGATAGCCGGTGAAAGCGTTCTGGATGGCAGCCTGTTTCGCTGCTGTTGCTGTCGCCGTGAAGATGCCGCTGTAATACTTCTTTTGTGGAACTAGCACTGACGGACCACCAGCGGTACTCATATCATCACTTATATGGGCGCCCGCATTCAGATTCGCGGCCCAGCAGGCGACATATTTCTGCGCCGGCGCCGAGGATTTCTGGGCGCTTGCGCTCACCGTAAATGTTACTGTGGCAAGAACCAGAAGGACTACGAGGTTGGTCAGCCGTCCGTTTTTCATTGGCTTCTCCTAAAAGCGAAAGTTGATGTTGCAAGTCGCCCAAAAGACCGGCAAGCTATTTTGCGGAAGATCGGTGCCCGTCTGTTGTTCCGTTTTCCGCCCTTTACCTAATAACGCGACATTCAGCGCGAGACCGGGTCATTTTTCTTTTCGCCAGACACGTCAGGTCTGGGATCAAGGGACTTGGGCGCCGACTTGCAATCTGGCCTTGATGTATTTCGGTATGGGTGACAACGACACCGGCGTCAAATTCTTGCGCCGCGGTGCTCGGGTTCGTCGAGCCGCGCTACTCGCGCTTGAATCTACCGATTTCTTCTCCTGTCGGCTTGTAAATTAGCAGGATCTCATCATCTGACAGTATCTTGAGAGTGTATGTCTTTGGGTCTGTTGGGCAAAACTGGCATATTCGGTCACCCTGTTCGGTACCGTCGACGTTGCGCCAAGTCGCGTGGCATGCGGTAGGCGCTATAGTGTATTTGTAATCCGACCCGACTTTCAGAATTGTCCCCTTGAAGTCGGATGATTCAAGGACCGATCTAGGATTGCCCCACTTTGGCGTCGATTTGACAGTGTTGACCCCGACTCCGCAAGTCGCGTTTACTGACAACTCATCCGCCTTTGAGTTCGCGACAACCATTCTGCCCGTCCTATTTGTACTAATTGTGGCCGACTCGTCGCCGGACTTACTTTCCACTTCTTCCGACTGCGCTTGCACCCAGCTACCGACGAAGAAACTGAGCGACTTGGCACCTGACGCGCTGCTCGATGATTTCTGGCGAGGAGCACTTGTTTGCGAGACGCCGCAGACAGCTAACGTCAGAAGCAGCGTGACGAGCAGCGAACAGCGGATATACGTATTCATTTGAAGTCCTCCAAATCGGGATTGCGCGAGCCTTTGCCCTAATAAATCTCCTTCTTATCCGGCTTGCTCCCACACTGCACAACCAAATCCTTGAAAGCGCTGACTACTCTTTTCCCCATCTCCTCGTCTTTCACATAAGACCTTGCCCCAGCTTACGCATCGCTGTAATCCCCTCAATTCCCATCGCACCCGGACGCCATGACGGTGCAACTGCCTCCGCGAGACTCGCACTGATCTAGCGCCCGCTCGCCAGCGGTGTGTTCATCGGCTGCCCTCCCGTATCCGTACACCGTGCTGTTTGCCTTGTGATCGGCGGCATAGGCAACGCAGGCGTTCTGAAACGTAATCACGATCTCGCAGTCGCTTCCGCAAGCCAGGTCCCGTATCGCGTCGTGAGTTGCCGCGTCCTTCGACGGCTTGTCCACGACGACCACGCCGTCGTTGTTTCGCGAATTTCTGGCAAGCGCTCCGACCGCGTGGCATGTGGGCACTGAAATCGCCACAACGATGATCAAGCTCATTGGCTTGCTCACGGCGTCCTCTTTCTTTGTTCCTGCAATCGGAAGACGAAATTCACTTCCTTCATTTTGCGAACGGATCGGCCTTGTCGCGAGCATTGGCTGGTTCTCTCTGTAGAGCAGGCGTCGAAACAAACCTGTCGCAAGTCAGCTGTTCTAAAAGCCGATCCTTAGCAAGTGCGAATTTCTCGACCGCAACGCCAACGAGGCTTCCAGAGCTTCTGCCTTAATAAATCTCTTTCTTGGGTGGCTTGCCCCCGCACTGGACAATTAAGTCTGTGAGCGCAGCAACCAATCGTTTCGCCATAGCGTCGTCCTGTACATAAAACCATTCGGAATTCCGCGACTCGTTGACGCGTGGGGGGATTACTTCTCTAGTTCGGCCGTCGAGCACGCCACTATCATAGCTGCGGAAAACATAGAAAGGCTGTTTGTCGTTTGTGGCTTCGATCACAATTCGCGTGCAGACGGTTTCCATTCCAATGGCACAGAGACCACCACTTTGCCATGCCAACTTGTCGAGATCGATACTGGCCACCGGCACTTTGAAGTCTTCTTCCAGTTCTCTGTTCTCTTCGGGTAGTGCGTCGGAGTACGTAGTCTTTATACGTAGTGTGCAGGCATTCGGATACTTTGTCACTACTGTTCGAGGCCCCGGAATCCAACCGTGCTGCCGCGTAATCATACCTTCAATGGTAGCGTGCGAGATGATCCAGTCAGCAATCTCGTCACTGCTATGCTTCTGTTTATCCACTGAGTTCTGCGTTGATGTCTTAGGTTTGGGATTCTGTGCCGCAGCCGAAGCCAACGCCAGTGCCATGCCGAGGAAGAGTGCCACACGACTGATCATAGACAACTCTCTTTCTTGGGGTTCCTATACGTCCCGTAACCTGCGCCAACTCTCTACAGATCATTGGTCTTCGTACATCCAAAGAGGTTCCTCGACCCAAGGTTGCTTCATGCTTTTTCTCTCGGCTATCGCGTCATTCCGAGCTTTTTCGGCCGCGTCTCGATTCGAGTACAACCGGCAACGAGTTGCATATACGTCATCACCCTTCCAGAGACGGTCGTTGGCATCTTTTCTGAACCCCACGCTCTCAATTAGGTAGGCGTCCCAAGAATGGTGCACGGCATTCAGCGTTCTCGGCGAAGTATAGCTCGTAATTTCCGGGTAATACCATGTCTGATCCGGTAGAACAGGGCTCGCTTGACAAAAGACATACGAAGAGGTGCGTTGAGCAAAGCCAGTCCCGGCTAATACAGACAGCGCGTATAACAGTAGCAACAGCCAAGTCGATCTGCGCTTATGCATAAACTGCCTCCTGTCTATCTTTACTCCCTCACTGTCTCCGGTTCGTCTTTGGAGTCACTGTTGCAAGTGCCAGACAACGTGGAACGCAGTCGCATGGGTAAGGTTAGCTAATAGGTCCACCCGCTAAAAACGACATCAATTCTCACCGATCGCTTGTTACTGGCATCCTGATCTCGCGCCGCCTTCGCCTCAGACTGACTTCGATTCGTAATCGATGGCTCGCAGCTCGCAGTTGCGGTCGTGACACCATAGTGGGAGCGAACGTAATTTTCAAAGGCTTGGGCATATTCAGCCATTGAACGGCTTGCCTCCTCAGGAAACGGGTCACTATAGAACACCCGCTTTCCGTGGACGTCAAGGTCGTCGGCTTTACACCATGTGTACTTCTCTTCGCTCGCTTGGGACTGTGGTGGGCACACGAGACCAGGGATGAGCAACAATCCAAGAATCATCAAGACTGAAGTCGAGGAACAGGCGTTACGCATTTGTGTACTCCTCATTTGAGAAACTTGTGGCATTAGCAATTCACGGTCATTGGTTATCGTCGTCCGTTGAATACGCCCAGCCCGTTTGTACGATTTTCTGATTCCTTTCTGCGCTTATTTGTGCTCTGCGATCATTTGCTTCCTGTTCAGTCCTTCTCGATTCACACGTAATGTCGTAATTGTCTTCAGGCTGACCGTCCTGGAAGTTCTTCCACAATCCCCCGTATTTCTGTGTGAATCCTTGGTTCTGCACTAAGTAGTTGCCCCAGGCGTTGTAAAGAACATCGTAGAAAGATCCGACTGATTCCGCTGGTTTGTCCTTAACCCTGAAAAAACGACTGTAGTAAACTGGATGGGCTGTGCCGATTGAATAGCAATACCAGTAACTATACCTATGGTTCGAGTCGTTGTTGCTTTGAGCGTTCGACACTGGACCGAAGCACAGGAATAAGGCGACAACAGCTAGCCATACCCGCCGCAGCATGAGGTACTTGTTCATACCCATTCTCCTTCCGGGAACTGATCTCCCAACAGCCGTTGACCCTCCAGCTAGTACGTCCAACTCGTGAACACCACTTTGGCGCTTTCTGATCTCCTCATGGTGGCATCCCGGTCTCGGTCCGATGAGGCGTCGGATTTGCTCTTGAGTCCAAAATGGCAAGCAGGTTGTACATCGTTTTGGCTGTAGTGAGCCTTTACATAATTTCCGAAAGCTGCTTCGATACTTGGGTCCACCTCATGTTGAGAAGGCTCGCTGTAAAAGACGATCGCTTTCCCGCGGTCGCCCCCCACGGCAAGGCACCACATGTATCTCGCCTCTTGTGCGTGCGAGGGTTTTGTGCTGATGAGACACCCGATCAGTGCCAATGCAAATGCCAACCCCATGTTTATAAACCGATTGCGAAGCATCTTTTGCCTCCCCTTTTTTAACGAACGATGTGCGCCGAATCCCCTACAGCATTTTTGGGGAATCCTGCAATCTCACGCCTCTCCCCGACTTCCCCCGGCCGGTTTCACCCGTGCGAAGGTTCTGTTCAGTAGGCCTTTTCGTATTCTTTCTGCCTTCATTTATTAACGCGACATTCCGAGGAGAATGGGGTCATTGTTTTCTCCCTTTCCTTGATCCTCCAATCGCGCTGTGAGCGACTGTTAATTGTAGTAACCCTTATTTCGGTCGCGGTTGGTCCCGTCAAGTTGGCCGCAAGACGTTGCAACCAAAGGACATCTCTGGGTGCAGAGAGCGTACGTTCCTATGCGACAATTGTCCCTTCTAGATGAGAGGCTGCGATGAGCGGCCAATATCACTGCCGTGAGGGCGGAGTAGGGGCAATATGGATGACCCAGGGCGCGAGGACGTAACTGTTCTTCTCACGGAAATGACGAAGGGGAATACGGACGCTGCTTCCAAATTGATTCCTCTTGTGTACCAGGAGCTGCGTGAGCTGGCAGCGAACTATATGCGGCACGAGCGCAGCGATCACACGCTGCAACCCACCGCACTGGTACACGAAGCCTATCTCAAGCTGGTCCAGCAGCGCTCAGTTGATTGGCAAAGTCGAGCACACTTTTTCGGAGTTGCCGCTCAAGTTATGCGAAGGATTCTGGTTGACCATGCTCGCGGGCATTTGCGGAGAAAACGTGGCGGAGGGCAACGCTCTGTCCCTATTGACGAAGCTCTTGTATTCACACCTGAGCAGTCCGAAAATCTCGTCAAATTGGATCAGTCACTGGAGCGTCTCACCCAGATCGATCCTCGCCAGGGCAAGATCGTAGAGTTACGCTTTTTTGGGGGATTAACGGTGGAACAAACGGCCGACTTGCTGGGGATTTCTCCAAAAACCGTCAAGCGCGATTGGAGTATGGCAAAAGCATGGCTTCACGGCGACTTGAAGCGGGGCCTCGGTGGCGTCTCGAAGGAAATGGGAGGTGGTTAGCCGGGCTGTTGGCGCAATCCAGCTACTGTGCGGCTTTCGGTTGAACGGAGACGCGCAGCGTTAAGGCAGCCGACAGAACGAAGCCTCAATGCCGTGCGAGATCGGCACGGTATTGACACCGATTGCTGCCCGTGGGGCAAAGAAGAAGGGTAGAAGGCGACTTGCCCTCTACCCTATCGTCGAGATGATTCATTTTCTTACTCCGCGCTTTTGTTGGACGCGGATTTCTTCTCCTTCTTTTTTTGCTTGGCTGCGAACTCCCGAGCAACGGCCTTCTGGACCTTCTCAGCGTCAATACGGTAACGCTTTGCAGTGTTCAGCAGGACATCGTTATCGGGGTCTCCACCACTCCCGTACGCCGAGTCGAGCAAGCTGATTTCCAACAGCAAACGGTTCAGTCCACTCTCGTCGTAGTGGGACATTTGCTTTTGCAGAAGCTCTACGGGAGACGCACTGGATTTTTCGATTTCCAGTTTGTGACGCTTGGCAAGAAGCGGAATCCGGTTGTACGGCACACTTCCGAGAACATGCTGTGCAACCACGAGTAGGTCTCCTCTTTTCATCGGAGGCGACACCCGATCCAAAATGACAGCGAGTATCCGATGACGCGCCGTGATCGCCAGTTTGTCCTTTTCGATGCGCTTGCGCTCCTGCGCCCGATCCCGCTCAACTTGCTGCGGAGAAGGCATCTTGGAATGGTGGATACGGCAAGCTGGATCGGCACAAACCTTGACGACCTGTCCGCGATTCCCTCCGTCCATGACGATGGCCTCCGTCATCTTATCGCAGGGCTTCTGGTTAGCTGGTAGCTTGGTGCTTGCGCCGTTTGCCTTCGGTTTCTTGATCTCCAACTCCACATACCGATTCCGTCCAAGAGGAGCGCCCTCGCGGGAATTCCACGCTGCTGAAATCTGGACTAGCTGCGGCTTGGTTTCCAGAGTCTTTTTCACGGAAGCGTCGATCTTCGCCCTGAAACAGTCGGGCGAAGTGCAGGAATCTTTACGCACATCGGGAAAGAGTAGTTTGTTGAATCCGGTTCGCTTCGGACAGTTGACGCACGAACCTGCTTCGGGAACGAGTGTCTCATCCTGCTTATCAAACGGCGCGGACGCCAGTTGCAGCAAGATGTTCGATTCGATCCACGCGGCCAACTCCCGCACTGGAATCAGGACTTGACTGTTGCCTTCGCTTGTCCACAAGCCCCGAAAAGCAGCCGAGAATGCTTCCTGCTGCTGCGAAGCCGGGAGCTTAGCGATCAGCAAAGCGTGGCCGATGGTGATCTGGTCTTTCAGGAATGCCTCGGCCACAGGGGGTATGAGGTCAGCGAGGCGAATACGACCGTAGACGTAAGCCTCGCTCTTGCCTGCACGGGAGGCGATGGTGGCGATGGTGTGGGCAGGTTCTCCGAGTTCCAAGAGAGACTTAAAACCCAGAGCTTCTTCAAGCGGGTGGATGTCCTCGCGTTGCAGGTTCTCAACTTATCTTTAGTCCTTAAAACGCATTCCAGGACGTACATGACGGTGGGATCCTGCACGATGCAGAATCTTTATCTGTAGTCGATTCCAC